>ERZ650308.1488-NODE-1488-length-12071-cov-8.527963_pt1 | contig 12071 bp, 13 predicted proteins | sample MGYA00376244_ERZ650308 | MGnify/ENA primary metagenome ERZ650308 (study PRJEB26733, sample SAMN07839295) | wastewater metagenome | biome: small river; feature: stream; material: water | place: USA: North Carolina | collected 2016-04-26 ...
GCACCTCCCACTAAAGCAAGCTTGAATTCTGGTGATGTTCCAGTTACCAATGAGCCTAAATAAGTGAGCGCTGCATTATCAGTAAAGGCGGTGAGAACCAGACTGCCATAGAACACTGCGGTAGGGCTCATTCTTTCAAGAATGGGTTGTAGCCACCAGCCTTGTAGTGAGCCTACTACGACTAAGCCACCCAAGAAGAAGCCGACTAGCAAAGCTTCTTTCAGAATTAATGGACTTTGATGTTTTGGGTAAGCAGTGGTGTAGCCGATAAAGAACAACAGAATCCAGGTAAAAATAATCGGATCATGTGCAAAGATCACTACTCCACACAAGAAGAGTAGGTGCACCGAAATTACGGCCAATGGAATCTTGACTTCTTTCTTGTCTGTATTGGGCTCAACCAGTTGGCGATGGAATAAAAGTGTGACTGCTAGAGCATTAATAAAAATGGCTATGCAGGACTCGATGCCAAAGTTGGCAAACATAAATGCTGAGCTCCATCCCCAGGTAGAGGCCACCATCAGTACTGGTGGCGCAGCAAAGTTGGTGAGTGTTCCACCGATTGAGATGTTAACGAAGAGAACCCCGAGCGTTCCAAATAGGAGGGCTGTTGAGCATTTATGGCGATAGACCAAATCACGCAGCAGAAAGGCTGCCAGGGTCATCGCAGCTGGTTCGGTGATGACTGAGCCTAGAAGAGGGGTAATCGCCAGAGTTAGAAAATATAAAGCGGGAGCACTTTTAATGCGTAATAGATATTGCAATACTGTAGCTAAAGCATGCAGAATTTTCGTCGCAAAATACAAAATAGGTTTTGTGCCGGCCACAATCATGATGGCAAAAACAAATAGCGGTTCAGTGAAGTTGCGTTTATTTAAAAATTCTTTAGCAGTAGCTAGGCCATCATTTAAAGAGATGAAAATAACCAAGATGGCGGCCCAAAAGCCAAAAACGATTTCTACTTCGCCGAGAAGGTGCCAAAGCCCTGCGTGCCGTGGAGATTTTTTGGCGATAGATTCAAAATAACCAGTGCAAAAAGTATGCAAAACTGCAATTGTAAAAATAATGCTTGCGCCAAGTTCTGTCGGGGTAAAGTTCATAGCAGAATGGTAGCAGGTACTTAATCAAAATGAGGCATTGTTAATTTAGGAGATTTTGGTGAAATTAAAGATTGGATATCAAGAGCTCATTCAGAGCGCAATGACTGAAATCGAGACTCTACCTCTGGAAAAAGCGCAGCAACTATTAGCAGACCCTAACGTGGTGTTTGTGGATATTCGTGATATTCGTGAATTGGAGCGAGAAGGCATGATTCCTAATGCTTTTCATGCCCCCAGAGGAATGTTGGAGTTCTGGGTTGATCCCGATAGCCCTTATTACAAGCCAATTTTCGGTGAGGGTAAGCAACTCATTTTGTATTGCGCCTCAGCTTGGCGTTCCGCCCTATCTACTCAAACGCTACAGAGAATGGGTGTTCCCAATATTTGCCATTTAGAAGGTGGTTTTAGTGCTTGGAAGAAGGCACAACTGCCGACAGCGGAAAAAGCAAGTAAACCCCATTCCGGTTAAAGTCATCCTTAATAGTACTCAGTTACCAATTATTAATTTAGGATCGTTATGAGAAAAGTCGTGTCACAGTTTGGCGTTGGCCCACTTCAGCAAAAATTGACTGCTGGTGATTTGCATTTCTTATCGGATGCAGAAACCTCTAAGGGTGGCGAGGGAACTGGACCTAGTCCTCATGAGTATCTTGGTGCTGCATTAGCTGCTTGCACATCAATGACTTTGAAAATGTATTCCGGTCGCAAAGCAATGAATTTAGAAAATGCCATTGTGACTGTGGATATAGAGCGAATAAATGATGTTGAAATCTTTTCTCGCGAGATTCAATTGCAGGGAAATTTAAGCTCAGAAGAAAAAGAGCGCTTGCTGGAGATCGCCGATAAGTGCCCAATTCACAAAGCGCTTGCTGGGCAGATCCAAATAAAAACCCAGCTAGTAAATTAATATAAGCTGGGTTTGGAATTGCAATCTCTAATCTCAAAAGATCAGAGATTTAATCTTAGTTTGGTGCTTTGTTGGGTTGATTATTTTTGCCAGCGTTGTAGCCTGCGTCGTAATTAGCGCCTTCATTTTTCTTGTAAGCATCATATGCATAGCCAGATGCTGCACCAACTGCTGCTCCACCCACTACGCCCCAAATTGGATTGCCGTGGAAAATTGCAGTGCCTACACCACCGGCAATAGCGCCAATTGAGGCACCTGAAAGAGTGCGCTGTTCTGTATTGCTCATATTGGAGCAACCAACGATTGCTAAAGTTGCTGCAGTAATTGCGATAATTTTTTTCATATCAAATTCCTTAAATATTTTGAATTGACTAAGCGCTCTAGATTATTTCTTGCCACATGGAAAGCGAGCAGCCAAGAATCCTAAAACTACACCTGCAGCAGGTTTGTCTGCGGTTTGCGGATTTTCGCCGGCCCATTTAACAAAATCAGCAATCACGGTATCGCGTTGCGGAGCTGGCTGCTTTACGCAAATAAATGGCTTAGCGCGTTGTGGATGACGAGTCATTAAGTAAGTGTCATAAACGCTGGTTGTATAACCAATACAGAAGCTACGGGACTCTGGGCTAGCTGGCAATTTACAGACGTTGACGAGCTCTTGAGTGCTCAATACTTGAATTTTTTCTTCAGCTTGAGCTAGTCCTGAAAATGCACCAAGCGCGGCTATAACTAATAAAATTTTCTTCATGGGTTCTCCCTTCGGTGTATGTAAAAACGATAATAAACCATAAATCTACCTATTTATGCACTAATTGAGTGCAACTCGCACTTCTTTGGGTTTTTTGATTCCCCATAATGATGCAAAAAATAAGAGGGGAAATTTCATGGAAACTTTGAAAACAGGTAGTGATGCTTTATTCATCTTGCTTGGTGCAATCATGGTTCTTGCCATGCATGCAGGCTTTGCATTCTTAGAGCTGGGAACTGTACGTAAGAAGAACCAGGTAAACGCTTTAGTAAAAATCTTGGTGGACTTTGCAGTTTCAACCATCGCGTATTTCTTCATTGGTTACAGCATTGCTTATGGCGTGAACTTTTTCTCTGGTGCAGAGTTGCTCGCCGAGAAGAATGGCTATGAGTTGGTGAAGTTTTTCTTCTTACTTACCTTTGCTGCAGCTATTCCAGCAATTATTTCTGGTGGTATTGCAGAGCGCGCTAAATTTAATCCTCAGCTTATTGCTACTTTTATCTTGGTAGGTTTTGTTTACCCCTTCTTCGAAGGCATTGCCTGGAATCAGCATTACGGTATTCAGGCTTGGATTAAAGGCCTCACAGGCGAAGAGTTCCATGACTTTGCTGGTTCAGTTGTAGTGCATGCCGTAGGTGGTTGGATTGCATTGCCGGCCGTTATTCTTTTGGGCGCTCGCCGTGGTCGTTATACAAAAGAAGGTCAAATTTCTGCTCATCCACCATCAAGCATTCCCTTCTTGGCATTAGGTGCTTGGATTTTGGCGGTAGGTTGGTTTGGCTTTAACGTGATGAGCGCGCAAACAATCGACAAGATCAGCGGCTTGGTTGCAATGAATTCGTTGATGGCGATGGTTGGTGGCACATTGGCTGCTTGGGTAGTTGGTCGTAACGATCCAGGCTTTACCTATAACGGTCCTCTCGCTGGTTTAGTTGCAGTCTGTGCCGGCTCAGATTTAATGCATCCTCTTGGCGCTTTATTTGTTGGTTTAGTTGCTGGTGGATTGTTTGTATATATGTTTACCTTGGTACAGAACCGCTGGAAGCTGGACGACGTTCTTGGTGTTTGGCCATTGCATGGTCTTTGCGGTTTGTGGGGTGGTCTAGCCGCAGGTATTTTTGGTACCAAAGCTTTTGGTGGTCTCGGCGGTATCACTTTTACCGGGCAGCTGATTGGTAGCGCCTTAGGTGTAGGTATCGCACTGATCGGTGGTTTTGTCGTGTACGGCGCCCTGAAGGCGACCTTAGGTATTCGCATGTCTCAAGAAGAAGAATTTGAAGGTGCCGATTTAAGTGTGCATCGTATTTCTTCAACGCCGGATCGCGAACCTAACTGGTAATTTTTAGTGCAAGGCTGTTCATCTATAGCCTGATTCATACCTATAATGAGTCATGGCTATATTTGAACTAGACGGAAATGCCCCTCATTTAGCTGAGGGCGCTTGGGTTGCTGAGAGCGCAGAAGTAATCGGCAAAGTAGAGCTTCATCAAGATGCAAGCATCTGGCCCAAAGTCGTGATCCGTGGCGATAACGACCTCATTCAAATTGGCGCAGGTAGTAATGTGCAAGATGCATCTGTTTTGCACACCGATCCTGGTTATCCACTCATAATTGGCAAAGGCGTCACTGTTGGGCATCAAGTGATGCTGCACGGTTGTCAGATTGGCGACGGCAGTTTGATTGGCATTGGCGCAGTGATTTTGAATGGCGCCAAGATTGGTAAAAATTGCCTAGTGGGTGCTGGCGCTCTCGTGACCGAGGGAAAAGAATTTCCGGATGGCTCCATGATTTTGGGAACCCCAGCAAAAGCGGTGAAGGAACTCACTGCAGAACAAATAGCAGGGATTCACGATATCGCTGGACGTTATGTGAAAAATGCACAGCGTTATGTCAAGACGCTGAAGAAGATTGCCTAACTACCTCAATAAATTTTGCTCTACGTATTTAATGTAGTTCTACCTGTTTTCTTACTCATACTGATTGGGTATGTTGGTGGGCGCGCTGGTAAGTTAGGCATCAATGCCTCAACTGAGTTAAACCGGTTTGTTGTTTGGCTGGCTTTGCCTGCACAACTATTTAACTTCGCCGCCAATAGCGGCTGGCAAACACTGTGGCAGCCTGGCTTTATCACTGCTTTTTTCCTGAGTTGTTTAATTGTTTTTGCTTTAGTTCTTTTAGTGAGTTGGATGCGCCATCGTGACTTAGCTGCCGCCAGTTTTGATGGACTCAGTGCTTCTTATTCAAATACTGGTTACATGGGCATTCCATTGTGCGCACTTGCCCTTGGCCAAGATGGGCTGGCTCCAGCCATTATTTCTACTTTTATTGTGTTTGTGATGTTTGCCTTGGCAACAGTATTTATTGAGATTGGCATCTTGTCACACAAGAAGTCACATGAGATTGCCTTAAGCGTTATTAAATCCTTGTGCACCAATCCATTGCTGATAGCCCCAGTCGCTGGTTTGATATGGGCTTCTAGCGAATTGACTTTGTATGATCCGATTGCACAAGTGATCTCATTTTTGGCGGCCGCTTCTACGCCATGCGCTTTAGTTTCAATCGGTTTGTTTCTCATTCAAAAAAGTACTGCTCCTCCAGGAAGGGCATGGGGTATTAGTTTGGCAAAGTTAATACTGCAACCTTTAATTGCCTGGATGATTGCGGGTCCGATTTTGGGCTTGCCTGAATTATGGGTAAGCGCTATTGTGATTTTGAGCGCCTTGCCCACTGGCACCGGGCCTTTTATGTTGGCCCAGTATTACAAGGCAGATGGCAGCATTATTTCTAGAGTGGTACTCATTACTACCGTAAGCTCATTGCTTACGCTCTCATTATTCCTGTGGTGGAGCAACGGGGTTTAACCCTTCGGCATCGATTTGTTTTTCCCAGGATGCATCAATAAAAGCGGGCAACTTCATGCACTCATGAAAAATGCTCATGAGTGTGGGGTAGGGCTCCACATCTACTTTTGCGCTTAGTGCATTAAATAGCTGAGGCACTAAGCAGATATCAATTAAGCCTGGTTGATCGCCGTAGGCAAACCTCCCAACCCTAGAGTCATTACTCAATTGTTTTTCAATGCTCTCTAGTCCTACTTTGACCCAGTGCTGGTACCACTCATCTTTAGCTTCGTTGTTAATGCCGAGTTTTTTGATGAGGTAGCGCAGTACGCGAACGTTATTAATTGGATGAATGTCGCTGGTGATATCCATTGCAACAGATCGCACCCAAGCTCGATCAATCGCCACTTTAGGAAGAAGCGCTGGCTCAGGCTGAACTTCTTCAAGGTATTCAATGATTGCCAGCGATTGATGAATACTTTTTTGACCGTCTTCAAATACAGGCACCAAGCGATTGGGATTTTTGCTGCTATATACCTCTCCCATTTGCTCGCCACCATTTTTACTGAGGTGGATTGGAATAATTTCGTAGTCCATACCCTTAAGGTTGAGGGCGATACGTACCCGATAGGCTGCAGAGCTACGCCAAAAGCTGTATAGCTTGGGGGTCATATCGATGCCTTATCGGAGTTCATGGCTAACAGTATATTCAGAATGGTCATTTAAGTTAGCGCGTAAGCAAAGTGCTTTAGACTCTTTGCTATGGAAGAGATTAGTTTCTGGATCGGCATCATTGCAACCATGGCCTTTGCGGTCACGGGGGTTTTGGCTATTGCAGATCGTGGCGTTGATCTCTTCGGCGTTCTAGTGCTTGGTTTGATTACCGCCATTGGTGGAGGCACTATTCGCGACATTATTTTGGAAGTACCTACTTTCTGGTCGGACAATCAAATATATGTATGGCTTGCCTTAGGCGCAAGCGTGCTGACATTTTTCGCAGAATCGTTTTTTACCCAACCGCAAATTTATCGTTGGATGTTGTATATCGATGGTTTTGGTGCTGCACTATTTGCAATTCAGGGTGCGGATAAAGCGTGGAATATGGATTTTGGTTTGCCTGTTGCACCAGTCATCCTAGGGGTGATTACAGCGATCGGTGGCGGCCTATTGCGTGATGTGCTGGCCGGCAGAAAAACATTAATCATGTCGCATGAGCTCTATGCGATTCCGGTGACCTTGGGTTGTGTTGCTTATGTTTTGGTGCTGAACTTCTTACCGCAGTATGTGGTTGAAGGTTCTGTAATTTGTATGCTCGGTATATTTGGGCTACGCGCAGCCGCTATTTATTGGGATCTGCGCGTGCCTAAAATGTTTATTACTAAAACGCGCTAACCGCACCATCACTGCGAGGGTCCCATCCGCCCCGCAAAGTGCCTGATGGGTCGCGAATAATGCAACCCGCATGTCCCACGGTTTCATCAAACGCATCGAGCATTTCTATCTCATGACCTAAGGCATGCAGTTCTTTTGCAACCCAAGGACTAAAGCGAGACTCGAGTTTTAAGCTATCGCTCGTTTGGCCCCAAGTGCGACCGAGCAACCAACGTGGACGGCTAATAGCATCTTGTGGGTCTAAGCCGTAAGTGGCAGTGCGAGTAAAGACTGCGCATTGCGTTTGCGGTTGACCATCACCCCCCATCGTTCCATAAACCATCGAACGACCATCTTTAAATAAAGCCATCGCTGGATTCAATGTGTGGAATGGTTTTCTGTAGGGCTCGAGGTGATTTAGTGTTGTCGGATCTAATGAAAAACTGCAGCCACGGTTTTGCCAGTTCACACCAGATTTAGGTAGCACAATACCAGCGCCAAACTCGTGATAAATGCTTTGAATGAATGAGACGCAATTCCCATCACCATCTATGACGCCCATCCAAATCGTATCAGCCGGTCCTTTACCTTGGCCCCAAGGTAAAGCTTTGTTGGGATCAATATTCTTAGCAAGTTTTTTAAGGAAAGCAGGCGCTAAAAAAGACTGCGCATTTTTTGTCATGTATGCAGGATCAGTGACAAATTGATCGCGAATCTTGAACGCTTGTTTTGTGGCCTCAACACAATGATGAACATACTCTGCACTGTCGACCTTAAAGCGTTTTAAGTTCAACTGATCCAAGATCCCGATGATCATTAATGACACAACACCCTGAGTGGGTGGAATCATGTTGTATACCTTACCCAGACTATGTTTGAGTTCAAGGGGATCAATGAGTTTGGCTCGGTGACGTTGCAAATCATCTAAACGCAATGGGCTACCAATAGCTGTTAGCTCTTTTGCAAGAAGGTCTGCAAGATCGCCGCGGTAATAGTCGTCCGTTCCCTTGGTGGCAATCTGACGCAAGGTTTTTGCCAAACGTTCTTGCTTAAAGATGCTGCCAACCGCAGGGGCCTTCCCATTGACCAAGAAGGTTTCGGAGAAACCTGGGATGGGGCTTAACTCTTTTCGTTTTTTTTCAGTCAAGCTTGATTGGCTATAAGTAACTGGCACACCTGCTTCTGCGTAATGAATGGCATCAGCTAGTAAGCGAGACAGAGGAATTTTGCCACCCAGACCTTGCTTGGAAAGTTTGTGAGCAGCGCCCCAGCCTGAGATAGTGCCTGCGACAGTGTTGGCTGCTACCGATCCACGAAACGGAATGGCTTTAGTAATGCCGCGCTCCGCATACCATTGCTTGGTGGCCAAACCAGCTGCAGCACCGCAAGCATCGATACCACCCATAGCCTTGCCAGGTGAGTGAATAACCCAAAAAGAGTCTCCACCAATCGAGTTCATATGTGGATAGACAACAGCAATCGTTGCAGCTGCCGCCACCATGGCCTCTAAAGCGTTGCCACCTTCTCTTAGAACTGCTAAAGCTGATTCAGAAGCGAGGGAGTGCGGTGCTACCGCCATCCCCCGAATACCCCACTTTGCCTGCATCGTAAATCCCCTCTATTTTTTATTTTGCTATTTCTAATAGCTATTTGTTTTCTCGTAATTGTCGCTCGATATCGGCACTGGAGTCTACGGTGATCTCATTTTGCTCGACACCAGCCAAGGGATCAATCGAAGGACCATTAGCATCTATGGCAACGGTTGGTTTATCCACAAAGTAGGTCACTGTTTCTGGAATGAAAATAATAATCGCCACCAAAATCAGCTGCAGACCAACCCACGGTAAAGCCCCATAGTAGATGTCTGAGCTTTTGACGGTTTTATCTGCCACTCCTCTCAAATAAAACAAGGCAAAGCCAAATGGCGGATGCATGAACGAGGTCTGCATATTGGCACCAAGAAGCACGCCAAACCAAATCAGATCAATTCCCAGCTTTTCTGCCACAGGCGCCAACAGTGGAATGATGATGAATGCAATTTCAAAATAATCCAAGAAGAAGGCTAAGAAGAAAACAAATAAGTTCACCGCAATGAGGAAACCTACTTGACCACCCGGCAGACCTGATAAGAGATGCTCGATCCACAAGTCCCCATCAACGCCACGGAAAGCTAGACCAAATACAGTAGAACCAATCAGAATGAAGATCACCATCGCGTTGATACGCATGGTGGAAGTCATTGCTTCCCAGACTAAGGGTTTTTGTAAGCGCTTATTCATGGCGGCAAGAATTAATGCCCCCACAGAACCCATGGCGCCACCTTCAGTTGGGGTTGCAAGACCCATTAGGATAGTTCCCAACACCAAGAAGATCAGCGCAATGGAGGGAATAATGCCCCAGAGAATTTTCTTGAATAACTTCCAATCAATTTTTGGACGCGCTTCTGGTGGAAGTGCTGGCACATCTTGAGGTCTAAAAATCGACAAGAAGAAAATGAATAAGCAGAACAGTACTATCTGAATGATGGATGGTCCAATGGCACCGGCATACATATCGCCAACAGATTTACCTAACTGGTCAGCCAACACAATTAAAACGAGCGATGGCGGAATGAGCTGGGTAATCGTGCCTGATGCCGCTATCACGCCAGTAGCAACTCGCGGGTTGTATCCGTAGCGAAGCATCACTGGAAGAGAGATTAATCCCATCGCAATGACAGAGGCTGCCACGGTTCCAGTAATAGCACCAAGAATCGCACCAACAATAATGACCGCATAGGCTAAGCCACCACGTATGGGGCCAAATAATTGGCCCAAGCCTTCGAGCATATCTTCTGCCAATCCACACTTCTCGAGAATCGCGCCCATGAAGGTGAAGAATGGAATTGAGAGCAACAAGTCATTCGAAAGAATGCCGAATACTCGGTCTGGGAGTGCTTGCAAGAAGGTGGGCTGAAACATGCCCATCTCGATGCCAATGAACGAGAAGAATAAGCCAACAGCGCCTAGAGAAAACGCAGCAGGATATCCAATTAATAAAAATACAATCAGACCCCCAAACATGATGGGGGCCATTAAATCTTGGCTAATCATTGGAGTGGTCTTTCGTATTTAGGATCGATCTGAATCATGCCGATGATGGCTGCGTAGCGTTTGATGATTTCTGAAATACCTTGGAGTGTTAATAAGAAAAAGCCCAAGGTAATAATGCCGCGTACCGGCCAACGAATGAGACCGCCTGGATTACTTGAAGTTTCATTTTGAATAATCGAGGTGATAAAAAATTCCCAAGAGTAGTAACCAATAATGACGGTCATGGGCAGGAAGAAAATAATTCCTCCCCAAAAATCCAACCAGAGGCGTACTTTATTGGGATACATGGCATAAAGCACATCAACGCGAACGTGCTCATTGAGGCGAAACGTGGTGGCTGCACCAAACATCACCATGCCGGCAAACAAATACCATTGAGCTTCTAACCAACCGTTTGAGCTGATGTTAAAGCCGTACCGGATTAGCGCATTTGCAGTGCTAACCAGTACGGCGATAAGAACCATCCAGCTTGCTAAAACTCCAAAACGGTCATTTAGGCGATCAACGAAATTTGCAAAAACTAAAAATTGTTTTGGCATTTCAGTTACTCGCTTAAAGTTTATTTGACTGGATTAGTTAGCATGAAGCTCATGAGAGTTTGCTCGGCAACCTTGTTCCATAACATTTGATCGTTGCGGAATTTTTTCCAAGGCTCGTAAATCTTCTTGAAGGATGGGTTTTTAGCGGCTTCCTCTTCATACATTTCGAAAGCTGCATTGGATGCGGCTTTCATAATTTCTGTAGAGTAAGACTGCAACTTGACGCCATTCTTGATGAGGCTCTGTAAGGCAATTGGGTTTTTGTAATCGTACTCAGCCATCATGTCGATATTGCATTCAGCGCAGGCTGAGGCCAGAGCTTCTTGATATTGCTTAGGTAACTTTTCCCACTCCTTAATGTTGACGTACATGGAGTACATCGAGCATGCCTCCCACCATCCTGGGTAGTAGTAGTAAGGAGCAATTTTGTAGAACCCTAATTTTTCATCGTCGTATGGACCGACCCACTCGGCTGCGTCAATCACACCTTTTTCAAGGGCTGGATAAATGTCACCACCAGCGATTTGTTGTGGGATTGCTCCTAAGCGGGACATAACCTCTCCACCAAGTCCGGCGATACGCATTTTGAGACCCTTGAGGTCTGCAACGGTTTTTACTGGCTTCTTGAACCAACCACCCATCTGTGTTCCCGTATTGCCTGCTGGGAAAGAAATGATGTTGTAGTCCCGTAAGAACTCACGCTGTAGTTTTAAGCCTCCACCCCAGTACATCCAAGCATTTTGCTGACGCTGGTTCATGCCAAATGGAACGGTAGTGTCAAAGGCGAACGTTTTATTTTTACCAACAAAATAGTAACCGGCCGTGTGAGTACATTCCACGGTGCCTTGTTGAACAGCATCAACCGTTCCAAACGCAGGCACGATTTCACCGGCGCCAAAGATGCGAATCTGAAACTTGCCGTCCGTTAAGGCGGCTACCCGTTTAGAAATAAATTCGCCACCACCATAAATCGTATCTAAGCTTTTAGGGAAGCTAGATGCGCAGCGCCACTTCACTTCAGGCATGGATTGTGCGATTGCTGGTGCGGCCAATACGCCTGCAGCAGCCCCAAGTGCGGTCTTACCTAAAAAGTCACGTCTTTTCATTTGCCTTGCTCCTTGTTTATTAATTATTTGATGGCATTTTTTTGCTTATGCCTTTTTACTAACTACAAGATCAATTAAAGCGAAGTGCAACAAGTGTGATTCGAGAGGATTGCACCCTGATTTTCAGAAATGCACCTCACTTGGGCTTATTGCTTCAAGTTAGTGCTAAACCCTTTTCGCATCATGGCTTAAATGCGTTGCATCAAATCCACATTTCTCGGGAAAACCCCGAGTCTATTTGATGGGGAATTACCCTAACTAGTGGATTTCTTAGGTTTTTTTCAAAGCATAATCGACCCGTTGTTTTTTATTTAATAAAAATAGTTAGGAGCTACTGATGTCAACATCAACTAAAGCAGCCCCAATGA
>ERZ650308.1490-NODE-1490-length-12056-cov-8.908008_pt1 | contig 12056 bp, 15 predicted proteins | sample MGYA00376244_ERZ650308 | MGnify/ENA primary metagenome ERZ650308 (study PRJEB26733, sample SAMN07839295) | wastewater metagenome | biome: small river; feature: stream; material: water | place: USA: North Carolina | collected 2016-04-26 ...
TTCGGCAGGGAATCTGTTGAAGGATGCGGGCTATGCTCCGCGCGCGGTTCTGACTTCGAACCGCACCTACTATGTGCGGACAGATGGCTCCGACGCTAACAACGGACTTTCCAATGCGTCGGGTGGCGCATTTCTTACAATTCAGAAAGCGATGGACACGATCGCTGCGCTGGATATCAGTATCTATAACGCAACGATCCAACTAGGGAACACCGGAACATTCGCGGGATGCCTTCTAAAGGCTCCTGTAGGATCCGGAACCGTTATCATCAACGGCGACACGGCTAACCCATCCAACTACACAATCACAAAAAACGGCGGGTCGGCCTATATCTTTGACGGGCAGAAGGCAGTTGGAAATTTTCAGATTTCGGGCGTGCACCCGCACGACTCAACCGTTGCCTATCACATTATCTCTGGCATATCCGGAAACGTCATTGTCGCAAACAACAACGACTACGGCGACTGCACACTTTATCCGCTAGCGGCAAAATACGGCGGTAACTTGCAGCCCACTGGGGCGAACAACAAGCTAAGCTGCTCGGGGACGATAACTGCGCCGTTCCTTTGTGACACGAACTCCAACCTAATAGCCCCAAGCGCAACCACCTTCACGTGGCTGCGCAATATTGCATTCGGACAATTCGTCCTCGCACGTTGGGGCGGCATTCTAAATCTCGCAAACCTGACATGTACGCTAGGCGCATTTTCGGCGACCGGGGCTCGCTACAACGCAGATACCAACGCGGTCATCATCACCGGAGGCGGCGGCGCAAACTTCTTCCCCGGTTCGACTGCCGGAAGCACGTCGAATGGCGGATTGTATACTTAGGGGCGATGCATGATCGAATATACGCCTCTTGACTGGCATTGGATCGTCGGCGGTGATCCAAGCAGAGCGTGGTCCAGCGCTTCCGGGTGCTATGTCAGCGATTACCCGTTCGACCGTGTCACGCGCATCGCGAGCGAGGCAGAGCTAAACGACGTGCTCCGACCCTATGGGCTCGCTCTCCCGGCGCCGTCGATTGACGACTACAAGAATGCCGTGCAGGCGCACATTGATGCTATTGCACGGGCGAAGGACTACGACAGCGGGATTTCTCTTGCTGGATACAAAGGCAGCGCAGTGGAGGCATATGCGGCGGATGCCGACGCTTTTACAACATGGCGCGATCCGTTGTGGCTGACAGTTTTTGGTATCCTAGCGGACGTACAGTCGGACGCGATCCCGCAACCCACAATCCCTGAACTCATCGCGATGCTTCCAGCACCGCCTTGGCCTTCATGACCAACGCACTGCCAGAAGCCACGGCGCATGATCGGTAATTACATTGGCGCGCCGATTGGCGGCGTTATCAATACCGACACGGGGAACACAGGGTTTCTCGCGGTCACGCTTGATGATGCGACAGGCAATGCAACCGGGACGCTGGCGATCAGCGGCCAGGTCAGCGCAACACTCGGCGACGCAACTCTAATTGCAACTGGCGCACTCGCTCTCGCGGGTAGTGCCGGCATCACGCTTTCTGACATCACTATCGCCGCGACAGGCTCACTCGACATAGCGGGTGGGGTGGGGACGGTTCTTGACGATGCGACGCTGTCGGCAACGGTGGCGCGCGATCCCCAGGCCGTTCTGGGAATAGTTCTTGAGGATGTGTCGCTTATCGCAACGGCCCACGTTGCAGCGAGAGTTCTGGCGCGGATCGGTGACGGTGGGTACGCCAACACTCCAGCAGCTTTCAGCGGAAAAAGAACGATGACGATGGCAGGGGCCAACATTGGAAGAACCCAAGCCAGGGGGTCGTCTCTCACGCATATTAGCGTTGGCGGAGGTCGCCTGTGATAACACCGGGAAAGATAGCACCAGGTCAGCCGTTGAGGCTGACGACAGCATTCCAAGATCAGGCCACGGGAAACTTCGTTGATCCTGACACGGTCGAGGCTCAGATCTTTTCACCGTGCGGAAAGAAGCAAACGTATGCCTACGGAACTGATGTCGAATTGCAGAAGGCATCGATCGGCAATTACTTCTTGGATCTTACGCCGGATCATGGCGGGCGCTGGTGTTATCGCTGGGTGTCAACGGGATCTGGCGCTGGAGCGATAGAGGGCAGCTTCAACGTCCAGGCCTCGCGCTTTGTGGACCATGATTGTTGCTGCAGGGATTACAGATGACACCGAAGCAGGAAGCCTTTGCCCGCGCCTATGTCGAAACAGGGAATGCGAGCGAGGCTTATCGCCGTTCCTACAATGCCGGGAAGATGAAACCCGAAGCCATAAAGGTGAACGCCTGTAAGCTTCTGAAAGACGCTAACGTCGCACTAACGGTGGAGCGTCTGCAACTCAAACACCAGAAGCGCCACGATGTAACGGTCGATTCCATAACGGAGATGCTGAAGGCAGATCGAGAGTTGGCCCGGCAGAATGCTCAATCCGGAGCTGCAGTCACGGCAGCCATGGGCCTCGCAAAGCTTCACGGACTCATCGTCGAAAAGCGCGAAGTCACACACAAGCAGGGTGTCGAAGACCTGAGCGATGCTGAACTTGGAAATATCGCCCGCGGAAGCGGCAACGGAGCTGCTGAAGCGGCGCCACGCCCGCCGCGGGCTAATTGAATTCAGCGAATATACGAACCGGGCCTATCGGCCGGCTGCGCACCATCGATTGATTGCTGAGAAGCTCGAGGCAATCGAAGACGGCAAGATTGATCGTCTGATGATCAACATGCCGCCGCGGCACGGCAAATCGGAACTGGGTTCGAGACGCTTTCCTGCTTGGTTCTTAGGGCGCAATCCCGAAGCAACCATCATGTCGGCGTCGTACAATTTGGAGAAGGCGGAAGAGTTCGGCGGCGAAGTCCGGGATATCGTCAAGAGCGCGGCCTATCGAAATCTCTTTCCGAACGTCGAGTTGAAAGAAGACACGAGAGCCAAGGGCTTCTGGCGCACGTCTCAGGGTGGATTCTACATCTCGGCTGGTGTCGGTACGGCACTGACGGGTCGCGGCACCGTTGGCCCCATCGTTCTTATCGATGATCCGCTGAAAGATAGAGAGGAAGCGGACAGCGAGCGCACCCGTGAAAAGGTGAAGCAGTGGTATTCGTCAGTCGTTCTCTCGCGCTTTCCGCGCGCCGTGATCGTGGTGCAGACCCGATGGCACGAAGACGACCTGACAGGTTGGTTGCTGGAAGAGCAGGCGAGAGGCGGCGACACGTGGGATATTTTGGAGCTTCCCGCGATCAGCCCGGACGGGCAGGCGCTCTGGCCGGAGTTCTATCCGCTCGATCAGTTGGAGCGCATCAAACGCTCGACGCTACCGCGAGACTGGTCGGCGCTCTATCAGCAGCGCCCCGCACCTGATGAAGGCGCGTATTTCAAGCGGGATTGGTTCCGCTGGTACGAGAACAGGCCGAAGCAACTCAGGATCTATGGAGCGTCTGACTATGCCGTCACGGAAGGCGACGGCGACTACACGGTTCATATCGTGGTCGGCATCGATCCGGACGACAATCTGTACGTCCTCGACCTATGGCGGGGGCAAACGTCATCGGATGCATGGATCGGCGCATGGCTCGATCTCGTCCGGATGCACAAGCCGCTGATGTGGGTGGAAGAACAGGGCCAGATCATCAAATCTATCGGCCCGTTTCTCGAAAAGCGCATGCGTGAGGAACGCGTTTACTGCCGGCGCGAACAGGTGGCATCCGCTGCCGATAAGCCGACACGGTCACGCTCGATCCAAGCGCGCACGTCGATGGGCAGAGTGTACCTGCCATCGAAAGCGCCTTGGCTCGCAGACTTCACGCAAGAGCTTCTCGTGTTCCCCGCGGGCAAGCATGACGACCAGGTGGACGCGTTCGGCCTCATCGGCCGGATGCTGGACGAACTGATCCCGGCTTCGAAGCCGAAAGAGCCAACAGCATCTCAAGCCAGCGGCTACAAGCGATTGAACGAGGATAGGAATAGCGACGGATGGAAGTCTCGATGACTCCAAGCACCGCACTTGTTCCGGCAGAGGCGCAAGCGTTCACGCCCGACCTTGGCCGATACCGAAAATGGTTCACTGCCTACGAGACGAACAAGCAGTTTGAAATCAACGAGCAGCTTGTTCATGAGGGCTACTACAACAGCACGGGGCACTGGACAGAGGAAGAAGCCCGGAAGCTGAGGAAGCGCGGTCAGGCGCCGATCTTCGACAACCGCATTGCGCGCAAGATTGATTTCCTCGTCGGCGTCGAGCAGCGCATGCGCCGTGACCCCAAAGGCTATCCGCGCACTCCGAATGACGAGCAGTCGGCAGACGTTGCGACGGCAGGTATGCGTTATGCCTGCGACATCAACCGTTGGGAGTTCGTAGGTTCGGCCGGCACGCATGACGGTCTGGTGCGGGGGATTGGCGTCTGCTTCGTCGGCATCAAGCAGGGCATGACCGGACCTGATCCCGAGATCAAATCCGTTCAGAGCGATCGCTTCTTCTACGACCCTCGCTCGAAACGTCCAGACTTCGAAGATGCGCGCTACATGGGCCTGCATCTTTGGATGGACATCGACGACGCCAAGGAGAAATGGCCGGACAAGGCGCAACAGCTCCAGCAGATCATCGACAGTGTAGCTGCCGGCGGCATCCTCTCCCGTGCTGATCAGAACCAGGAAACAGCGTGGGCGGAGTTTGAAAGCCGCCGCGTCCGCGTTGTCGAGTTCTGGGAGAAGACACCGCGCGGCTGGACGTATTGTTACTTCGTCGGTGAAGTGATGCTAGACGGGGGAGTTTCGCCGTATCTCGATGATGAAGGAAAGCCGGATTGCCCGTACGCCGCATGGTCGCCGTATGTGGACGAGAGAGGCAACCGTTACGGCCCGATCCGCAGCATGAAGCCGATGCAGGACGAGGCGAACCATCGCCGGTCGAAGGCCCTGCACCTGTTCACGACCAAGCAGCTGCATTTCCGCAGAGGAACGCTCGAAGACGTCGACAAGACGCGATCAGAGCTCGCCAAGCCCGACGGCATGATCGAGCACGACGGAGATTGGGGCAAGGAGGTCGGCATTGTCGACCACTCGATGGACGTTGCCGGGCAGTTGCAATTGCTCGAGCAGGCGCAGGCCTCGCTCGAAAACCTCGGACCCAACCCTGGACTGATCGGCAAGGGCGGCGGCGTCGCAGATCAGTCGGGGCGCGCAATACTCGCTCAGCGTGACTCGGGAATGACAGAATTGTCTCCCGTGTTCGAGCGCAACAGGGATTGGAAGCTCCGCGTCTATCGCAAGCTCTGGTCACGTATCAAGCAGTCCTGGACTGCAGAGAAGTGGATCAGGATCACGGACGAGAACGACGCGCCGCAGTTCATCGGGCTGAACCAGTACAACATCGACCCGCAGACGGGGCAGGCTGTGAGCCAGAACGTCGTCGCCATGATCGATGTCGACATCATCATGGAAGAAGGCCCGGACGTTATCACGATGAACGAGGAGCTGCTGCAGACGCTTTCGCAGCTGGGTCCGAATGCGGTTCCGCCGAAAGTGCTGATCGAACTTTCGAACGCTCCGAACAAGGAACGTTTGTTCAAGATGATCGACGAGGCGACACAGCCGGACCCGGTTGTGCAGCAGATGCAGCAGCGCATGGCGCGGCTTGAACAGCTGGTACAGGCATCGACGGTCGACAAGAACGTGGCGCAAGCCGAGTATCAGAGAGCCCAGGCCGTTGCGGCGCTCGCGAAGGCGTTCACGCCACAGCAGCAGAAGCCGATGATGGACGAGATGGGCAACACCATCCCGCAAGCACCGCCCGCGGCGCCGGACATGATGGCTGCGATGCAGGCGTTGAACATGTTCCCGCTGCAATATCGACAACCGACAATCGAGCAATACGCGGAGAATGCACCACCGCCCCAGGCACCGGATAATCCAGACGATCAGCAGCAACCCGGGCAACCGTTGCCGCAACAGAACGCAGCCTTACCGCCTCCGGCAGGAATGCCGGGCGGGTTACCCGTCAACCCACAAATCGCAGGGATGCAATGATGGACGATGAACTTCTGAAACTCGAATGCCTCAAGATGGCGCGGGAGACCGGCTATCACGGATCGGAGCTGACTGTTGAAGCTCAACGGCTGTTCGATTTCCTCAAGGGCCGCAACCAGAACAAGGATGGCGACCGTACCTTTAAGGATTACAAGCCCGAGTAGCGTTGCGTTTCGTGTAAGACTCGCCGCCTGAAGCGGCGTTTCGCGACCATCCGCGCGTAATCGGATGAACCTCGCACCAGCCGGGCGACATCGGCTGCTTTCGTGACCAGCAACGATACTGCGGAGAGAGACAATGACGACTGAACAGTCGGCAGACGATACCCTTTTGAATGACGTGTTTTCGAGTGGCCGCGAGAGGGGGGCAGATACCGCCGCTCCCGCCGAGCCGGAAGCAACGGCACCAGAACCGACAGCCGAACCGCAATCGAAAGAAGCGGCAGAGCCAGAGGCAAAGCCCGAAGCAACCGACGCGGAGCCCAAAGGATACCGCGATCCATCAACAGGGAGATTTGTCCCTCTCAAAGAGCTGACCTCAGAACGTGAAAAACGCCAGTCGGCGGAAAAAGCACGCGATGAAGAGGCTCGTCTGCGCAAGGAGGCCGAAGACAACTGGCGCCGCACTCAGGCCCAGGTCGAAGAAATCCAGCGCAGAATTCAGGCGCAAGCCCAACCGCATCAACCGCCGCCCGATCCGAACCTCGATCCGGCCGGCGCCATGGCGTTCCAGCAGGAACAATTCCAACAGGCTCTTCTCAACCAGCGCTTGAACACCTCCGAGATGTTTGCCCGGAACAAGCACGGCGATCAGATCGTCGATGCCGCGTTTCAGGCAGCGCAGCAGGCCGGTGTTCTCAAATCCTTCGTCGGCAGCAGAGATTGCTACGGCGAGCTGGTGAAATGGCATCGCCATCAGCAGGTCTTAGCCCGAGTGGGTGAAGACCCTGACGCCTATGAGAAGACGCTTGAGGACAAGATCCGCGCCAAGGTGCTGGAAGAATTGAAGACCGGAAACCGGGCAGTGATGCCGGGACAGACGCCGCCCCCAGTACAGCAGTTCCCAGGCTCCCTCGCAGACGCGACCGGAACGGGATCGAACGCTGCTGTTCCCGTTAGCGACGAAGCCATCATGGGCAACGTTTTCGGTTCTAACCGAAAGCGAAAGTAAGCCGCATCAGACGCGCTTCGTGATCCCCAACCCCTGATCACGAAAGATCATCCAACATGGCAACCACTCCGACCCTTTCCGGGCTCGAGCTTACCAAATGGCGCTCGAAGTTCATCACGGAGTACATCCGTGACACCGGCTTTGACACCTACATGGGCGATGCCGATACTGACATCATCCACGTCGTGAACGACCTGCAGACGGACGGATACACGATCCGCATCCCTCTGATGGGCAAGCTCGGCGGCTCTGGCGTCACCGGCAACACGTCGTTGACCGGTAACGAACAGCAGCTTGATCAGTATTACCAGGACATCTCCTGGGAGTTTCGGCGCCAGGCCGTACTCGCGACGAAGAAGGACCGAGAAAAATCCGCCGTCGATTTCATGGGCCAGGCACGCCCGCGCCTCAAGGAATGGTCAACCGAGAACGTCAAATATCGGCTGATCGAGTGCTTCCATAAAATGTCGGACGGCACGCCGTTCTCGGCAGCCGATGCGACCACGCGAAACGCGTTCTCTGCCAAGAACAAGGATCGCATCCTCTATGGCAGCACGCAGGCGAACTACTCAGGCACGCATGCGACCGGCCTGACCGCAATCGACAACACGGACGACAAGCTGTCGACCAAGGTTGGCTCGCTGGCGCGCTTCATGGCCCGTCAGGCGCGTCCGATGATCCGGCCCTACAAGACCGGAACGCAGGGCCGCGAGTTCTACGTGATGTTCTGCCATCCGCTCGGCTTCCGCGATCTCAAAGCGGACCCGGTCATGCAGCAGGCAAATCGAGACGCGCGCCCTCGTGACGTAGACTCGAACCCGCTCTTCCAGGACGGCGATCTGATCTATGACGGCGTCATCTACCGTGAAATCCCTGAGTTCTATCAGGGCAAGGACACGGCGGACGCTCCGAACCCTGAGACGACGTTCTCGAACGGCACCATTCAGTGCGGTGTTTCGTTCCTGTGCGGCTCTCAGTCGATCGGCTTCGTCAACAAGCAGGCCGCGATCCCGACGACCCGTGCAGACGATGACTACGGCTTCCTGAAAGGCGTCGGCATCGAGTTTGCGGACGGCATCGACAAGCTGCGCTGGAACAACAACCCGCAGGGCATCAACAACGGCAAGGACGTTGGCATCGTCACCGTCTACCACGCGGCCGTGGCCTAAGGAGAATCGGAACAATGGCTATTTACGCAACATCTCAGTCGCTTCCTGGCGGCAAGACCAAAGGTCCGGGCGCTTCCTCGCAGGAAGTCGTCATAACCGCGATCATCGCTGTAACCACGGCCATGATCGACAACGCCAACGACGAGGTCGGTCTGTTCTGGGTGCCCAAAGGGTTTATCCCGACCAGCATCGTTTTCAACACGACGGACATGGATGGCTCTACCGGCCTTCTGTGGGACGTCGGCAGCGACGGCGACGAGAACCGGCTTATTGCCGCGTTCTCCGGTCAAGCCGCGGGCACGCAGTCGGTCCTTGCGACCACGGGGCTGCTCTACAAGTACACAGCCCGGACGCTGATCAAGGCCTTCGTCAATACGGCCTCGACCACGCCGGCCACCGGTACGCTGAAGGTCGTGCTCAAAGGCATCGTCGACGAAGAGTTCGACACCACGCCGCTGGTTGCATCCTGATAAACGCAAGGGCGGCGGGCAACTGCCGCTCTTTCTCTTTGAGGAGATCAGATGAAATTCAAATTTATCGGTAGCGAGCCGTCAGAGTTCATGGGGTTCCAGTGGTATCCCGGAACCGAGCATGACGTGACGGACGATCACGCAGTCCGGAAGCTTTCCAACAGCGTCCTGTTTGAGAAAGACGGAACGGAAGCGAATAAAGAGCCGAAGAAGCGCGGCGCCAAGCCCGCTCAACCCGTGAGCGACAATGGCGACGACGCGAACTGAGCTCGAGCTGGCGACGAATGTCCTGCTGCATTTCAACATCATCGCAGCGGAGGAGTCGCCGTCGGCCAGCGACAGCACGTACGTCATCGGCCGCTATCGCGACCTGTTCAACGAGATGACGTTGAACGACGAGACGTACTGGAACATCGGGCAGGTGCCGGCGGAAATCTTCGAGCCGCTCACCCAGATGGTTGCCCTGACGGTCGAGAAGGCGTTCGGGAAAGCGGCCGCCATGCCGCCTGCTGACTATGCCCGCAGCCTGGATGAAGGGCTGCGCATCTTGCGGCGGAGGCTTCGCCGAACGGTCAACGTGCGCTCGGCCGAGATGCCAACCTATGCGGATGATTTCTAATGGGCATCGTTCCTCTCGCGCTTCCGTCCGGATCAAGCCAGGCCCGGTTCAACCAGGGTGGCTCGGCGCAACTCATCAACTGCTATCTCTCACCCATTGGCGAGGAGGGGAAGGTCAAGAACGCAATCTATTCCTCTGATGGGTTGCAAGGTTTCGCGCTGCTGCAAGGCGTGGCGGCGGGGCAGGGATGCCGGGCCGGTATCGTGGTGGAAGGCGCCCTGTACGTCGTCGCAGGCGTGTCGCTCTACAAGGTGACAACGACCGGCGTTCAGACCCTCATCGGGTCGATGAACATTTCCAAGACCGCTCCGGTCTTCATGGAACGAAACCGCAGAGCGGTGCCCGACATCGCGATCGTGTGCGATGGCCTGATGTTCTACTGCCGGGGTGATGTGCTGGCGCAGGTGACCGACCCCGATCTGTTCGCGCCGATCACGCTCGCATTCTCGGACGGGTATTTCGGGATCACCACGGCGCAGAACAAATGGCAGATCGGTGCGATTGACGACGCCAGCGCATGGGATGGACTGGACTTTGCCACGGCCGATGGCGATCCAGATGCTCTGATCCGCATCGCGGCGCTGCAGGCGCAGTTCTATCTTTTTGGCGAGAAGACAATCGAGGTTTGGCAGGACAGCGGAGGCGCGGACTTCCCATACGCCCGGTCATTCGTCATTCCCATTGGGTTGCTTGCATCGAATTCGGTTGCCACGGTTGCCGAAACGTTTGCCTGGGTTGCCCATGATCGCACGGTCCGATTGCTGGGCTCAGGCGACAGCGCTCAGGTAATCTCCACACCGAAGGTTGAAAGCGACATCCAGGAAGTCGAAGACCCGTCAACGATCCGGGCCGCGTCCTGGTCGTCGCGAGGTCACACGTTCTATGCTCTGACCTGCCCGCAGTGGACGCACGTCTACGACACGAGAATGCAGCGGTGGCATGAGCGTCAGACCTACAGCCGGGGGAATTGGCGGATTGCCTTCGTTGTTCCGTTCGGCACGAAACTCATCGCAGGAGATGCTGACACCGGCGCGCTCTTTGAAATGGGCCCGCAGTTCAAGGATGATGCAGGCGACCCGCTGGTATCGTCCGTCATTCCGCCGACGGTTCACGCCTTCCCTCAGAGAGTGACGCACAACGCGCTCTATCTCGATGTGCAGAGGGGCGTTGGAACGGGCCAAGGCGACCCGCAGGACGTCGACCCGGAGATTATGCTGGAATGGTCGCATGACGGCGGGCAGACGTTCAGCACGCAACGGATGATCAAGCTCGGACAGCAGGGTAGGAACCTGACACGCATCCGTACGCATCGGCTCGGACAGGCCCCGGAAAATGGCCGGGTGTACCGGTTCTCGTGGTCGGCAAAAGTCGACCGAGCGCTCTATGCCGCTTCTGCTGATCTTGAAATGGATGCGGCATGACCGGAACGCCGCTCGCTCCGCCGCCACCACGGGCCTTGCTCGATCCGAACGGAAACGTCAGTGACCGGTTCTATCAGTGGCTCGGTAGTGTGCAGAAAGGGATTTCTGGGGCGTTCTCGGGCATTGGAGAAATCAACGCTCAGCAGGAAGCCATCGACTTCACGATCGAGAGCCCGGACAACCAGGACTATCTGTTCGAGATCGATTGCCCGTTCGGATACAAGATCACTCAGGTTGACAGCAAATGCAGGTCTGGCACCTGCACCGCAACGACGAAGATTGGAAGCACACCTCTGGGAGGTGGAGCGAACTCGGTTTCAACCACACTGCAGACGAAGACGCACACCTCGGACAACGTCATTGCAGCGGCAGGAACATCGGTCGTTACGATCTCATCCAATAGCAGTTGTGCCGGGCTTCGCCTGACGTTCTGGATTACCCGCACGTGAGGCGGCGGCATATTTGCTATAGCGGAGCGCCGCCAATTGTTCTGACGTATCTGGATGCGAAGGGGGACAGTTCCGGAAGCACCGGCGCCCATACCTATAATGCCGCGTTCGGTGCGGCGTCCGCAAATCGATATATTCTGGTTGGGGCGAGCATCACAAACCCGTCGGTCGTGGACACGATTGGAGGGGTACCAGCCGTTGAGCTTTTCCGGGTGCAGGCCGGGACCGGGACCAAGGTTGCAGCGTGGTATTTGGCTCGCGTTCCTACCGGCACATCCGGCAACATCACGGTCACGTCGCCCGGCGGCGGTATCAACTGGATTGGCGGTGTTGTGGTCTATTCGCTGATCTCCGTCTCGACGCCAACACTAATTGATGCGGTGACGGGAACTAACGGCGTCACGAATTCGTGGCCCATGACAGCAAAATCCGGATCGGTCGCTCTGGTCCTCTTGGCGCAAGGAACGCCGGGAAAGGTTTGGAGCGGGGGCGTCACTCTCGATGTCGCGTTGACCTTCGGCGGTACTGGGCAAATCGAATCCGCGAGCACGCATGCACTCATCGCAGGCGCATCGATTACGCCGTCATGGAATTTTGGGCTCGCGCCAGCGGCGGCGTCAGCCGCGATCGTAATCAAATAGCGTTTAGCTAGCCGTCTCCCTCTGACTGAATAAGGAAAATCCCATGGGGTTCTTTTCGGACTTCACGGGCGCCTCCGCGCGCTCCGATATC
>ERZ650308.1491-NODE-1491-length-12049-cov-6.912289_pt1 | contig 12049 bp, 8 predicted proteins | sample MGYA00376244_ERZ650308 | MGnify/ENA primary metagenome ERZ650308 (study PRJEB26733, sample SAMN07839295) | wastewater metagenome | biome: small river; feature: stream; material: water | place: USA: North Carolina | collected 2016-04-26 ...
TTTCGGTGCCCTGATCGTCTGGTTCCTGATCGTGGAGCCGCATGGCCTGGCCAAGCTGTGGTCGATCGCCAAGCAGAAACTGCGTCTGTGGCCTTTCCCGCACTGAGTTACTTTTTTCTTGACCTTCAAACTTTTAACAGGAGACAACCCATGAAGTTTCGTCAAATCACAACGGCTGTGACCTTGGTGGCGGCTGCCATCTCGGGCGCGATGGTCAGCACACAAGCTGCCGCACAAGCCAAAGAACAATTCTTCCCTTCGCTGGTGTACCGCACCGGCCCTTACGCCCCCAACGGCGTGCCGTTTGCCAACGGCTTTGCCGACTACATGAAGTTGACCAACCTGCGCGGTGGCATCAACGGCGTGAAGGTCCTGATGGAAGAGTGCGAAACCGCTTACGCGACCGACCGTGGCGTGGAGTGCTACGAGCGTCTGAAGGCCAAGAACGGCGGCGCCACCGTGTTCCAGCCTTTGTCCACTGGTATCACCTTTGCCCTGACTGAAAAAGCACCGATCGACAAGATCCCCGTTTTGACCCCAGGCCTGGGCCGCAGCGAGTCGCAAGACGGTGGCGTGTTCAAGTGGAACTTCCCCTTGGCGGGCACCTATTGGGTGGCGGCTGACACCATCATCCAGGACATCGGTAAAAAAGAAGGTGGTCTGGACAAACTCAAGGGCAAGAAAATTGCCTTGGTGTACCACGACAGCCCCTTCGGCAAAGAAGCCATTCCAATCGCCCAAGAGCGCGCTTCGACCCACGGCTTCCAGCTGAGCCTGTTGCCCGTGACCGCACCTGGCGTGGAGCAAAAATCCACCTGGCTGCAAATCCGCCAGAACCGTCCTGACTACGTGCTGCTGTGGGGCTGGGGTGTGATGAACTCCACCGCCTTGAAAGAAGCCCAGGCCACAGGTTTCCCTCGCGAAAAAATGTATGGCGTGTGGTGGGCCGGTGCTGAGCCCGACGTCAAGGACGTGGGCCAGGGCGCCAAAGGCTACAACGCTGTGATGATCCAGCACGGTGCCGAGAAGAACGCCGACGTGACCAAAGAGATCCTGACCAAGCTGCACGGCAAAGGCCAGGGCACCGGTCCTAAGGAAGAAGTGGGCGACGTGCTCTACATGCGTGGTGTGCAAGCCGCCATGTACGGTGTGGAAGGTGTCCGCGCTGCACAAGAGCGTTTCGGCAAAGGCAAAGTGGTGACCGGCGAGCAAGCGCGCTGGGGCTACGAGAACCTGAACCTGACACAAGCCAAGCTGGATGCATTGGGCTTCAAGGGCGTGTTGCGTCCTCTGTCCACCAGCTGCCAGGACCACATGGGTTCTGCCTGGACCCGCATGCACACCTGGGACGGCAGCAAGTTCGTCTGGTCCTCTGACTGGTACCAAGGCGACGAGCAGATCCTGAAACCCATGGTCAAGGCCGCTGCCGACAAGTACGCTGCCGAGAAGAAGATCACACGCCGCTCTGCTGCGGACTGCCAGTCTTGATGGCACCAACCCCGCCGCGCAAGCGGTGGGGCGGTGGCTGCATGCATTGAGGTGCTGTAGCCACCAAATGAAAGCCTCGAAAGAGTTTCGATCGGCGCTTTCATTTGGGCAAACCCTGGAAAGTTGAATAGGCAAAGACCATGAGCGAAAAAAACATTGTTCTGAACGTCAACGGCATTGAAGTCATTTACAACCACGTGATCTTGGTGCTCAAGGGCGTGTCCCTGCAAGTGCCCGAACAAGGCATCGTGGCTTTGCTGGGCGGCAACGGCGCGGGCAAGACCACCACGCTGCGTGCCATCTCCAACTTGCTCAAGGGCGAGCGCGGTGAAGTGACCAAGGGCGCCATCGAGTTCCGTGGCGAGCGCATCGAGAACCTCTCGCCCGCTGACCTGGTCAACCGCGGTGTGGTGCAGGTCATGGAAGGCCGCCACTGCTTTGCCCACCTGACCATCGAAGAAAACCTGATGACCGGCAGCTACACCCGCACCGACAAGGGCGAGATCGCGGCCAACCTCGAGAAGGTCTACAACTACTTCCCGCGCCTCAAAACCCGCCGTACCTCGCAGGCGGCCTACACCTCGGGTGGTGAGCAGCAGATGTGCGCGATCGGTCGCGCCCTGATGTCCAACCCCAACATGGTTTTGCTGGACGAGCCCTCCATGGGCCTGGCGCCGCAGATTGTGGAAGAAGTGTTCAACATCGTCAAAGACCTGAACGAAAAGGAAAAAGTCACCTTCCTGATCGCTGAGCAGAACACCAACATGGCTCTGAAGTACGCCGACTACGGCTACATCATGGAGTCGGGTCGCGTGGTGATGGACGGTGCGGCCGAATACCTGCGCACCAATGAAGACGTCAAGGAGTTCTACCTGGGCGTGGGCGGTGGCGAGCGCAAGAGCTTCAAAGATGTGAAGAGCTACAAGCGCCGCAAGCGCTGGTTGGCTTGATGCCTTGCCCTTTATCCTTTCTCACTGCAGTACCCCAGAAAGAAACCCATGTCCCAGCACTTTGATGCCTTGGAAACGCGCGCTCCTGAAGTCCGTGAAGCCGCTTTGATGGCCGCTTTGCCTGCGCAGGTGGCGCACGCCAAAGCCCATGCGCCGGCCTTTGCCGAGTTGCTCAAGGATGTGGATGCCGCCAGCGTCAACAGCCGCGCTGCGCTGGCCCAATTGCCCGTGATCCGCAAATACGAATTGCTGGAGCGCCAAAAAGCGTCACGCGCGGCAGGTGGCAATGTGTTTGGCGGTTTCAGCGCCCTGGGTTTTGGCAAGGGCATGACCCGCGTGTTCGCCAGCCCTGGCACGATCTATGAACCCGAAGGCACCCGAGGTGACTATTGGCGCATGGCGCGCGCCATGTTTGCCGCAGGCTTTCGCCCGGGCGAATTGATTCACAACAGCTTCAGCTACCACTTCACCCCTGCCGGCTCGATGATGGAAACCGGCGCGCACGCGCTGGGCTGCACGGTGTTCCCCGGTGGCACCGGCCAGACCGAGCAGCAAGTGGGCGCCATGGCCGAGCTGCAGCCTGCGGGCTACATTGGCACGCCGAGCTTCCTCAAAATCATCCTCGAAAAAGCGGCCGAACAAGGCGTGGCCTTGCCCAGCGTGAGCAAGGCCCTGGTCTCGGGCGAGGCTTTCCCGCCCAGCTTGCGCGACTGGATGGCCGAGCGCGGCGTGGCCGGTTACCAGTGCTATGCCACGGCCGATCTGGGCTTGATCGCCTATGAAACCTCGGCCCGCGAAGGCCTGGTGCTGGACGAAGGCGTGATTGTCGAGATCGTGCGTCCTGGTACGGGTGACCCGGTGCCCGAAGGCGAAGTGGGCGAGCTGGTCGTGACCAGCCTCAACCCCGACTACCCGTTGATCCGTTTTGGCACGGGCGACCTGTCGGCCATCTTGCCGGGTCAGTGCCCCACGGGCCGCACCGGCCAGCGCATCAAAGGCTGGATGGGCCGTGCCGACCAAACGACCAAGGTGCGCGGCATGTTCGTGCACCCCGGCCAGGTGGCCGAGATCGTCAAACGCTTCCCCGAAGCCTTGAAGGCGCGTCTGGTGGTGACGGGCGAGATGGCCAACGACCAGATGGCTTTGCGCGTGGAGACCGGCAATACCGCCGATGAAGCCCTCAAGGCCCGCATTGCCGATGCCGTGCGCGATGTGACCAAGCTGCGCGGTGATGTCCAGCTGGTGGCGGCAGGCAGCCTGGCCAATGACGGCAAAGTGATCGAAGACGCTCGCAGTTACCAGTGATGCCATCCATGGGCTGGTCTGCGGACCGGCCCAGCTAGGGCAAACCGCTACGTAATTCCCGCGATGTACGAAAGCTCTAGGCGCCCTACACTGATAGGGTACTTATGAGGAGTGACTCCATGAAGAAATTGTTCGCTTTGGCCACACTGGCCGTTGCTGCGGTGGGCGCCCAAGCCCAAGCCTATCCTGGCACCAAGCCCATCACCATCGTTGTGCCTTTCGCCGCCGGTGGTCCCACAGACCGTGTGGCGCGTGACCTGGCCGAGGCCTTGCGCAAGCCCTTGGGCGGCGCCGTGATTCTGGTGGACAACGCTGCAGGTGCAGGCGGCTCCATCGGTGCCAGCAAAGTCGCCAAGGCCCCGGCCGATGGCCACACTTTGTTGCTGCACCACATCGCCATGGCCACCATGCCGACCCTGGTGCGCAACATCCCTTTCAAAGTCGAAAGTGACTTCGAGTACCTGGGCATGATCAACGATGTGCCCATGACCTTGATCGGCAAGCCTGCATTGGCGGCCAACAGCTACAAAGAGCTGTCCAGCTGGATCAATGCCAACAAGGGCAACATCAACCTGGGCAATGCCGGTGTGGGCTCTGCATCGCACCTGTGCGGTTTGCTGTTCCAAAATGCGGTGCAAGTGGACATGACCACCGTGCCCTACAAAGGCACAGCACCTGCCATCACTGACTTGATCGGCGGTCAGATTGACCTGATGTGCGATCAAACCACCAACACCACCAGCCAGATCGAAGGCAAGAAGGTCAAAGCTTTTGCCGTGACCACTGCCAAGCGTTTGACCACTGCTGCCTTGAAAGACCTGCCGACTTTGCAAGAGTCGGGCTTGAAGGGTTTTGAAGTCACCATCTGGCACGGCCTGTATGCCCCCAAGGGCACGCCTGCCGATGTGCAAGCCAAGGTCAATGCCGCCTTGAAGGCCGCCTTGAAAGACCCCGAGTTCATCAAGAAGCAAGAAGGCCTGGGCGCTGTGGTGGTGACCGACAAACGCATGGAGCCTGCAGAGCACAAGAAATTTGTGGCCGCAGAAATCGCCAAGTGGAGCCCCATCATCAAGGCTGCTGGCGTTTACGCAGACTGATCTTTCAGCGCACCATGAAAAAAGCCGCTTTTCAGCGGCTTTTTCTTTGGGTTTGTGTCTGTTGGAAGATTCATTTTGGTTACATGAACGGTTTGCAATCGATTTTTCTGTCTTTATTCAAGACAATCGCAAGACTGTTTGAGCCCATGACCCAAAGGAACATCATGAACAAGTATCTGCAACAGTTGAGTGTGTTGGTTGGCGCTGTGGGCCTGTTGGTCGGTTCTGCCATGGCGCAGGGCACCATGCGCAACGAGGTGATCAAACCCTTGGCGGCTGCGCAAGAAGCGATCAAGAGCAACCAAAACGAACAAGCTTTGGGTTTGCTGCGCGATGCTTTGGCGGTGCCTCAGCTCACAGCCAACGAAAAAAACATGATCTTGCGCACGCAAGCTGTGGCTGCATTGCGCGCTCAGAAATGGGCCATTGCAGTCGAGGCGCTGGAATCTTTGGTGACTTCCGCCGATGTACCTCAAGCCGACAAGCCAGCTTTGCTCGAGTCATTGATTAATGCTTGTTTGCAAACGAAAGATGACGCACGCGTTGTGAAATGGTCGCGGCAATACTTCCAACTGGGAGGAGCCAATCCCGCTGTGCATTTGGCGATGGTTCAGTCCTTGGTGGCCTCAGGGCAACACACCGAAGTTGTGACGGTGATGCTCGGTAAAGCCCGCCTGGATGCTTCGACGGGTAAGAAAACACCTGAGCCGGAGCTGCGCGCATGGGCGCTCAGTTACCGCCAACTCAAGGATGACGCCGGGTACGTGAACACCCTCAAACAGCTGTTGTCGAGCTACCCCAGCAAGGCTTATTGGGCAGAAGTGATCGGTCGCATGTCACAGCAAGCGGGTTTGAACACCCGATTGGAGTTGGACTTGTACCGCTTGTTGGAGGAAACGGATAACTTGGAAGATGCGGCTGAATACATGGAAATGGCCTCGTTGGCCTTGAAAGCGGGTTTGCCCACGGAGGCAGTCCGCGTCCTCACCAAGGGCTTTGATGTCGGCGTGTTGGGTAAAGGCGCAGAGGCTGTTGCACATGCCAAGTTGAGAACGGATGCTCACAAAAAAGTTCGCGAAGACGATGCCTTGTTCGTGCAACTTGAAAAGTCGGCAAAAGACGGCCCTTCATGGGCTGCAGTGGGCGATGTCCATTTTTCGCGCCAAAACTGGTCCGCTGCGCATTTGGCCTACGCCAAGGCGATCGAGTCGGGTGGTCTGCGGCGAGAGCATGAAGTGCGATTGCATGACGCCATCAGCCTTGTTCATGCCCAGCAAAAGGTCGCAGCGCGCCAACAATTGGCTTCGGTGAGTGGGGATGTCACGGCGGTGGAATTGGCCGCTTTATGGACGATTCTGGCGCGCTGAACAGCGGTCAAGACCTGGGGTGAGTCCCCAAGCAGATCGATGCATTTCAAAACAAGTACAAACCCTATTGCAATCGATTGCAATGTGGGATAAATTGGGGCATTGCATTTCTACTGCCCTGTGCAGTACCTTCCACGCAAAGACCGATGACATCCATCCGCACAACACCGCCCACTTTGTCGATCGCACAGATCGTGCAAATGAACATCGGCTTTTTGGGCTTGCAATTCAGCTTTGGCTTGCAGCAAAGCAATATGAGCCCGATCTACAGCTACCTGGGGGCGGATGAGGCGTCTTTGCCATTGCTCGCATTGGCCGGGCCGGTGACTGGCTTGCTGGTGCAACCCATTGTGGGCGCCATGAGCGACAGGACCACATCGCGGTGGGGCAGAAGGACGCCCTATTTCTTCATTGGTGCGGTGCTGTGCTCATTGTCTTTGTTGGCCATGCCTTACAGCGCTGCGCTGTGGATGGCAGCCAGTTTGCTTTGGATTCTGGATGCTGCCAACAACATCACCATGGAGCCCTATCGCGCTTATGTGAGTGATCGGCTGCCCAAGGACCAACATGCATTGGGTTATCTGACGCAAAGCGCCTTCACAGGGTTGGCGCAAACACTTTCATACCTCGCGCCATCCATCATGGTTTGGATGGGCATGAACAAGGATGCGGTGGGCGGCAACCACATTCCGCAAATCACACAAGTGGCTTTCATCATTGGAGCATTGCTGTCCGCATCCACCATTGTCTGGTCCATCTGGAAAGTGCCCGAATTACCCTTGTCATCGCAAGAAATGGCCGCATTGAAAGCCAAGCAGCAAGGCTGGCTCAGCACCCTCCAAGAAATTGTGGATGCCGTCAAAGAAATGCCACAAGCCATGCGGCAGTTGGCGTGGATGAAACTTTTTCAGTGGTACGCCATGATGTGCTATTGGCAATACGTCACGTATGCGATCGCTCGCAATCTGTTTGACACATCCGACCCCACCAGCACAGGCTTCAGAGATGCGGTGCTGGTCAACGGTCAAATCGGTGGGTTCTACAACGCTGTGGCATTTGTCGCCGCTTTGGCCATGGTGCCGTACACGCGCCGCTGGGGCGCTGGAAAGATGCATGCAATGTGTTTGGTTGCAGCAGGTCTGGGGATGATGACCATTCCTCAAATTCAAAACCAAACCCTCTTGTTCCTGCCCATGATTGGTGTTGGTTTGGGCTGGGCCAGCATCATGGGCAATCCCTATGTGATGTTGGCCAGGAGCATTCCAGCAGAGAGAACAGGCGTTTACATGGGCATCTTCAACATGTTCATTGTGATTCCCATGCTCATCCAGGGCGTGACCTTGCCCTTGATTTACCACCCCATCTTGGGTGGCGATCCTCGGAATGTTCTGGTGCTGGCCGGTGGCTTGCTCGTGTTGGCTGCGCTGGCCACCTTGCGGGTCAAAGTCCCCGTTGAAAACACAGCAACTTCAGCCTGAAGTTGACTGCACGACTTGTATCTTGAAATTGATGTCTCAGAAAAATGCGTAACGAAGTTCAATTGATCACCTATGTCGACCGCTTTGGCGGACAGACCTTGACACAACTCCAGGCGTTGTTGACCGGACCTTTGAAGGGTGCATTTGGTGGCGTACATTTGCTGCCGTTTTTCCACAAAATAGATGGTGCCGATGCGGGGTTTGATCCCATTGACCACACGCGCGTAGACGAGCGCTTGGGCGACTGGCAGGACATTGCCGGTTTGTCAAAGGACTTGGGCGTGATGGCCGACGTGATCGTGAACCACATGTCCTCCGAATCTCCTCAATTCCTCGATTACTCACATAAAGGTCGTGATTCGGAATACGACGGCTTGTTCCTCACAATGGAATCCGTCTTCCCGAACGGCGCCACCGAAAAAGATTTGCTGGCGGTGTACCGTCCACGGCCGGGCATGCCTTTCACGGTGACTACACTGGCCAATGGCGAGCGCCGTTTGCTGTGGACCACATTCACGCCCCAGCAAATCGACATCGATGTCCACACACCAGCAGGCAAGGCCTATCTCGAATCCATCTTGCAAAAGCTCTCGCAAAGCGGTGTCACCATGGTGCGCCTCGATGCAGTGGGTTATGCCATCAAGAAGGCCGGCACGAATTGCTTCATGATGCCCGAGACCTTTGAGTTCATCAAAGCCTTTGCGCAGCGTGGACGTGAGTTGGGTTTGGAAGTGTTGGTGGAAATCCATTCGTACTACAAGCGCCAGATGGAGATCGCCAAGCAGGTGGACTGGGTGTATGACTTTGCCTTGCCGCCGTTGGTTTTGCACGCACTGGAATTCGGTCGCAGCGGCCCTTTGCTGGACTGGATTGCACAACGACCCAACAACGCCGTGACAGTGCTCGATACACACGATGGCATTGGCATCATCGACATTGGTGCGGATGCCTCCGATCGTGTCAACAACCCAGGCCTGGTACCACCGCATGAGCTGGACGAGCTGGTGGAGCGGATGCATCGCAACTCGAACAATCAAAGCCGTCAGGCAACCGGTGCAGCGGCCTCCAATCTGGACCTGTACCAAGTCAACTGCACCTTCTTTGATGCCATGGGCCGCAACGCAGCCGCCTACCTCGTGGCGCGTGCTGTCCAGTTCTTTGTGCCGGGGATTCCGCAGGTGTACTACGTGGGCTTGCTGGCGGGTGAAAACGACATGGACTTGTTGGCGCAAACCAAAGTGGGTCGTGACATCAACCGCCACTACTATTCACGTGAAGAGGTGCTGAGCGATCTGAACAAGCCAGTCGTCAAGCGCCTGCTTGAACTGATGCGCTTGCGTAACAGCCATCCAGCCTTTGGGGGAACATTCAGCAGCGCAGCTTCGGCCGCACACCTGCTGACACTGAACTGGCAACAAGGATCTGCGTACGCCCGCCTTGAAGTCGATTTGACGACCAAGTCAGGCCGAATTGTTCATGGCCTAGTTGCAAACGAAGAGGTAGTTTTTGAATTGCGGTGAACTCTAAACTCGGAAACTTTCGAAAAGCCAGTCAGATAACTGACTGGCTTTTTTCATGGTTCGTTCAATGTGTTGGGTGAGGCTCAGAGCTCACTTTTATCGATTCAGGCGGGCAGGCCTTTGAACACAAAAAAACCGCCCGAAGGCGGTTTTGATCCAGTTGGTGATTCAACAACGGGCACCTCAAGATGCCCATTGCTTCAACTTAGAAGTTGTATTTGACGCCAACTTTGACGGTACGACCTGTGATCGAACGAGCCGCAGAGCGTTCGTTGTTGACTTCGGTGTAGCCCAAGGTGTTGGTCAAATTGTTGACGCTCAGAGTCAAGGTTGTGGACTTGTTCAGCTCATGCGCTGCGAATGCATTCACATAGGTGTAAGCAGGCAGGGTGGCTTCCAATCCAGAGACCGTTTGCGCATCTTTGGAGCTGGATGTGCCAATGACAGCTGCGCCGACCGTGGTGTCGCCAAACTTGTAAGTCGGGCTCAACTGGTAGATCGCTTTGGCTTGGCGGTTAGGCGCTTTGCCAACATAGGCGGCATTGTTGCTGTTGGTGACTTCTGCATCTGTCAGTGTCAAGCCACCATTGATGCGGAAAGCACCCACGCGGTAGCCAGCTTCCAGTTCGACACCCTTCGCGCTGTATTTGTTGAAAGATGTTGTGCCGGTTGTGAGGTCGTAGTTGGACTCATCCGTCTTGGCCAAGAAGAAGGTCACAAAGGTGCTCAGGTTTCCGTTTTTGTTTTTGATACCCGCTTCGTATTGCTTGACTTCGTTCACAGGAACGGTTTTTCCAACAAAGCAAGTCAAGCCACATTTGCTCGTACTCTCTTGGAAGAGAACGCGGTCGCTGTTGAATGACGCGCCATCGCTGATGCGGGCAAACAAAGCGGTATTTTTGTCGATGTTGTAATTAGCGCCGAACGAGTAAGCGTTGAAGTTCGACTTGTAGTCGACACCACGTGCACCCAGAGAGTCGCCATTGGCGTTGTAAGTCCCAGTTACAGATTGACGGTCCATGCGCACGCTACCATCCAGAACCCATGCGCCCTTTTCCCAATTCAGAGCCGCATAAGGTGAAACGGTGTTGTAGGTTTGGTTGATGTGGCGCTTGTACCAGGACGTGTAGCTGCCATAGGTGGAGTTCGCGGCTGGAACCAGCGGCGCATTGAAACCACCGATTTCCCAGTCAATGTCCAGTTTTTGGCTGGAAGCAAAGACACCGGCGGTCGTGGTCAGCTTGGCGCCATCTTGCAGTGAGTGTTTCTTGCTCAGTTTTAAATCATTAACGGCCAAGCCCACATCGTTGAATTTGGCACCCAAAAAGAGTGCTGTGTAGTTGCTTGCACCCGCAGCTGGGAGTGCGTTGTCAGCATAGTTGCCGGGCATGATGCCATTGAAGCCGCCACTGTTGTTGGAGAGGCGGAATTTGTCATTCAACGTCCAACCATCACCCAAATTCAGATTGATTTCAGAGCCGATAGCGGTGGATTTAGAGCGCAGACCTTCGTTCATGCTGGCGGCGCCGCCATGCATGCCGTATTGAGAGATGTTGGGCAGGTTCGATGCGTAAGGGGAGAAGGTGCGTGGGTCCACACCAGGCAATGTCACAATTTGACCATTGACTGTGTTGACTGGGGATGCCATCAATGTGGGTGTTTTGTCATCCAGGAATTTCGCATGCAGTTTGACGCTGTTGCCGCCACCCAGGTCTTTGTTGAAAGACGCCTTGAATTGGCCACCGGACTCCATGTTCACGCCATGCGTGTCGCGTGGACCTTCGCCGGAGCGTACAAAACCACTCAGGTAAACGGAAGAAGTGTCGGATGTGGCTTTGCCGTAGCCAAAGTCGACGCGACGCTGGCTGGGTCCGCTGACATTGGTGGTTGCAGACATCGTGCCGCCTTCCACATCGCCAGTTTTGCTGATGAAGTTGATGATGCCGCCGGGGGCATTGGTCGCCATGGTCGAGGCAGAGCCGCCACGAACGACTTCAAGACCGTCTGTGCCCAAAGAGGAGCGCAGGAACATGTCTGGGGTCACAAAGTTGAAATCGCCAATTTGGAGGACGGGCAAGCCATCTTCTTGAAATTGGACATAGCGCGAACCGCCGGCAGAAATTGGAACGCCGCGAACGGTCACGTTGGCATTGCCTTCGCCGCCGCTGGATTCAGCACGGACGCCAGGCACAGAGCGCAGCAAATCAGCGGAGCTGCTGGCCACGGTGTTGGTCAACTGCTCAGAGTCCAGCGTGCTGATGGACAAGCTTTGCTTCATTTTGCTGCCGCCGGTAGCGGAGCCGGTCACCACGACCTCATCCAGTTTGAGTGTGTCGTTGTTGGCTTGAGCGTAAGCAACGCTCAACTGAAATGCTGCCAGAGCAGCGGCGGCGGCCACTTTGGTGTGGGTAGCGATTTTTTGCTTCTTCATAGAAGGGTCTCCAAAACATTGAAACGATTGCAAAACCATGAATGAATTTTTGCAGATGATGATCCATTGGCTTCACAGAGAGGTGACTGCACTTTGGATGATGCCTATTTTGCAAATCAATGAAAACGATTGCAATAGATGCTTGCAGGAAAAATGCAGATTTGAATGGGGATCAGCTTCCGTCTTCACTCGAGAAATGGCCAAAAACTAGGACTTTCCCTAGTGTGTATGATCGACAACATGAGAACGACGTGGTTTGAAATTTGATAACTGGTATTTCCCCTAGGTATCGTCAAACAAGAAACGTGCGTATCATGCAAACGATTGCATTGACCGAAACTCGACACAAGGAGAATAGAAACAATGGACGATTACGCCAGCCGGCAACGCAAGCCGACCAAGCACCTGATCGG
>ERZ650308.1493-NODE-1493-length-12040-cov-8.641552_pt1 | contig 12040 bp, 6 predicted proteins | sample MGYA00376244_ERZ650308 | MGnify/ENA primary metagenome ERZ650308 (study PRJEB26733, sample SAMN07839295) | wastewater metagenome | biome: small river; feature: stream; material: water | place: USA: North Carolina | collected 2016-04-26 ...
TGTTATCTGTTGGGTCTGCCAGTGGAATCGTGACGCTTTGATGGTGTTGCGGTTCGTTTTGCTTAAACGGATTAGTCTGTATAAATACTGTGAGCGCGCCCGTAGTGCTGTTTTGCGCTCTGAGCTTTTCAGCTGCACGGGCCACATGAGTGGCAACCGACTGCGCAAGCTCAGCTTGGCTAGTCACGGGTTTACCAAAGCTACGTGAGGCAATGATTTGTTGTTTGGCTGGCGCCACTTCTTCTAACTGCAGACAAGATGTGCCGCGTAGTTCGTAGCAAAGACGCTCCATGACTACACCAAACTGCTGACGCATTGCTTGTGGTGAAGCTTGCAAGAGATCAAATACGCTTTGAATATTCTGAGCTTTGAGTTTCTTGGCGATTTGTTTACCTACGCCCCAAACCTCGCCCACTTCAGTTTCACTCATCCACTGATAGAGCTCTTCTTTGGCCATCGCATTGACATCGCATACACCAGCAAACTGCTTGTGCTTTTTAGCCAAGTGATTGGCTAGCTTGGCTAAAGTCTTGCTGGCACCAATACCCACACAGACTGGCAAGCCGGTAGTCTCTTTAACTTGTTCTTTGATCTTCTGACCCAACTCAATGGTGTCTTGATATTGCTTGAGGACAGTTTCGATTTGCAAGAAGCTCTCATCGATGCTGTAGACCTCTAGATTTGGAGTAAAGGTTCTGAGCACTTGAACTACCCGGCTACTCATGTCGCCATACAGCGTGTAGTTCGATGATTGAGCCAAGATGCCATGCTTCTTGGCAAGATCCTTCATCTGAAACCAAGGCGTACCCATTTTTACGCCAAGTGCTTTAACTTCAGCGCTACGCGCCACAGCACAGCCATCGTTATTTGAGAGCACTACCATCGGCACATCTTCTAGCTTAGGCTGGAATACGCGCTCGCAAGAAACGTAGAAGTTATTTACATCGACGAGCGCAAAGAGTGAATTTGATGAGGTTGATGCAGTTTGTGAATAGGCATTCATCTCACTTACCCTCTTTGTTATATCTAGTGCTGGCATTGCTGTATTTGCGAACCACTCCAACAACGACACCCCAGATTTGCAATTCACTACCCTCGTTAAAAGTGATGGGTTGGTAATTGGGGTTTTCTGGTTGGAGCTCAATACGACCACGCAATTGATAGAGGCGCTTAATGGTGTATTCACCATCGACGACAGCCACAACAATGTCTTTGTGTTTTGGTTTGAGTGCTTTATCAACGACCACCTTGTCGCCGTCGCAAATGCCTGCACCCAGCATGGAATCCCCCTTCACAGTGAACATGAAGGTGGCCGGCTTGTTCTGAACGAGGTAATGGTTCAAATCCAGGCCATCCTCAGCGTAATCTGCTGCTGGACTAGGGAATCCAGCTGAAATCCGGTGACTCAGGAGCTTAAGCTCATAGGCAGCAAAATGCCCCGCCAAGGCTTGTGGTGCCTGGCTTAAAGTTACTTTTGCGGGGTTCATTACTTGCGTCATAGTCATTAATATACTGTATGTTTATACAGTATATGTAAAAACCGCAAAAACAGGGCTATTTTTGTTGTTTTGGGGCTATGGCCTCCTCCTACCCCCTCTTTTTCAACCCCTTCCCACCCCAATTCTCTAGCCATAAACCCCAAGTCCCCCATGCTTGCATTGGGCCCGAGGAATTGCATAATGGTTCTAGAAGTTGCGCCTTAAGTAACTCATATAAAAACAATAGTAGGAGACACATGAAGACGTATAAGATCGCGTCCGTTCCGGGCGATGGCATTGGTAAAGAAGTTATTCCCGAATGCGAAAAGGTATTAAATGCCTTAAGTAAAAAACATCCTGAAGTTGCTTTTGAATTCGAGCATTTTGATTGGGGTGGAGACTACTACCGCAAGCACGGCATCATGATGCCCGATGATGGTCTTGAGCCTTTGCGCTCTAAAGATGCCATCTTGTTCGGCTCAGCTGGCGATCCCAAGATTCCGGATCACATTACTTTATGGGGCTTGCGTCTCAAAATCTGCCAAGGCTTTGATCAGTACGCAAACGTGCGCCCTACTCGCATTCTTCCTGGCATCGAAACACCTCTGCGTAACTGCAAACCGGGTCAACTCGATTGGGTAATCGTGCGTGAGAACTCTGAAGGTGAGTACTCTGGTGTAGGTGGTAGAGCACATCAAGGCCACCCGATTGAAGTTGCCTCTGATATGAGCATCATGACACGCGTTGGTGTTGAGCGCGTCCAGCGCTTCGCCTTTAAGTTAGCGCAATCCCGCCCTCGTAAGCACCTTACCGTAATCACCAAATCCAATGCACAACGCCATGGCATGGTGATGTGGGATGAGATCGCCAATATTGTTGCTAAAGACTTTCCGGATGTGACTTGGGATAAAGAGTTGGTTGATGCCGCCACTGCGCGCATGGTCAATCGCCCTGAATCCTTAGACACCATTGTCGCAACCAACTTACATGCGGACGTGCTGAGTGATTTAGCAGCTGCACTCGCTGGTAGCTTAGGCATCGCACCTACTGCCAACCTAGATCCAGAGCGTCGCTATCCATCGATGTTTGAACCGATTCATGGTTCTGCTTTTGACATCATGGGCAAAGGGCTAGCTAATCCGATTGGCACCTTCTGGTCAGCAGTCATGATGCTCGACTTCTTGGGTGAAAAAGCCCTCGGCGCAAAACTCATGGCAGCGATTGAAAAAGTGACCGCTAATCCAAAACTACACACTCGTGATTTAGGCGGTACCGCCATGATGAGTGATGTTACCAATGCAGTTATCGAGGAGATCTCTAAATGAAGCTATTGAAACTACCTAAGGTCTTCATTGCCTTACTGAGTGCCTGTTTAATTTCTTTCGGATTGTTATCTGGTGCAAGCGCCCAACCCTTCCCAGATAAAACGATTCAGTACATCATCCCCTTCCCACCTGCTGGTGAGTCTGACTTAGTAGCGCGCTATCAAGCTGACGTTTCTGCCAAAAAGTTCAAGCAGCCAATGGTGGTCATGAATCGCGCTGGTGCTGGTGGCGCTTTGGTATGGAGTGCACTGAATACTTATCCTGCTGATGGCACTACTGTGGTGGGCGTCAATATTCCACATACGATCTTGCAGCCCCTTCAGGAAGGCATTCAGTACAAGACCGAAGACATTAACGCGATCTACTACTATCACTTCACTCCCGACGCCTTGATGGTCTCTGCAGATAGCCCTTACAAGACCTATCAAGAATTTATTGCGGCAGCTAAGAAAGATCCGGGCAAGATGTCTTTAGCAGGTTCAGCGCAGTTCTCCGCTAACCATATGGCTGTTGAGCGTCTGAATAAATTAGCGGGCGTCAAAATCAATTACGTTCCCTTTAAAGGTACCGGCGACTTGATTACTGCGTTGATTGGCATGCACGTTGATGGCGCTATGGGTTACTTGCCTTTAGCGATTCAACAAAAAGGCAAAGTACGCACGCTAGCGATTGCTACCGAAAAGCGTAACCCTGCTCTTCCAGATGTTCCCACCTTTAAAGAGCTTGGCTTGAACTGGGTTGATGGCGCTTATCGCGGTGTTGCAGTACCAAAAGCAACTCCACTGGTATTGCAACAAAAGATGTCTGATTACTTTGCGCAACTTAATGCAGATCCAGAAACCAAGAAGAAGTTAGAGGATTCTGGATTTGTGATTGTGGATATTCCCTTGGCAAAAATGCCAGCATTTATGAAAGAGAAAACTGCTCAAGCTATGGATGATGCAAAGAACGCAGGGATGATTAAGTAAATCCTCATCTCGTTTATTGCAGTTTTGATTTATTCCTTAACTTCAAATAAAAAACTACCAAATCGGTGGTTTTTTATTTGGCGTCTTTTGCTTTAGCAAAAAACAAAAGCAAGTATTGCTGGATCATCAACAAAGGCATTAGATAGATAAATACTGACCCGATAAAACCACGGCTGGGCAGTCTCTACGAGCTCGGTAATGATGGGGAAGCGTTCCATACCCAAATGATAGTGCCTTATGCGCTACTTCACTTCAACTATCTCGCCTTTAGAGGAGATCAAGTAAGCCTTATTAGATTTATCTTTTCGGATACGAGCCAATTCAGCTTGATAGCCCTGTAGTTGCCTGCGGTACTTTTCATACTTCTCACTGCCCACTTCCGGAATAGTGAGCTTGTAATCCAAGATTGCTAGATGGTCGTCAAACTCTACCAAGCGGTCCATACGGTAGCTCTTGCCTTGTTCGCTAGCGATATCCAATTCATTCCAAGCCTGCACCCACTCGCCTGAGGTGAGATAGCGTTTCAGCTCTGGGGCATCTAAAACTGTTTGAGTGCGGGTAAGTAATTTTTTTGCCTGTTCTTCATCTACGCCAAGCCAATTGATGAGCTCTTGCTCGCTTGGCATTGCTGGCTTGCTTTGATTGGCGGAGTCTGGGGTAATGAACTCGAGCAACTTATGGAAGTTTGTACCCTCATCCAAGATTTCTGGATCAGGATTTCCTGCTTGCTCTTCTTCACCAGCAAATACTTCAACGGTTACGCCACTCTCAATATCACTCAGCATTTGCGTATAGCTATCTTGAGCAGGATTCCAGTCCAAGACAAAATCTTCCACTGCGTATTCTGGTGCGGTCTTGACACTTTCAACCTCCTCCGCTATCCCTTGCTCACCTACTTGATATACGGACAACTCGGCTTTACTAGCCTTGCCATACCAAGAAGCTTTATCAAAGCCACTAGGATTGTTGGTGGTTGGCTTTTGCGCATCGCCGCTAATCCATAAACCCTGGCGTGCACGTGTCATAGCGACGTAAAGCAGGTTCCAGTTTTCTTTTTCACCGATTTGCTTCTCTGCTTCGTTAATCTCAGCACGGGGACTGGTTAATGTTTTAGAGGTGAACAGAGATAAATGTGATGGGCTCTCTTCTTGCGGTGACCAATCAATCAAGACACCGCTGTAGTCCACGTTCGTGTCAGTATTGTTCGCATCGAGAATGATGACAAAGGGCGACTCCAATCCCTTAGCCCCATGAATCGTCATGAGGCGCACACGCTTATGACGATCCTCTTCTGACATCTCGCTTTCTTCATCTACTTCAGCCAAGTTGTCGTCGCCGGCCGCATCTACATCGCCTTCATCGGGGGTTTCATCGTCATCGCCGCGGCGTTTGATATTCATCTCCTGAATAAAACGACTCAAGCTTGGGTACTGACCACCATCTTGATTGAGTGCGACCTCCAGGAATGCATCCAAATTAGCTAATACCTGTGGACGATCGAGATCCTGACAGACTGCAGCATATTTGAGGCGTACATCGCCCTCTTGGTAAATACGATCGAGTAGGTCATGCACTGGCAAACGTTCACCCAAAAGATGCCAATGCTGGAGATAACGCGCAGCCCCTTGTAGCTTTGCATCTTTACTGTCTTGCAATGCATCCCACCAAGAGCGATAGTGACCAGAAGTCATCGCTACTGCCAGTTGCTGCATTTGCTTTTCGGCAAAACCAAAAATAGGGCTTCTGAGGACCTGGGCTAGCGGTAAGTCATGACGAGGCGTTACCAATACAGTAAGTAAGGCAATCAGATCATCGACCTCAAGAGTATTGAGTAAGCCACCCAAGCGCGGGCTCTCATAAGCAAGCTTTACATCACGTAGCGCTCTTTCGTATTGAGGTAAATATTTACGACGCTTTACTAGCAACAGGAAATCACTTGCTCTAGCATCACGCCAGATTTCTTGGCCGCCTTCTTTATCGGCGACCTTACGTGTGGCGATAACTTCTTTAATAAGACGTGCAACCAACTCGCCCTCATGCTGGCGCTGAATCACGCCAACTGTTTCACTCGAATCGGCAATTGCTCCATCAAAAGCACTACCCTCTCGCAGTTCCTGCGTCGGCTCCGCATAAGGAATCAATGGCAGTAGATAAATTTCGCCTTGCTGGGCGTAAGCATCGCTTGGCTTGCCGTTATCTGGAGTGGTCCACAGGGTTTGCTGCTCTGAGTATGGGTAATCAGGCGGCACTTGCTCACCCTGAAAGATTGCATTAACTGCTTTATTAATTTCAGGAGCATTACGACGCGTTTTGTCCTGCTCAATATAGACAGCGTCATGATGTTGATGCAAAAACTGTGCTGCACTCACAAACAATCGGGGATCGGCACGGCGAAAGCGATAAATCGACTGCTTGGGATCGCCCACAATAAATACTTTTGGACGCTCATCACCCTCGCTGTAGCCCGTTAACCAGGCTCGCAGGATTTGCCACTGCAATGGATTGGTGTCTTGGAACTCATCGACTAAGATTTGCTTGTACTTTGCATCCAATCGAGATTGAAGATAAGCGGCATGCTCAGGCTCGCCCATCAACAAACTAACACCCACTTCCAAATCATCGAAATCACGCACACGCATATTCTCTTTTTGGGCGCTGGCGTGTGCCATCATAGATTGACTCAAAGCAAACCATGCTTCATTAATCGCAAAGATATCTTTCTCAGCTTGCCATAGCAGGTATTCCTCAAAAGCATGACCCCAGCCTTGCTTGATGGCGATGTGTTCGTCGATACGATGCGCTTCGCCCATCTTCTCAAGATACTTCTTCGCTTCACCCAAGGCCTTGTCATTATTGCTTCGGTATTTTGGGTCTTTGGTTAAGAAAGTGGTTTGAAAGTTACTCGCAACCTCCATCACATCACCAGCACGCTCTTTGCAAGCAATTGCAGGCAGCAAATATTGGAGGAGATCACTATCTTTTACGCTGCTATTTTGAAAACAGCGTGCCAAGAACTGCAAGTCTGCCAGCGCATTAGGGGCATTCCACTGAACTAGCAATGGATTTGGTAGGTTCAGTTTATGCAAAGATTGCTGCAGACTCGCTATTGGAGTGATGCCGGCTTGATTGCATTTCTTTGCAAAGAATGTCCATGCGCCTCTTTGCTTAAAGAGACTGCTTTTACCCATTAAGAGTTTTTGCGTCTCATGCGAACCCAAATATTTGAGTAGGACGTCGTAATGCGCTTTGAGCTCTGGTGTGAGATCACCCCACCAGTCATCTAGGCATTCTTCTTGTAGTCGCTTAGCATCCTCGCGTAATTTAAATCCTGGCTGAATACCTAGTGAGACTGGGGCGGCGCCTAGCAGCCTGCCAAACCAACCATGAAAGGTGTCGATCACAATGGGCTGTGGGTTTGCTAGTACCTGCTCATAAAGTGCTTTGGCCTTAGGTAGGTATTTTTCAGCTTGCGCCTTCTCCAGGCCTCTAGCGGTGAGTTCTTTAATTAAAGAAGCATCATCACTTTTAGAAAATTGCTCAAGTAATCCATATAAACGGTCACGCATTTCTTGCGCAGCTTTTCGTGTGAATGTGAGCGCAAGGATTTCTTGTGGCTTTACATCATCGAGCAACAGTCGTAGTAGTCGAGCAACTAACAACCAAGTCTTACCACTTCCTGCGCAAGCAGAAACAATCACTGAGCGCTGCGGATCACAAGCCAGCTTTTCTGAATATGCTTGCTTTACAGGGAGGCTAGTGAATTGATCGCTCACCAAATCCCCTTCCTACAAATGCCCCTAGCTTCACAGTACTGACATACCCCCTCTGGTGCAAATGCTTGCATTGGCTTTTTAGCCCAGAGCTGCTCCACATCTTTTGTCATCTGTGCAGAGAACTGCTGCATCATTTCTGGCATATCAGCCACCTCTTGGCTACGCACAGCCTTTTGCTCGCCCTTGGAGATATCCGCCTTTAAGGCCACCCATTCTGCTTGCTCGACTTGATGACCCGTTAGCTTATGGTTTTCTTGCCCCTCGTTGGCAGCTCTGGCGTAGATCAAGAGCTGAGGGTCGTCCAAGATATGCTCCGCCCTTACTTTGACTCTTTCAAAGCGTTGATTTTTGTAGTCAATCACTGAAGCACGCTTGCTGTCATCCATATGGACGTCATAGCGATCGGCATAGCCCTCAATGCGAATCATCTTCAGGTTGCCATCAGCGTCTTGAAATGGCAGATCAAAGCCAACTTTGACTTCGCCATCAAAATATTGCCAACCCGCTAGCTCTCGTTGCAATTGCCAATCCACAAAGCTAGGAATTTGTTTTTGCCAGTCTCTTAATGCGCCCATGACTCTAGCGTCGCCTTCAATCAAAGCGGCAAACTCTTGCTCTGAACAAATATTTAAACTCTGCTCCATCCAGGCACGTCTTTGCTCCGAATTGGTTTTGATTATTGGATTAGTGTGCTCTTGAGTTTTAAGCGCTTGATAAAAACGCTTGAGTAATTTATGTAAAGTTTGTCCTGCCAGCGAAGCATCAAAGCCTTCATCGAACTCTTTGTTTTTGCGTAATCCCAATAAACTGCGGACGTAATAACGATACGGACAATCCCGTAGAGCCTTATAGGCACTGGGGCTCATCGATAGTGGCATTGGCAATTCTTCTTCAAAATGCGCAATTGCCATCTCCATTGGAGCAGCTTCAAAAGATCGTTTTTTTAATTGGGTTGGAATCGCTTCCCACTTCATTTGATTTTGTAAACGCTGAATCCAAGCCGAGGGTCTCAGTGGCTCGCCATTATTACTTTTACTTTGCCAAAGCAAATCCACATTAGGACATGACACTAAGAGTTGCGACAGATCTCTCGATTGCTGCACAAATTGCATAGCAATTGTTGAGGTCTTTAATAATTGATTAAGCGCATCCGAGAAAAATAGTGGTGGCTCTGAATACGCCGGCAACTGTTGTTCGTCACAGCCCACGACAACTACCGCTTCAAAGTCACGCATACGCGTAGAACTGAGCGGCAGAATACTTAGAGTGGCTAGAGCATCTTTGCCAGCCTCTTGATAGCTAGCACCCTCTACAACTGTTTTGAGCAAACTTAGCCACTCACTCAAACGAATAGATACTTCCTGATATTGAGTTTTACTTAAATCAAATGTCTTCAGTACTTCCAGCAACTGCTTTCCAGCTGAGTCTTTCTCCAGGCTTTGCGCCATGCCAGTGACCTCAAGATTGTCCTGCAACAGAGCGAAGGCTTTGTTGCAATCAACCTTGAGGCTTAGCCACTCATGATGGCGCTCTCGAACAAACTGCAATAACTCAAACAAGGCGGCACTTGGCAATGCGCTAGCCGTTTTAGCTGCATTAGCTTGAGCCCCTTCAATGGCTAAGTGGAAAGTCTTCCAACCAGATTCCGCTTTACTACCAACCAAGATGTCTTCCAGTTCAGCAATAAGTCCTATACACGCTTCCGCATCTCGATTCAGGATCTTGCTAATGTCCAGAAATGGATTCTGTAAAAACTCCAGTAAGGTCTTTGCGCTCGGACCATCTTTTGGTGCCTTGATAAGCTCCAGCCAACTATTGAGTGCAGCAGCAGCGCGTGTAGTCGATAACTTCCAACCAGTTTCATCACGAATATTGAGCGATGGACCTAAACGCGAAAGTAGCGCACGCGCCCTTCTTGCAACTAAACGATCTTGCGCAACCAGCGCCAAATTAGTTTTGCCATCAATGAGATGTTGCTCAATTGTTTTAGCGGCAGCCCAAGCTAATTCTTCAAAGCGTTTAGAAGCAATGAGTCGCCAGCCCTTGCTTTGGGTGCGTTTTGCATTTGCTAATGCTTGCGCCTTTGCCTGCTCACCATCTTCAGAGCCAATAGATTCCGACCATAAGCCCACATCGCTCCAATCCATCTTGACCTCCACCACAGGCGCATGCTGAGCATACTGCTGAAGTAAGTCACTAATAATCTCTTGGTCAATTGGTGTTGGATCAGCAGTCTCAACCCATATTAGCGGTCTTGCTTGACTTGATTGATTCTTTTGATTTATTTTTTTTGCAGTTTCAATGGCGTTAAGGTGTGCGGCCATTGCAAACTGATTACGAAATGCTGGGTCACTCACGCTCGCGGTATAGCGCCAAAACTCAAGTAAGACCTTGGTCTCTTGATCCACGACCTTGCGCGCCATTTTTGAATAGACTTTGGCAACGGTACTATCCAATAATGCTTGCGCTTGCCCAAGGCAAATCTCACCGAGATTACTTTGTTCAGCTTGATTATTTTGAATAAACTCTTGAACCTGTTTCTGCAGTAGCGGACTTACCGCCGTCGACAATGTGTCACAAGCTTCGACAATTGCTTGCGCTAAGCCCCATGCACCAGACTCAGTTTCAGCCTTAAACCACGCCTGCAAATTTTTATGTTTGCGTAAAGTAGCGTAGACATTCAACCATCTCTCTAAATCACTTTGCTTCTTCGGAAACTTCCATGCACCTGGCGCTGCTTCTAGCCAATCAGTGAAGCTGATGACTTGAGGCAAGAAGGCAATACTGCTTGGTAAGTCTTTGGGTCGGTTTTGCTCCAAAGCTGCCCTCACCCCAATAAGTGGGCCAGCAGTACTGAGCACCACTAAGGGGCGCTGATTGGTTTGCACTGCACAATCCCAGATGCCTTTTGCCAATTGGGCAAGCGCTTGGCTATTAGGCGTGATTGCCCAAGCTTGTGGCTGCTTTTGGTCAGAAATGGTTGGGAAAGACTGAGGCATTAAGTGTGTATTTATCTATTTTGAGCAGAATGTTTCGCTTATTGCTAATATAAGCGTTGTAACGCAATAACTAAATAAGCCTAAATAAGGAATTTTCATGAGTGCCGGCATTAAATATGTAACTGACGCCTCTTTCGAACAAGACGTCCTCAAGTCCGATAAACCTGTTCTGCTCGACTTCTGGGCTGAGTGGTGTGGTCCTTGCAAAATGATTGGTCCGATCCTGGAAGAGCTCGCTGGCGAATACGGCGACAAGCTACAGATCGCAAAAATGAACGTGGATGAGAACCAAGGCGTACCTGCCCAATTCAATATTCGCGGCATTCCTACCCTGATCCTCTTCAAAAATGGCACCGTGGCTGCTCAAAAAGTAGGCGCTTTGGCCAAATCCCAGTTGACTGCATTTATTGATAGTCATCTGTAAATAGTCTCAGACCACAGGTTCACCAGCTGAGCCTGTGGTTATTACCGATTTCCCGCAGTTGCCAGACCCGTTTTTTAGTGTAGTATTACTCAAACGCACTAATCAGTGCTCCGATTTTCAGCAAATTACCCCCCTTCTTTAGCAAACTTCCCAAATTCTGTTTTTCTACATCTGCGTGATCTCTATCAGCGCAGCGATACCCCAAAACAAATTCTTTCTATTCTGATTTTTTCTTTTATCTACACCCGAGAACCACATGCAATTAACTGAACTCAAAGGCCTCCACGTATCCGCTCTGCTTGAAATGGCAGCTAGCTTGGAGATTGAAAACACACAACGGATGCGCAAACAAGAATTGATGTTTGCCATTCTGAAAAAACGTGCGAAGGCTGGTGAAACAGTATTCGGCGACGGCACTTTGGAAGTATTGCCTGACGGCTTTGGTTTCTTGCGCTCACCTGAAGCCTCTTATATGGCTTCTCCAGATGACATCTACATCTCTCCTGCACAGATCCGCCGCTTTAACTTACACACTGGTGACAGCGTTGAAGGTGAAGTGCGTACCCCTAAAGATGGTGAGCGTTACTTTGCATTGGTAAAGGTAGACAAGATCAACGGTTTGGCTCCAGAGGCCCTGAAGAACCGCATCATGTTCGAGAACTTAACGCCATTACATCCAAACCGTGTGATTGGCTTAGAGCGTGATATCAAGGCGGAAGAGAATCTGACTGGCCGCATTATCGACATGATCTCCCCTATTGGTTACGGCCAACGTGGCTTGATCGTAGCGTCGCCTAAATCCGGTAAGACTGTGATGATGCAGCACATTGCACACGCAATCTCTGCAAATAATCCCGATGCCATTCTCATCGTATTGCTCGTAGACGAGCGCCCTGAAGAAGTTACTGAAATGCAACGCTCCGTTCGCGGTGAAGTTGTTGCCTCTACTTTTGATGAGCCAGCTGTGCGTCACGTTCAAGTTGCCGAGATGGTGATTGAAAAAGCAAAACGTTTAGTAGAGATGGGTAAAGATGTGATCATCTTGCTTGACTCGATTACTCGTCTTGCTCGCG
>ERZ650308.1495-NODE-1495-length-12034-cov-7.942399_pt1 | contig 12034 bp, 13 predicted proteins | sample MGYA00376244_ERZ650308 | MGnify/ENA primary metagenome ERZ650308 (study PRJEB26733, sample SAMN07839295) | wastewater metagenome | biome: small river; feature: stream; material: water | place: USA: North Carolina | collected 2016-04-26 ...
GTGCTCTTCCGATCTCGCTGTGGTCAAGAGTTCAGGCGCAACCGCCGACTGATGGCAGCATCAAGGAAACCGTGAAATGAAAGTCAGACGCATTGCAGGTGCCTTGGGCGCTGAGATTTCGGGTGTAGATTTGCGGCAGGCGCTGTCCAAGGCGCAGGCCCAGGACATTCGAAAAGTCTTCTTGGAGCATGAAGTGATTTTTCTGCGCAACCAGCCTTTGAGCGCGCAGCAATTCATGGACTTTGCCAACGCCATGGGCGAGCCCGTGGAGTACCCCTTCGTCAAGGGCTTGGAGGATTTTCCGCACATCATCGAGGTCAAAAAGCTGGAGCATGAAAAGGTGAATTTTGGCGGTGTGTGGCACTCGGACACCACCTACCTGGAGACGCCCCCCATGGGCTCCATGTTGCTGGCCCGTGAGATCCCGCCCTTTGGCGGTGACACCTTGTTCGCCAGCCAATATGCCGCCTATGAGGCTTTATCGGACACCATGCAGCGCATGCTTGAAGGCCTCAAAGGCGTGAGCAGCTCGGCCAAGGCAGACGTCTCCAAGACCCGAGAGGACCGACTCAAAACCGATGGCAAAGAGGCTGCGCCCAAGAGTTTCACCAGCATACATCCGGTGGTTCGCACGCACCCTGAAACCGGGCGCAAGGCCCTCTTTGTGAACGTGGCGCACACGGCGGGCATTGAAGGCCTGACCGACAGTGAAAGCGCCTCCTTGCTCAACTTTTTGTTTCAACACCAAGTCAAGCCGGAGTTCACCTGCCGCTGGGCTTGGGCGCCGAATGATTTGACCTTTTGGGACAACCGCTGTGCGCAACACAACCCGATCAACGATTACCACGGCTATCGGCGGATCCTGCACCGCATCACCCTCAAGGGCGATCGGCCGGTTTGAACACCCAGGTGACTCAGTTCATGTCTACACCATCTTTGCCGCACATGGACAACCCCCCTGACTTTGAGTTGCGCGGCAATCGTTTCAAGCCATTGACCTGGCCCGAGATGAGTCCAGCGCAGCAGGCCATGACGCGAGCCGTGCTCGGTGGCAAGCGCGCAGCGATGCAGGGCCCTTACAACGTGTTGTTGCGCAGCCCCGAGGTGGGGCAGTTGGCTCAGCAGTTCGGCGCTCACACCCGATTCGAGTCCTCGCTGCCTTTGGCCCTCAACGAGTTGGCCATCTTGATGGTCGCTCGCGACTGGACGGCCCAGTTTGTCTGGTGGGCGCATCGCGTCATTGCTGAGGAAGCGGGTTTGCCCAAGGCCTTGATCGCGTCCATTGCGGCTGGCCTGCCGGTGCCAGACGATCTGGCGCCTGAGGTCCGGGCGGTGCACCGCTTTTGCAGCGAATTGATGTTGCATCGCCGCGTCAGTGATGCCACTTATGCGGATGCCGTCGCTCATTTTGAAGAGCGCGGCGTGGTGGACCTGATGGCGACCATGAGTTACTACACCTTGGTGTGCATGTCCCTGAATGTGGACGGTTACCCCTTGCCGCAGGGTGCTCAAGCGGAATTGACGCCGCTGAAATGAGCACACACCAAAGCCTTTTTTTCATGGAGCATTGACATGTTGTTCGCCTTCATCCTGATCGACAAGCCCGACAGCGCCGAGTTGCGCCAGCGCATGCGCCCGGAGCACAAGGCCTACCTGGCCACTATGGCCGATCGCATGGCGTTTGCCGGACCGTTCACCCACGACGATGGCACGACCATGCTGGGCAGTTTGCTGATGATTGATTTCCCCGACCGCGATGCGGCGCACGCCTGGCTGGCCGAAGAGCCTTTCACCAAAGCGGGCTTATACGGCAGCACCTCGGTGCAGGCCTTTGTGAACCTCTGGCCCCAAAAAGTCGGCTTTCCGCCTGCACCCTGAAAGGACGCGGGCCATGATCAAACACATCGTGATGTGGAATGTGCGCGGCGATTCGGCCGAGGAAAAGGCGGTGGCCATTTCGCAGATCCAACGCAGCTTTGAGAGCCTGCGTGGCCGCATTCCAGGTCTTTTGCATCTGGAGTTGGGCGTTGACAGCAGCCGCATTGACTACGCCTGCGATGTGGTGCTGTACACCGAGTTCGACACCCAGGCTTCGCTGGATGCCTACGCCAGTCACCCAGAGCACACGCGTGTGAAGCAGGAGGTGGCAGATTTGCGCATCGCACGCCACCAAGTGGATTACACCCCCAACTGATTCTTCAGGAGACAAGACATGAGCAATGCATTGAACGACGAGTTGTTGATTCGGCAAATGGTGGAGCGTTGGGCTGTTTGGCGCGATGCGGGCGACTGGGATCGCTTTGCCACGGTATGGCACCCTGAGGGGGTGATGATAGCCACTTGGTTTCAGGGGCCGTTCCGCGAATTCATCCGCGTGACCCAAGAGGGTTGGGCCAAGGGTGTGAGCATCTTGCACTTTCTGGGAGGCTCCGCCGTTGAGGTGGTGGGCGACCGCGCCATTGCCCAGACCAAGATGACCATCTCGCAGCGCGGCATGGTGGAGGGTGAAAACGGACCTGTGCTTTGCGATGTGGTCTGCACGGGGCGCTTTTACGACTTCGTGACCCGCCACAAGGGCGAGTGGAAGTTGCTGCACCGCCAACCCATTTACGAAAAAGACCGCATCGATCCGGTGGATTCCACCGCGGTGCTCAAGCTCGACACGGCGGCGCTGGCCACTTTCCCTGAGGGCTATCGCCATCTGGCCTACATCCAGACGCGCATTGGCTACACGGTCAAGATGGACATGCCCATGCTCAAAGGCCCGGTGGTCGATGAGTTGTACCAACGCGGTGCACGCTGGCTGGCTGGTGGCGCACTGGAGCGCTGAGTTCACACACCCGCATTCCGCTTCTGGAGGTGAGTCCTATGAATCGATGCCGTGTTTCCTTGCCTGACGCGCAGCGGCGCGCCATTTTGCGGGCGCTGCCCGCAGCCGGTCTGATGGGCTTGGCGCCTGGCGCATGGGGGCAGGGCGCCTACCCTAACCGTGCGCTGCGGGTGATCGTGCCGCAGCCGCCGGGCGGAGGTTTTGACTTCGTGGCGCGCGCACTGGCCGAGCGGTTGAGCAAATCGCTGGGGCAAAGTGTGGTGGTGGAGAACAAATCCGGTTCGGGCACCTTGGTGGGCACGGATGCTGCCGCCAAAGCCGACCCCGATGGTTATTCATTGCTGTTGGGCTCGGTCTCCAACATCGCGCTGAACATGGGTCTTTACGACAAGCTCTCTTACGACAGCTTGCGTGATTTCGAGCCGGTGGGCTTGGCCGTCAGCTACAGCTACACGCTGATGGCGCGCAAGGACTTGCCATTGAACTCGCTCAAGGACTTGGTGGCCTACGCCAAGGCCAACCCCGGCAAGCTGACTTATGCCTCTGCGGGCAATGGTTCGGGCCAGCATGTGCTGGCCGCGGCCCTGTGGCACTTGGCAGGGGTCAACCTCGTGCATGTGCCTTACCGTGGTGCTCAGGCGGCGTATCAGGATTTGCTGGGCGGTAGGGTGGACTTGTTTTTCGATTTGTCGTCCACCGCCCGTGTGCAGGTCAATGCGGGCACCGTCAAGGCTTTGGCGGTTTCGGGCGCTGAGCGCAACCCCATGCACCCGGATGTGTCCACCATTTTGGAAAGCGGTGTGGCGCAACTGGATCTGGAGTCGTGGTTTGGCTATTTCGTCCCCAAAAAGACCCCGTTCGATGTGCAAGAGCGCTTGCGCACCGAGCTGGCCAAGGTGATTGCCCAAGCCGACTTGCAGGACAATTTCCGCAAGGCAGGTGGCAAGCCCCTGAGCCTGAGCGCCGAGCAGACCCGTGCCCTGGTGCGCCGCGATGTGGAGCGCTGGACCAAGCTGGTGCGAGACATCGGCATCAAAGCCGAATAACTTTCTTTCTCTTTTACCCTGGACATCCTCATGAAAATCGACAACGCAGCCATTCAACAACTGTTCCTGGACGCCCGCACCGCCAACGGCTTTCTTGACAAGCCCGTGCCGGAGGCATTGCTGCGGGAGATCTACGACATCGCCAAGATGGGCGCCACGTCGATGAACACCCAGCCCACCCGTTATGTGTTCCTCACCAACGAAGCCGCCAAGCAACGCCTTATGCCGGCATTGAGTCCGGGCAATGTGGCCAAGACCGAATCGGCACCGGTGTGCGTGATCGTGGCCACCGACAACCAGTTCTACGAGCACATGCCTGTGGTCTTCCCGAACAACCCTGGCGCCAAGGCATTGTTTGAGGGCAATGCCGCCTTGGCCCAAGGCACTGCCACGCGCAATGGCACTTTGGGTGGGGCTTACTTCATGATCGCGGCCCGCGCGTTGGGCCTGGATTGTGGTCCCATGAGCGGTGTGGACCTGGCCAAAGTCAACGCAGAGTTCTTCCCCGACGGGCGCTGCACGGCCAACTTCCTCATCAACCTGGGCTATGGCGATGACAGCAAACTGTTCCCGCGCAACCCGCGTTTGAGCTTTGAACAGGCCTGTACCGTTTATTGATCCGTCTCAGCGGATCAAGTCAGCTCCAAGCGCTCCCAGACCCGAATCGCCGCATAGGCGTCGTTGGCGGCATACACCAGCTGTGATTCGCTCAAGCGGGCGTTGGCCCAGTTGCTGGTGGCGGCTTTTTTGGATTTGATGAACCGTTCATTGAACAGCACGGCCACCGCGCCTTTGACGCCCATGTCCTTGCGGTAACCGCGTTGGTGAAACACCGTGTTGAGCTCCAGAATGCCCTGGGGCTCGATGCCCAGTTTGTGCACGATGCGCTTGCGGTCATCGCCCAGGCCAAACCCGGCTTTGACGATGCCGCCGCATGCCAGCAAATCGGCTGCGACAGCGCGGCACTCGGGTTCATGCAGCTGAAACACCCAAGCCCGCTCAGTGGTGGACAGTTGCAGGATGTGCGGCCCGTCCGACTGCTCGCCCACCTTGAAGGTCGGTTTGGATTCGGTGTCAAAGCCCCAAGCGCTGGCCTGCGTGAGCTGCGCATGGGCTTGATGCGCTTGCGCTGCCGTGCTCACCAGGGTGATGCGGTCCAGCCCCAGCCGTTCAAATGGCGGGAGCAGGGCGATGGCGTCTTTGTCGGGCGTGGCGTGGCGGGTGTTCATGCAGTGGGGGTGGTGTCCGTGGTCGAGCCATGGACTGTATCCCCATATCCCAGCACTTGCGCCAGGATGGCTTTGGCCTGGCTGGCCTGATGACCTCGCCAGGCCAGGATCTGGTCAGGTCGAATCAGGGCCAAAGGCGCTTCGTAAAGCGCCAAGAGCGCCGGGTCTGCATGGCGCACCACTTTCAAATCCAGCCCCATGGTTTGCGCGATTTGCTCGAACGCTTGGGTATCGGGCGCATCGGGGCCCAATGCCAAGAGCGTCCATTCAAAGTTGAAACTGTCGTAAAGCGAACGGCCATCGGCCAGCCACGCATGGGGCGGCCTGCCGCCGGGGGTGGCGCAAGGCACATAGGTGTTGGCCGCATCGGGCGGGGCTGAGGTGCCGTCCCCCACGATGATGGGGCTGCTGTCGTAGCGCCCGCCAAAGGTCACGCCCGGGATGTTGAACTCGCGGCGCACATGGCCGTTCAGGTATTCAGAGGCCAGCGCCCGTGCCTGTTCGCCTTGCGGGCTGTCGTCTTCCAGCTCGGGGGGCGCCTCGAACAGACCGATCGAGTCGGCAAACTGCCGTGCATAGCCGGTGTTGCGCACGGCCAGCGGGTGCCGCTCCAGCGGGTAACTGTCCAGCAAAGCCGGTGGGGCCTGGCCTTTGAGCACACTGGCGAGTTTCCAGCTGAGGTTGACCGCGTCCTCGACCGCCGTGTTGTAGCCCAAACCGCCCGTGGGGGTGAACAGGTGCGCGGCGTCGCCGCCCAAAAAGATGCGACCCTGTTGAAAGGATTCGGCCACCAGGGCGTGACCCGCCATCCAGGTGGCCATCGACAAAATTTCAATGTCGATGTCCTGCCCATAAGCCTGGGCAAACAGACGCCGTGCATCGGCTTCGGTCAGGGCCTCGGTGGCCGCGTCGTCGGCCATCTGGATGTGGAAGGCGAATTCGCTCACACCGTCGACCGACATGATGAAAGCGCGCAACTCGGGGTTGACCACCACGTACATCCAGGACCGGTCGTTCGGGTTGCGGGCATAAAAGTCGGGGGCCTTGAGGTAGACCGCCAGCATCTTGCCGCCCATGAATTTGCGCTTGAAGCCGGTGGCCCCGCCCCAGGCAATGCCCAGTTCGTGGCGCACAAAGCTGCGGGCACCATCGGCCCCCACCATGTACTGGGCTTGAACGTTCAAGGATTCACCGCCGTCCACCGACTGAACGACCGCCTCGATGCAGCCCCCGGTGTCCTTGAACGCCTGGAGCCGCCAGCCATAGCGCATCTCGACGCTGGCTTGCTGCTGGGCGTGGCGGTGCAGGCAGACTTCGACGTATTTTTGCGAAACCCGGTGCGGCAGCTCGGCAGCGCTCCAGGAGCCCGACATGTTTTTGACGGCTTGTGGCGCAGCGGCGGCGGTGGGCAAGCGCAGGCGGGCCAGCTCGGTGCCCGCAAAGCGGGTCAGGTAGGCGATGTCGGTCGGGTGATCAGGCGGCAAGCCCATGCTGCGGATTTCATGCGCAAAGCCCAGGCGGCGGAAATGCTCCATGGTGCGCGCTTGCGTCGCGTTGGCTTGCGGGTTGAATGCCGTGCCGGGTTTGGCATCCACCAGCAGGCAGCGGATGTTGCGTCGGCCCAGCTCGATGGCCAGCATCAGGCCGCAGGGCCCGCCACCCGCAATCAGAACGTCGACCTGGAGGTTTTGTGTCATGAAAGGCTGTGTCCGGTTCAGACGGCCAACAAGCCGACGTGGTTGCGCAAAACGCCGATGCCCTCGATGTCGATCTCGATCGTGTCGCCCGGCTGCATCCACACCGGGGGCTTGCGCGCATAGCCCACACCCGCAGGCGTGCCCATCACGATCACGTCCCCGGGCTCCAGTGTCATGCAGGCGGACATCATGGCGATCGTTGGGGCCACATGGAACACCATGTCGGTGGTGGTTGCGCTTTGCATGACCTGGCCGTTCGGGCGCGACTCGATGTGCAGGCCGACGCAGCCCGGGGGCAATTCGTCGGCCGTGACCAGGCAGGGGCCAAAACCGCCGGTCTGGTCAAAGTTCTTGCCCACGGTCCATTGGGTGGTTTTGCGTTGGTAGTCGCGGAAGGTCGCATCGTTGAAGCAGGCGTAAGCAAACACCGAGTCCAGGGCCTGGGCCTCACTCACGTTGCGGGTGGTTTTGCCAATCACCAGGGCCAGCTCGGCCTCGTAGTCCAGCGAGGTGGAAATCGGCGGGATCGGGATGGTGCCGCCGTGCGCAGCCAGGGAGGACGGGCCGCGAAAAAAGATGGTGGGGTAGTCGGCCACCTTGTTGCCGCCTTCGGCCGCGTGGTCGTGGTAGTTCACGCCCAGGCAGATGATCTTGCTGGGGCGGGGCACGCAAGGCAGCAGGCTGACCTGGTCCAGCGGCGTGGCCGAGCTGCTGGCCGCACGCTGTGCAATGCTGGCCATCAGCACCGCGTTGCCACTGGCTTGTGCAAAAAAGTCGTTGATGCTGGCGGGGGCGTTGTCCATGCATTGGCGCATGTCGACCACGCCTTGGCCTTGCAATACGCCGTAGCGGGTGGCGTGGTTTTGCGTGTAGCTGATGAGTCTCATGGGTTCTTTCTGTGATTCAGTGGGGTGTTGGTGACGGCGGATCAGTCCACCTTGGCGCCGGTTTGTTGCACGACCTGGCCCCATTTTTGGGCTTCGACGCCCAGGTAAGCGTCGAGCGTGGGGCGGTCCATGCGGACGGTTTCCAGTGACTGCGCGGCAAAGCCCTCGTTCAAGGCTTTGTTTTGCAGGATCTTGTTGATTTCGTTGTTGAGGCGGTCGAGCACCTCGCGCGGGGTGCCTGCGGGGGCCAGCATGGCAAACCAGGTGTTGGCTTCAAAGCCGGGGTAGCCCAGCTCGGCCACGGTGGGCACATCGGGCAGGGCGCCGCTGCGCTTGCTGCTGGTCACGGCAAGAGGCCGCACTTTGCCCGCTTTGGCCAGCTGCACCACGGGCGGGATGGAGGTGGAGCCCACCGGCACCTGGCCGCTGACCACTGCGTTGGCCGCTGCTGCCGGGCTGTAGGGCACATGCAGGATGTCCACCTTGGCCAGGTTGCGGAACAACAGTTCAGCCCCCAGGTGGGTGGTGGTGCCGTTGCCCGACGAGGCGTAGCTGAGTTTTTCGCTGGGGGCCAAAGCCAGCAGCTCTTTGAGGCTGTTGGCCTTGACCGAGGGGTGCACATAAAGGATGTTGGGCGAGACAGCGGCCATGGCCACGCCGGTCAGCTCTTTGCCCACGTCGTAACCCGCCTTGCTGTACAGCGATGGGTTGACCGAATAGGCCACGCTGTGCATGAGCAGGGTGTAGCCGTCGGCGGCGGATCGTGCCACGGCCACGGTGCCGATGTTGCCGCCAGCGCCGGGGCGGTTCTCGATCAGTACCGCTTGGCCCAGGGCCTCGGACAAAGGCTGACCCAAGGCTCGGGCGACGATGTCGGTGGAGCTGCCTGGCGGGAAGGCCACCACGATTTTGATGGGTTTGTCGGGATAGGCTGCATGTGCCGAGCCCATGGCCAAAGCCAAACCTGCGAGCCACCATTTGATCGATGCCTTGATCGATGTTGTCAGCGAAGTTTTCACGGAGCGTCTCCTGGGCAGGGCATCTGCCTTGAGCGGATGCTAGAGGAGAAACTTCTGCGGCTGTGTCACGTGGGGTGCTAGGGTTGACCCCAGCCGACGAGCCTGCGATCAACCGGCTGATCAAGCCGCCGATTTGCGCCCTGACTTCTTGCCCTTGTCGATGGCCTCTTTGCGCACCGCGCGCTCGGCATCGGCCTTTTTGCCTTCGGCCAGCCACTGGGCAAATTGTTCGGGCGTCTCGATGGTCACGCGGCCAAGCGCCCCAGATCGGAAGTCGTGGATCACGATGTGCGCGGCCTTGGTGGTGTTGACGCGCCCGCCGCTTTGCATGGCGCCGCGCACGCGGCCAATGGCTTCGAGCAGGGTTTCGTCGGTGTGGCTGGCCACATCGGCAATTTTGTAACGCTCGGTCAGGGCCTGCGGGTAGTGCGGGATCAGGTAGTTCAGCAGCTCCAGCGCCACTTCTTCTTCGTCGAAGGCGTTCACACCAATGGCACCGCTGGCGGCCAAGTTGTAGCCGCTTTGCGCCACGATGATGCGCGGCCACAGCACGCCGGGTGTGTCGTAGAGGTAGAAGTCGTCCGCCAGCGCGATGCGCATTTCCTGTTTGGTGACACCGGCTTCGTCGCCGGTCTTGGCGGCGCGTTTGCCTTTGAGGGTGTTGATCAGGGTGGACTTGCCCACGTTGGGGATGCCGCAGATCAGCACGCGCATGGGCTTGACCATGCCGCCCCGGTTGGGGGCCAGTTGCTGGCAGGCGTCGATCAACGCTTTGGCGGGTGAGCTCATGCTGGTATCGAGGCCAATGGCGCGCACGCCGGGCATGGCGTTGTAGTGGGCCAGCCACTGCGCGGTGCGGGCCGGGTCAGCCAGGTCTTGCTTGCTCAGGATCTTGAGTGCTGGCTTGCCCTTGATCAGCTCGGCCAGCATGGGGTTGGCACTCGACCCCGGCAGCCGGGCGTCCAGCATTTCGATGACGACGTCAATCTCTTTGATGCGCTCCCCGATCGCCTTGCGCGTGAGGTGCATGTGTCCGGGGAACCATTGAATCGCCATAAAAAGCCGTCGAGAAAGCCGCTGAAGACCAGATGTCAAAGAAGCTGATTGTCGTCGACTTCGGATGGGTCAGGCTTGGCCTCAAAATGCAGCCAACAGGAACCAGGGAGAAAAACAATGGACACCCACCCAGCTGCCGACCGCGCATTGGCGGAACACCACATGAACACCATCCTGGCCCGCCTGGCTGGGCCGGGTGCTGTGCCCCGGGCCGACCAGGTGGACGCGGTGCATGCCGTGCTGCAGCCCGCCTCGCGGGTGCTGGTGGTGCAGGCCACGGGCTGGGGCAAGTCGGCGGTGTACTGGGCGGCCACGCATGCGATCCGCAGCACGGGCGCAGGCCCCACGCTGGTGGTGTCGCCGCTCTTGGCGCTCATGCGCGACCAGGTGAGCGCTGCCGAGCGGGCGGGCCTGAAGGCGGCCACCGTGAACTCCACCAACATCGACGACTGGGACGATGTGTTCCAGCGGCTGGACGATGACGCCATCGACGTGCTGCTGGTCTCGCCCGAGCGGCTGGGCAACCCGCGCTTTGCGGCGCGGCTGGGCGCTTTGCTGGCCCGGGTGGGCCTGATCGTGATCGACGAGGCGCATTGCATCAGCGATTGGGGTTTTGACTTTAGGCCCGACTACCAGCGGCTGGCGCGGGCGCTCTTGTCCACGCCCACCGCTAGCGTACTGGCCACCACGGCCACGGCCAACGAGCGGGTGACTTTGGACATCGGCAAGCAATTGGGGGCGAATACGGTCACGTTTCGCGGCACGCTGGCCCGCACCTCGCTCACGCTGTCGGTGGTGCCGGGTTTGTCGCCCTTGCAGCGCTACGCCTGGATCGCCGACGCCCTAGAAAAATTGCCCGGCTCGGGCATTGTGTACGTGCTGACGGTGGCCGAGGCCGAGCGCTTGACGGCGTTTTTGCGCAGCTGCGGCCATGCGGTCGATGCCTACACCGGGCAGATCGACGCCGACACGCGCCTGAAAGTGGAAGACCGTTTGCGCCACAACCAGGTCAAGGCGGTGGTGGCCACCTCGGCGCTGGGCATGGGTTACGACAAGCCGGACCTGGGCTTTTGCGTGCATGTGGGTTCACCCTCGACGCCTGTGGCCTATTACCAGCAGGTGGGGCGGGCAGGGCGCGCTGTTGCGCACGCTGAAGGGGTGCTGCTACCGTCCGACGCGGACGAGCGCATCTGGGATTACTTTGCCACTGCCTCGATCCCGGACCCGCAGACCGCAGGCAAGGTCTTGCAAAGCCTGGGCAGTGACGAGCGCAGCCTGATCGAGATCGAAGCCGACACGGGCGTGCGCCGAGGGCGGCTGGAGGCGCTTTTGAAAATTCTGGCGGTCGAAGGCGTGGTCGAGAAAACCGGCTCGGCTTGGCGCGCCACGGGCCTGCCTTATGTGCACGACAGCGCCAAATGGACGGCGCTGGCTCAGGTGCGCCAGCAAGAGGCGGGCATCATGCGCCAGTACGCGCATGGCGCGGGCTGCCTGATGGCGTATTTGCAGATGGCGCTGGACGACCCGTCGCCTGCGCCTTGCGGGCGGTGCTCGGTGTGCACGGGGCATGTGCCGTATCCGGGGCTCATGCCATCCCAAGACAAATTGTTGGCCGCCCGCAACTTCTTGCGCGGTGTGGATGTGGACATCGAGCCGCGCAAACGCTGGCCTGCCGGGGTGCGGCGCAAGGGCAGCATCCAGGGCTTTGATGTGGGCCGGGCCGTCTCGTTTGCCGACGATCCGGGCTGGGTGGCCGAGCTGCAGGCCCTGCGCATCGCCGCGCCCGGGGATGTGCCTGCCGACTTGTTGGCGGGCGCGGTGGCCACGCTGGGGCGCTGGGCCAAGACCTGGCCAGCCCGCCCGGTGTGTGTGGTGCCGCTGCCTGCGCCCGACATGGCGTCCAACCGGCGCGTGGCCGAACACATCGCCCAAAAGGGTCGGCTGCTGATGTTGGATGCCTTCAGCTGGACGGGCGGACCCGCGCCTCAAGATGCAGCATCCACCCCTGTGGTGGCGCATCTGGAGTCGGTCATTCGCTGGACAGGCGATGCCGCCTTGCCCACCGGCCCGGTGCTGCTGGTCGCCACCGATGTGCGCACCCGCTGGACGGCCACGGTGGCGGCAGCGCTGTTGCGCGAACAGGGGGCGAGCCAGGTGCTCTTGCTGGCTCTGCACTTGCAGCCTTGAGGCATGATCGCCACAACATTTTTGGCAATTTCACAATGACCGACGACACACAAGACACGCCCTTGATTCAGGAACCCCGCCTT
>ERZ650308.1497-NODE-1497-length-12029-cov-8.413980_pt1 | contig 12029 bp, 16 predicted proteins | sample MGYA00376244_ERZ650308 | MGnify/ENA primary metagenome ERZ650308 (study PRJEB26733, sample SAMN07839295) | wastewater metagenome | biome: small river; feature: stream; material: water | place: USA: North Carolina | collected 2016-04-26 ...
CCATGACAGCATCTTACCACATCTTTAAGTGTGCTTTGATTGTCTAGCCCCTTATGAATAATTTCTAATTGATATTCGTTAAATGATTCAGGAAATTTTAGTTCTTTCATCGATTTAAGGTAATCTGTTTCACGAGTTCCTTGATCATAAATTGGGTCTTTATGTTTTTCATTAGAGCGTTTATTTAAAAAATTCAGGAAGTATTCTGCAAACTCTTCATTACGAGAAATTGTTCCTTGAATAGCCAATTTTACTTCTGATTGAGTGGTTTTATTTTGTTCGCGGCTTTTATGAATTAGCCTACTATCCCAAAGAACTAGGCTTCCAGCGGTCGATGGAATGATGATGGAATTTGAGCAGTCTATTTGATGGATTCTTAGGTTTTGATGGTCGATGTTATTATATAGATGGCTACCAGGGATTGCCTCTAGACCACCTCCATTTTCCGAAGTATTATTTTGTAGATAAATAGATGCTTGTAGCATATTGGGATCTAAGTTTGAGTTAGTTTGTATTTGAGATAAATATGGAGTATCTGTATGCCACGGAACATACATGCCTTTACGTAAAGTAAAATCTGGATATATACAGAATTTATTACCAATGATAGCACCAATAGTTTCAATAACTAATGGTGAATATAAAACTCCTGACAAATCCTCTGCCGCAAGAAACTCATTGCAGGAAAGTGTTAGGTTGCTTTTAAGTAGCGGTACATATTTGTTGCGTAATTTTTTGATTTCTTCTGGAGAAATTATGTTGGGGATTACACAGAATCCGCTTTGTGACAGTTGAGATTTATAATTATTCATAATGACCTCATTTAGTTATTTGAAGTCATTACTTTATATTAGTTTAATCAATATTGAATCAAGGTATTACCTAGTTGCAATTTAGCAGATGTTGTGTTATATCTTAAGTATTTATATGCTTAATTACTACAATATACTTTATAGTTGTGACATAAACACTAGTGAATATCGTATCTGAATTGCTAATGCAATAAGAGTATTTGTGCATGGCTCTTCATAAAATAATATGATTTATGATATTACATTATATTATCTTGAGCTTTGGTTGTATATTATTTTATGGTTAATTTTATTTCATGTACTCCGTATTTGATATGTTTATATATTTATTGTGAATCAAGATACTAGCTGTAGTACAAAATATGCCAGAAATAATGAACAAAAATCCTAATGTCAATGGATTTGGGTTACCGATGCTTGAAATAATTGCAGATATAATACTAACTCCGAGCATTTGGATAAATGTATATATGGAAGAAGCTGTTCCAATTTTTGTGGAAAACATTGCCATAGCTCCAGAGCTTGAATTTGGAAACATAATTCCTGAGGCAAATGCGAGTATGGTAATTGGTATTAGTATTGAATAAATGTTTATGAAATTGATTGCACCTGTTATAAGATAGAGAGCACCTGCAAAAATAAAAATATAGCTACCCAAATTGTATAGTTTTTTTGTCCATATTTGGCAATAGATTTACTGTTAAATAAACCACCTAATCCCAAAAATAGAGTGATGATTAATGCAGTATAACCATATTGGTCTGGTGTTAATCCGACTTTGACTTGCAATAAATCAGTTGAAATTGTTTGATATGATATCATACATGCTAAAGTAAGTGTGGTAACCATATTATATAAAATAAATTTCTTATTAGTAATGATTTCTAAACAATCAATCCCAATCTCTTTTACTGAGCGCTTTATTTTATATATCCTAGTTTCTGGTAGTTTAAACCAACATACTATGCTCAAGCATACTGGCGCTACTATGAGTACAATAAAATTGAGCTGCCAAAAAGTATACCGTTGTATATACCCACCAAGTAATGGAGCTAAAGCTGTTACTCCAGCATTTAACATTCCTAGGGTGGACGCATTTTGTATTAATTTTATTTTATTGGGGGCAATATCTCTAATAATGGATCGAGATAGAACTACTGCACCGCTAAATCCAAATCCTTGAATAAATCTCCCTAGTAAAAATATTAATATTGTGTTTGAAACACAACAAACCAACCCACCAATTATGGCAACATAGAGGCAGGTCAGTACAATTGGTTTTCTACCAAAAATATCGGATAATGTACCATGAAATAATGCTCCTATGCTATATCCTAGCATATACGTAGCAATTGAGAGTTGGACTGTACTTAATGGTACATTAAATGAGCTTGCTATAGCTGGAATTGAAGGGAGATAAATGTCAGTTGCAATTGGTCCAAGCGTAGCAAGAAACATTAGAATTAAAATTGGTCTAGAGCTTTTTACCACGTACTTTTACCTCTTTCATGTTATTGACTATATTATATAGCAAGTTGTGTATTATATGAGTATAAAGAAATATTAATTAAAATAGAAAAAAGTGATATATAAATACACTTTAATACTGTTAAGTTTTTAGCTTTTGCTAAATACCTAACAGTATGCTGTAATCATGATATGGTGATAGATATATTCTATAATTTGGCGCTCAATAACTAGTAAGTTATTGAGCTTTTTGATTGTTTATAATGTTTGATATACTTCTGTTACATTTTAATTACCGACGGATAATCATTTATGATGCTTTTTTACAAATTATCCTATCGTTAAAGCATACAACATCAATTATTCCAGATCGTAATGCATCTAATGCATCTGCAGGAGAGCACACAATTGGTTCTTCATGTTTATTAAAAGATGTATTAACTAATGATGGTTCTCCAGTAAGTTCATACCATTTATTAATTAAATCATAAGTAAAATTATCCTTATTTTGTATTATTATTTGTGGTCTTGCCGTTCCGTCAATATGTACTACTGCTGGGCATTTAGATTTCATTAATTCAGTGCAATCATATGTTACAGTCATAAATTTTGCTGAAATGTCACTTTCACTCCAATTAATAAAACATTTTTCTGCTAGGTTCTCTGGAGTAACTGGTGCAAATGGCATAAACTCAGTCCGATCAAATCTTTTATTTAGCCAATCATTCATGGTTTTATCTTTTGTATGATAAATGATGCTTCTATTGCATAATGCTCTTGGAGCAAATTCCATCTTCCCGCGAAACAGACCAACAACTTGGTTATTAGATAATTCACAAATAACTTCATCAATAATATTATTTGTATTGTGAAAACTTATATCTGGATATGTGTTTTCAATTAACTCTATTATTTCTTCGTCGCTGAAGTTTGGACCTAAAAACATTGATGGGGTTTTTGTTCTAATTTTTGAAGTATCATACATGCCAACTACTGCAGAAGATAGAGGGTGTCCTCCGTCTCCCATGCAAGGTAGAACATAAATATTTGCTACATTATTTATTTCCCTAATTCGTTGATTAAGTTTAACATTTCCAAATACACCACCACTTAAACATACATTGGTTGGTAATGAAGGATTAACATATTTGGAAACAATTTTTACTATTAAGTTCTCAAGGTGGGATTGAGCTGCTGCAGCAATATCTTCTGGTCGTGCTTCTTTTAATACATTTAGTAACTCAGTTGAGTATTCATTGTAAGATGGAGAAAAATACTCTCCACAATTTGCTCTTAGTTTTCCATCCTCTATATTGATCATTTGTTCCATTAGAAATAAATATTTATTTGGGTCTCCAAAAGCAGCAAGCCCAGTTACTTTACCTTCATGTTGATTTGGTTTATACCCGAGTAATTTAGTTATTCTTCCATAAAAATATCCTAAGCTATCTATGCTGGTTTCTCTGTGCAAGACATTATAGCTGTCCGGTGTAGCTTCACAAATAGTTAGTGATTGAAAATCACCACGCCCATCGCAAGTAATGACTAATGCATTTTCAAAAGGCGAGCATAAATACGCACCAAAGCCATGACTTCTATGGTGATCAATGTACAAGACTTTATCGCTCAAGTTAGCTTCTTCTACAAATCTTCTGAATTCAATTTTCTTTGCTTTGTCATTATTAATCTCATCGGAAATTCTTTTTTTTATAAATGAATGTTGTTCTTGTGGTGCGTTAGTAATTCTATCAACGTATAAATCAAGATGTTGTTGTGGTGAGAATCCTGCACACCATCCATATGTAACATAATCTATGTCATCTAATGTTTTATTTTGTGAGTTTAAGACAAATTCAATTGAGTTTAGTGGCCATGAGGAGTCATTCTTCTTACGAGTAAACCTTTCTTCATGTACAGCTGCTAAAATATTATTATTCTCAATTAGGCAAGCGCCTGATACATCATTATTTACAATACCTAGTACTAGCATAAAACTTCCTTTTCATAAATATAATTAGATTTTGTTATGTAAATTTAAAGATTATTAAGCATATCATTTGTTATCTATTTGATATTATTCCTGATTTTAGAAATCTTTCCTTAACTTCGGGTATCATGAAGACTCCTGTTTTTTTAAACAAATTTATTGTGACTTTTGCCTTGTTTCTAATTTTGTTAGCCAAGTTAGCAGAGGGAAGTGATTCATTTACTATTGAGTTAATTGTTTCTGGACTGTAGCCAAGTTTACCTAGCGAGTAATAATATAAATCTGTTCGTGGAGCTGCCAAGATTAGTAGTAAATCGTGTAAACAAAGTCCTAAGATTACTTTTTCTCGATGACTTAGCTGCTGCCATATTAATTGAAATAAAGTTGAGAAATATATACAATGACTACTTTCATCATATATATGATCTTTAAACATTGCTTGAATTGGCTTGAATACAACCCCATTCATTTGGTCCGCAATATCTTTTAGAAATAGTTTCTGAGATAAATACTATTCCCAGTTTAACCAAGTATTGATCCTCTAATTGAACACTATTCAGTACGTTGGTGAATTTTGCGAAATATTTGTCCACGTAGGAATACAGTCTGTCTTCATTAAAAATAGTATGTATTTGTAGAGATACTTTTTCTGAAAAATATGCGTGGTAACCTTCGTCTGTGTATACTTTATAGGCATCCAATTTTATAAAATCTGGTAAATTGAAATTATATCTGCCTAAAGCTATATCTGCGGTAACAGTATTTACGTAGTCAATTTCAAATCTAGTTGTTTTATCTGTAAATTCAAGTAGTTGCATTCCTAGAATATACTGTTGTTGAGAGTGGTTGAGATCTTTTAATTGCTCGTTTTGTAAAATAGGTGCGTATGTTGGTAAGTGCCAAGACAGCTCTTCACGAGAGTTTAAGAAGTAATCTGTATCTATGTGATAACTTTCTGGGCTGGATCGTACTATAGAATTTTTTTCCCAGTCATTCATTTTCGTTTTGTAGCTATTTAAAATATCGCCAGTTAAATCCATATTTATCTCCTAAAGTTTTATTTATATTTATAAGGAATGCTTTGTTTGACTTTCTTGAGTTTGTTGATTACTAGCTGGGTAGTTTATTACGCCACTTAAAATTGGTAATGTCGTTTCAATTTCTTCAAGAGATTTTCCCTTGGTATTTGTGTTTGGTGCACTGAAAAAATATATGAGTATAATGAAAATGAATGTTAAAAATATTTTTAATATTAACATTTTCATATTTTTACTTTCAAGAAGGTTTTGTGTATTTATTATTAAATAATCTTTAATACTTGTATTGTAAATTATTGTATAATATATTTTCATCAAGGTAATGCCTAGAGGTTTTTTTATTGGAAATATGATATGGATGACGCCATTTCAGCGAAATTTGTTGAGAGTATAATGCATAGTATTAATTGTCATTCTTTATTGAAAGACGCAAAAAGTAGTAAGTATATTGATGCTAATCAGATGCATTTAAATATTTATGGATTATCTACGGTACGTGATTTGATTGGTTTTACCGTTTGGGATCTTGATTCGCAAATGAGTAAAATGTGGCTGGATAATGCAAAGCAAGTGACAGATTTTGATAATGAGGTCTTGTATACTGGCAAGCCTGTTGTTAATCCTGGTAGAGTTTGGTTAAATTCTGATGGGTTTGTATGGAAGCACCATATGAGTAAAATCCCAGTATTTAACCGTGATAATAAAGTAAGCGCTATTTTGAGCCTTGGAGATAATCTTACAACTGAATTATCTTTTTCTGAGTTATATAGTTATTATTGTTATTTTTATAAAAATAAACATTTAAAAGTTGGGAAGTTTTTACAGCATGTTGGTATTTATGATTATTTTACCTCTCTACCGACCCGTGCCGAAGTTTTAGTCTTAATTGCAAAAAAAGTACTTGTGCATAATAAATTGATAGCACAAAGTTTAAATATTACTTTGGGTACTGTTGAATCTCATGTTAATAAGCTTTGTCAAAAGACCTCTAATTTACTAGTTGTTTTGACAGAAATGCGTAATAGGTAGTTAATATGACTGACTAGTATATATTTAGTATAAATTAATCTAAAACCATGAGTAACTCATGGTTTATTCATTTTCTGTGTAGAATTTAAAAATACTAAAGTTATGCCTCCCAAAAGATGAAATACTTCAATTGTTCAGGTAAACATTTCTCAGTCTTATCTTTTCGACAAATAAACTCAAAGCTTTGAAATAGCCGCTTGAGTTTGTCTGCAAACCCGTCATCCGTATAATAAATTACCTGTTTGATAATCCCACGATCTTTGATGTCCATGTATTGCCCGATAATCTCCTGATAACGTTTCTTTGTTTTAATGGTGCGTTCATATTCAATAGCTATTTTATCTCCTTGCGAATTAATGCAGGTGTAATCAGGAATTTTGGAACTTGATCACCACGTTTTCTTAGGATTCTGGTTAAATGCCAAGAACTCTGAAAGCTGTGATAACTTTGTGCTTCGAGCTTAAATCTGATTTGCTGTAACTTTAAATCATGGTATATCGTTACTGTGTTAACCTTACGAATTTTGCGCAATTCTGGTATTTCCTCATTTTCCAGCATCGCAAACATAATGCCAGTATTAGTCGGTTGAAATACTGAAATTGGTCGAGCTAAACCGATATTAACTTCAACCTTGGTTGAGTAGTTAATTTCACAAAGATGCTTTGTTAATCGCAGCATAGTTTGTTTTGGCGTCTTGGTTAAGATAGCTAAGTTTTCTAGACTAGAGTAGTTCTCTTCGAGTAGAAAGCGTAATATTTTACGTTTTCTATTTTCAAAGATAGCCATTTTTTGTGCATGAGGTAGTTTAGAAGAGATAATCAGATTTGCTGGTGCTAGTTTTTTGTTCTTGATTAGCTCTGTTACTGGAATTATCGCTTGTGGTATTTGGTTGATTGATTGCATGGTGTTCTCCGTGATTAGTTGTATTAGTTTGGTTGTTTACTTGACTGGTTTGTTGTTGCCAGTCTTTGCGTGTAATAAAATCGCTAAGTGATTTAGGTTTTATTTGAGCATTCGCATTTAATTCTGGTTCTATTTTTTGCGTAGAATTAATAAAGCTTGGAGCTTTAATGTTACTTATGTTCTCTAAATTTTGTTCAACTATGAAGTCTGCTAAGTTCTCTAAAAACTCTTGTTCATTCTTACGATAAACATCCGATTCAGATCCCATTTCACGTTGTGAGAAAGCTTCTACTAAACAGTTCTTTAAATCACGGTTACTAAAGTCTGCAATTAAGTTTATTTGTTGCTCATCCTTAGCTAGATCAATATAGTGATAGGGCACTCCTTGCTTTTCACATTGTGCTTTTAAGATATGTGGCATATACTGATCACATTTAGGATCAAGAAAGACTACTGTTTCACCCAGAATTAAAGATTGCACACCTAAGCTTTGCATTGCCACACCTTTACCAGCATGAGTAGCACCAACAATTAGAAAGTGACGCTTATACCAATCATCAAGTAATAGGTAGATTGGTTTAACCATTTCATCAATTCTTATAAAAATACCTTTCTTTAGATTAATAAATTTATGTGGATTATAATCAGGTAAGTTAGGTAGTTCTTTATCCATATACCTAATATCTGTTTTAGAACCTTTACGGATTTTATTCTTTACCGTAAAACGGCTAAAGAATAAACTAAACTTAGCTTGTAACATTCTGGCGCCATAGGTTGCAAAGAACAATCCAGTACAGAAACAAACGCTCCACGTTACTACGTAAAGGCTTAGATTCATATCTTCAGCAAGATAGATATCAACTGGAACCATAGTAAAACTCATTAGGCTCATCAATCCAGCACGAATTAAGAAACCTGACTCATGTTTGATTTTAAAGATTTCAGCTAAGTTATACGATAATAGTCCAGTTAAAGCGATATACCACATGTGTTTCATGAGGTATATCGCGATGATTGAATTGTGCATTAATTGATTAGTTGTTGATTGCATGATCATGTTCTCCACGAATACGTTGAATTAAGTTAGCGACAACAAAGCCTGCGGTACAACCAAAAATATAGTTACCTACTAAATTGGCTAAAAAGAAAGCTTCAGCTTTATAAAATAGATCAAAGTAGCTGACATCATAGTTACATTTGATATAAAAAGCTCCAAGGATAAAAATAATTAAAACCACTAGGTGGGGTATTTCCTTAATCCAGAATGGAATAAGTGATAATATGCCAGCAAAAAAACCTATGGCTAAACTATGGTCTAGAATAAAATTAGTTGGCTTAGCTGTAAGTAGCTTAAATAAGCCGAGCATTAATTGGTTGTTGAGATGTTCCATGAGAATTCCTAAAAAAGTTAAATAAAAATAAAAGAAAAACTAGTAATAAATAAATTTAAACTAAAGCCGTGAGCCAGAATTCAACCGAACCTAGCAAGTTAATTATTACAGTGTTCAGCAAAATAATTAATGCGCAGCAGGGCAGAATGCAGCGTCCAGCTAGTGAAACAACCAAGAGGGCATGCCCTGCATAGAAAGCTCCCTAGAGCTTGATAATGCTGCCTTTGCTGGGTGAGTATGTTCAAGGAACACCCAGACAATCTGACCTAAGTCAGACCCAATATGTGCAAAACACATATTACGATTACATATTAACCATCTATTTGACTGATTAGATTGTATGTTATTATTCATAATGAATCACCAATATAAGAGCAAATAGAGTTAATTAAGCAACCACTAGGCTTGATGATGAACTGATATCACTCAAGACTTGATCTAATAAACAAACGCCAGTTAAAACCTCATTACGATAGATGTAATCTGTGATGCTAATTGGCATGGTTTTACAGCGTTGATAATGAGCTTTGAAGATTAACTTTTGCGAACCGGTTAACGCAATCCCTGTACGTGGATCAACCATATCATGGATATAAAACGTTCTAGATAATTGCGTAGCTCATACTTTTGAGCTTGGTTCTCTGGAGTGATGTATTCGAATGCTGGGTATTTACCAGAGTTGGTAATTGGTTTACTGACACCTGTAATTAGAAAATCTTTGGTTGGTGTCATCACCGCTTTATAACCACTTGCGATAGAGTGCTCGATCATCAGACAGATGTTGTAACCAGCATTTTTATGTTCAATCAATCGCTCAATGGTTAGATTGATTTGCTGACTGGTTACAGACTCATCAGCTTCTGATTTGTATTTGGCAAATTCTGAAATTGCAGAAATCTCAGGTTCAGTAAAATTACAGTTGAGATTTTGGATGTGTTTTAACCAAACGCCAATAATCCCCAATTCGCAGTTTGAATTATCGGTTTGGGGGATATAGGGGGTATTGGTTATTTCTTTATTAGTACTAACCTCTTTATTAGTATAGCTACGGTTTTTGCGTAGTTGCTGGTTAACCGTATACGGTTTATCCGTAGTAGGTGTTATTACCACCTCCGCATTTTGCGGAGTAGGTATTTGTGGCTCAAAATTAAGTACATAATCAAAATATCCAGATGGTTTGCCATTCTCATTTAATACAGGCTGGCGACTAATCCAACCCGATTGAATGAGTTCTTTCCAGTATTTGGCAATTGTTTCTGCGCGCTTAATGTTAAGTTTGTGTTGAATGTCACGATTATTGAATTGCCAATCATCTGGCTTGGTGCTCATGTATAAAAATATACGTAGTGCGCCGTCAGATAGCGAGGTGTCAATAATTATAGCATTGGGGATCTGCGTAAAGCATTTACGAATTGAGTTAATAATTTTAATCATAGGCTAACTCCATAAGAGCTAGTTAGAGTTGCTACTATTTGGATTATCAACTGGCTCATCTTAGCCTCTATTTTCGTTAGTTCGAGGATGAGGACTAATCCAACTTGATTGGATAAGTTCTTTCCTGTATTTAGTGGTTGTTTCGTCGCGCTTAATGCTGAGTTTGTGTTGAATTTCACGATTATTGACTGGATTGGTGCTCATGTATATGAATACACGTAACGCACTATCAGATAATGAAGCATCTGTGACGATCTTGTTCGGGATCTGTGTGAAACATTTACGAAGTGGATTTATGATTTTAGTCATGACCAACTCCATGTATCAATAGAGCTGAAATTATCCGTGGGGAAAATGATATCGAATAATATTGATAAATATCGAGCCACAATAAAATTGCACTTTAGCGCAATTAAAGCTAGATCAATGTGTTGTAAGGGATTTTTGTTTGATTTTTTTGATATAGATGGTGCGGAAGAAGAGACTCGAACTCTTACGCCTCGCGGCGCTGGAACCTAAATCCAGTGCGTCTACCAATTTCGCCACTTCCGCTTTAAGTCAGAACGATATTATACCTTTTAAAATAAGATTATGCAAAATATTTTTAATAAAAATTTGTGTTAGTGTAGTATCCATATGTTGTGACTTAATTTAAATATTTACTATTGAAATGCAATTTTAGTATAATTTTAGTATATTTCAAATTTTTATATAATTTGAGATGCCTATTTAAGCTATATGGGGTATATCACATGGGTGTTACCATAATGTAAAGATATCATGTAATTAATTTAATGTAAGAAATTATTTTATTTAGATGGCTTATTGCCTTTATGGACGGTAAAGTTAGTGAGCATAACACCTGTGATAATAATCATGCCACATAGTATAGTAGCAGTTTTAACCTTTTCATTAAATAGTATTATTCCCATTAATATGGTGACAAATGGTATAGCATTAATAAATATTACAGTTTTAGCCACACCAAGATTTTTAATTGCTTCGGAGTACCAAAAATAAGCAAGCACTGAACCAATAAGTGCGGTATATAACAAAATCATATGGAATTCCCAATTTTGTTTGAAGATATTGCTTGGTGTACCTAAAATAATCATGGGGAAAAATAAAATTATTGTCCCAAATACTGCAGCGCAACTAGTTATTGTTAATGAGTTAATTTGTTTTTGTGTAGCTGAGCGGTTCATCAAATTATAGATTGCGGAAAATATACATACAGCAAGCGCATAAATTTCTCCTTTGGAAACATGTAAGAAAATATTACTACAGAAGAATTTTTCACATTCTGGACTAGCATAATTAATAACACCAATTGTGCCGAGTAATGCAACTGACATTGCAAAATATGTAATCCAACTTAAAGTGCAGATAGCAGAGCTGTAATGCATGGGCTAAATGAAATAATTATTGCAACCATGTTTGCAGAAAGGTATTGTTCTGCACTAAAAAAAGCCAAGTTATATAGACCAATTCCAACGATACCTAAGTTAATTAATAGTAACCAATTTTGTTTAAATTGATTAATGTTAATAAATTCTCCGGTTTTGATTTTTAAAATAGTTACCAAGGCAATTGAAGCGATGAAATAGCGAAAAAATGCAGCACTGTATGGATCGATATGTTTTATCAAATAATTTGCACTTTGGTAAACTCCAGACCAAGCGATGATTGCTAAGATTAATTTAATGTATGAAATACTTTGTGGCGATTTAAGACTCATGTTTAATTATTTCTGTAATATTATACTTATTGAGGTGATTATTATACGTGTGGATTTTAGTAAATAATATACCCGAATCCTCACTTTTTTATGCTTTAACAAGCATATAAATATTAGTTCTTTAACAATTTGGAAATTAAAAACAAAAGATGGCATGAAATCTTTTAAAATTACAACTTGAAACAATATGTTGTAGTTATTAAAAGGAGTTTATCATGCCACTTAATGATT
>ERZ650308.1498-NODE-1498-length-12028-cov-4.875553_pt1 | contig 12028 bp, 18 predicted proteins | sample MGYA00376244_ERZ650308 | MGnify/ENA primary metagenome ERZ650308 (study PRJEB26733, sample SAMN07839295) | wastewater metagenome | biome: small river; feature: stream; material: water | place: USA: North Carolina | collected 2016-04-26 ...
TCCTCTCCGATTGTCTAAGATTGGTCTGAACCCCTCTCCCCTGCCAAGGTCTACCCTTCCCCTCCCCTTATCCTTCAGAATATAGTAGTAAAAGAGAGAGAGAATTAGAGAGTATAGGATGGGTGGACCGAAGGTGAGGTAACCCCGGTGCGGTGTGTGGGGTTTGGTGGTGTTGTAGGCAATCGTAGGGTCAACCTAGCGCCAACCTAGAGGCAACCGGGGGAGGGACCTGGAGCCTAAGATTTAGGCAAACAAATAAATCGATTGCCTAAACTTTGTGCTTGCAATCCAGCCGCGATGTGAGACGATGCATTCGTCGGCAACGCATAACGCAATGCCACAACCTGAAAGCCAAACCCATGACCAATCCCATGACTGCTCGTATCCTTCAGTCCATCACTCAGCCTAAGCCTGCCGCTCCGGCCCCCAAGCCCGCAGACGCCAAGCCCGATTGGACGCAGCTTGATCCTGACACACTCTCCCCTGAACTGCGCAAGGCATATGACGACTACAAGGCCGCCAATCGCGCTGCTCAAACCGCGCGTCAAGTGTTTGAAGCTCTAATGACCAACGCAATCGATCCGCTCGATACCGAGAAAGTCATCTTTGGCTATAACTTCGGCAAACTCTCTCTTGCCATTGTCCCGGCTGATCGCCCCAAGCGCCGTACTGCCGCAGTCTCACTCGCTGACTATCTCGCCAGCAAGGCTTGACAAGCCCCAATCCTTCGCGATATAAGGCGGGAGCAATCCCGCCTTAACCTTTTGGAGCAAGCCCCAATGTGCGACCATCGCCTCTCCTATCATTCTGAACATAAAACTACCATGATCGTCTATTGCGACCGATGCGGCGCGCAATGGGAAGCGACCATGTTCATTGCCCCTCGCAAGGAAGGCGAAGAGCCAACCTATCTAGACCGTCCGGCGCAACCTGCTCGCCCAGCCAAGCCTGAATAATCATCCAATCCTTTCCATGACAAGGGCCACCCCCACCCGGGTGGCCCAAAATTTTGGCTTCGGGCCTGGCGCAGACTCCCTCAAAATCCGAAATTAATTTTGAAAACCTCCCCATATAAAAAATTATGGCCACTTGACTTTCTATCCGAATCTGTCATAGTGGGAAGATGAAATTGGAAGACTTTGCCGATATCTCCGAGGTCTTGGGTGGCGGGGTTTATCTCCTCGCCTACCGTGGGGAAGTTGTGTTTGTCGGCAAGTCCACTCGCGGGATGCTCGGGGCGATCAGCAACTATCGGGCGAAGACCATGCCCAGCTGGTTTCCCCGCGTGACCTTTGATCAGGTTCTGGTGAAGTACATCCACCCGGACCAACTTGAAGCCACCTATGCCAGTCTCATTGCAGAGTACCGGCCAAAGCATAACCGAGATATCCTTCCGACCCTAACCCAGCCATTGGAGCGGCGGATATGAAAGCCCAGCGCAATCCCAACTCCCCGGTGATCCGATCGGTCCGGCCGATGGTCCGCGCAGACCTCGAACTCCTGCGTCAGCCGTCAGCCCGTGCTCGCATCGCCAAGCTTCGCGACAGCCATCACATCATGGCGCGACTGTTTGTGTCTGGCCTAACCAACGCTGAAGTTGCGGCCGAAACCGGCTACTCCATCGCTCGCGTTTCGGTCCTTCGCAACTCCCCTGCCATGCAGGAACTCATCGAGCGCTACCGCTCTGACGACCATGACGAATGGCGCAAACATCGCGACGGTACCTACGAATACATGCATCGCGTACGCATGAAGTCCATCCGTATAGTCGAAGACGCCCTCGAGGACGAAGACTGTAAACCCGAGTTCGCCCTCAAGGTCTTCGACTCAATGGCCGATCGCACCGAGTATCATCGCAAGTCCACAAAGGAAAACATCAACATCGACTTCGCCGCGCGACTTGAAGTCGCCATCGCCCGTTCAGCCAAAGTCATCGACGCCAATCGGCTAGATGACTAAACCGATCGGTGCGACTCTCCCTCGCCACCGATGACCCCGGGTTACTCGTGAGTGTGTTATTGGCTTTCACCCTTGCTTGAGTTCCCGGGGTCTTTTTACAAGGAATAAGTCATGACGGTTATAAACCGATATCTAATCTTAGCAGCATTCGCTGTTTATGCATTGATTGCTTCTCTCCCATGGGCGCAGTCACAAATTGCAATGAATCCTATAGCATCAGTCGCAATTTGTGTCTATGATTCTTCCCCGCCCACAGGCACATCTGGGACTTTCATTTACGTTCAGTGTAATTCCTCAGGCCAGTTGGTGCTACATTGAAATACATCTTCGCACTTGTCTTCGGACTTTATATTACAAATACAACCGCCCAAACTGTGCAAAATCCTCAACAAATTGCACTAACTTGCGCTTATAATTCTGAAGTTCCAACGCCAGTTGCGGGCAGTTACTTTTTTGTTCAGTGTGATTCTACCGGTAAACTTCTTACCAATGCCCTAACACCCGATGCTTCTGGTAATGTTAACATTGCTGGTTATTTATCCATCAAGTCAAATATTTTTCTTTATGGTAATACAGCTAATGTACTCTCACAATATAATGGTACATCCGGCCAAAACTTTGATATTTTTGGCACATGGTCTTCGGCTGGCGTTAATTACGAACGTGTCCGACTCGGTTGGAATTCAAGTCTAACGAGTTTCTCACTTTTGAGTGGTTCTGGTGGTACAGGAATTTCACGGCATCTTGATGTCGGTACTGATAGTACATCATCCGGTAATTTATATTTCACCACTACTGGATCGCGGCGTTGGAATGTATCAGGCACAACAGGTGATATGCTTCCTCAATCAGATGATGGTAATAATATTGGTGGCGTTTCTAATCGAATTCGCGCGCTATGGCTATCCCGTGCGCTAATTTCCAGTGGTGCATCGCCAACCGGTTCTGGCACATGCCCAATTAATACACAACTCGGTGGAAATCTTGCCGGCGCATTTAAGGCAGATGGTGCTTGTGTAGGTGGTACAATTACTCTGACAATGCTACAAACTGTGCCGAATGGATTCGCCTGTACCGCTAATAATCTAACAACGCCTGCTACTCTGATAAAACAAACTGCTTATACAACTACAAATGTTACATTTACCGTTACTGGTACAATGGCGAGTGGTGATAATGCCACTTATCAATGTACAGGTTTCTAATTTATGGACGACAAACTTCTCCAATTTCTCGCCGCGACCAAAGGCGATCCGCTTGCCTTCACCATGGGTGCATATCCTTGGGGCGAGCCGGGGACTGTGCTTGAGAAGTCTGACGGCCCCGAGGAATGGGCCTGCGATCTAATGAATCGTATCCGCGATGGCCTGATCAACCTCAACGAAGCTATCCAAGAAGCCGTCGCATCTGGCCACGGTATTGCCAAATCCGCAACCGTTGCACAGATAACCATGTGGGCGTTCTGCACTCTTCCCGATACCCGCGGAGTTATCACCGCCAATACCGAAACCCAGCTTAAAACCAAGACCTGGGCCGAACTCGGCAAATGGTTCAACCTTTGCTTCTTTGCCCGTGAACACTTTACCCTAACCGCCACAGGCCTCTTCTCCAAAGACCCTAATCGCGAGCGCACTTGGCGCATCGACATGATCCCGTGGTCTGAGAAGAACCCAGCAGCTTTCGCGGGCCTCCATAACAAAGGCAAACGCCTGCTGCTGATTTTCGACGAAGCTTCCGAAATCCCTGACATTATCTGGGAAACCGCAGAAGGTGCATTGACTGATGCTGACACAGAAATCATTTGGCTCGCCTTTGGCAACCCGACTCGAAACATCGGCCGATTCAAAGAGTGTTTTCCGGGTGGAAAGTTTGCTGGTCAGTGGCATCACCTACAGATCGATTCTCGGACCGTTAGGATCACCAACAAGAAGCGACTACAGGGTTGGATCGATGCATATGGTCTTGACTCCGACTTCGTTCGCGTCCGTGTACTAGGCCAGTTCCCTCGTAAGGGCCTGATGGAATTCTTCTCGGCCGCAGCCATTGATGAAGCTATGGCCCGAGACGTCTTTGTCGACCGCGCTGAACCCCTAGCTCTAGGCGTTGACGTCGCCCGCTTCGGCATGAACGCATCAGTCATCTTCCCACGCAAAGGCCGCGATGCCCGAACCATCGAACGCTTCCGCTACAACGGAATGTCCACAACCCAGCTCGCCGACGAAGTCAGCAACATCAATGCCCAATACCATGCCGACGGTATCATGATCGACGGTGGTGGTGTCGGTGGCGGTGTGGTAGACCAAGTCCGGGCCAAGCGCCTGTTCTGCTACGAAGTCCAATTCGGCGGCAAGGACATAATCCACAATACTATCTGGGGCAACACTGGCGAACGCTACGCCAACAATCGTGCTGCCATGTATGGAGCCTGCCGAGCTTGGCTGGCCACAGCTGCCCTACCCCTAGACCCAGAACTCCGTCGCCAGATGCTCGCCATTAAATACACCTACAACGCTAAAGACGAAATCATCCTCGAACGCAAAGAAGACCTTGTCGATGAAGATGGCAACGGTATCGCCCTCGATGATATCGATGCTTTGGTCTTGACTTTCTCCCATCCTCTGGCACGATCAGCAAGAGCAGGTGGGGATTATCCGCAAGACAATCTCGTAACCTCCGAGTATGATCCCTATTCCCCAGATCGCATGCAAGCATAGGAGCCTCCCATGTCCAGCGCATTCAAAGCAATCGGTAAGTTCCTGTTCGGTGGCCAAGGCCAGACCCAGCCCGCAGCGCCTCCGGCTCAGCCTGCTCCGGCCCAGAACCCAACTGGCACCCCCAACACCAACAAGCCCACGGCACAGCCGACGTTCCTTTCTTCAGCCGCCGCTGCACCTGCGGCTGGCGCAGTTGCTGGCGGCAAGACCTTGCTTGGGAGCTAATCCATGGCCATCGTTGTACCTTTCGGCAAAGCCCCTGCTCAGCGCCTGCCAATGCCCGATGAAACCTTTGTCATGTCGGCAGCCGCGCTGATGCACGAAAATGGCCGATTGGTGCAACCTGAAACTAAAGGTGAGTTAGAACGTGGATTGGATCGCGAGTTTGATCCTACAGATATTGGTGAGTCTGAATTTGGACGGGAAATTTTAGCTAAAGGTAGACGTTCTAATAATATAGAAGATAGACGGGATGAAATAGAACAATTGCAGACGATGGATAGTAAACCTCTGGAAGAGGCTAAGCCGTGACCCAAGTCCTCACCACCAAAGACTACGCTTATCGCCGCTATTGCGAAGGCCGGTTGCTGTCGCTTCGGGTAAATCGCTATTCATGGTGGGTCCACTGGCGCGAACTTGCAGATTACTTCTTGCCTCGCCGGTACAAGTGGCTGATCACACCCAACCAAATGTCCCGCGGTTCGCCGCTGAACCAGAACATCCTCGATTCGACTGGCTGCGTCTACGCGCGTAACCTTGCGTCAGGTCTTGTCTCTGGTAAATCTTCCCCGACGAGCCTTTGGTTTCGCCTGCGGGTTGGCTATTTCGACTCAACCCAGACCTCGCCAGTTTCGCTTTGGCTTGCCGAAGTTGAGCGGATCATGTATCTGATCTTCTCCGAATCAAACTTCTACAATTCCATTGCCACGTTCTACTACGACCTCGTTGTCTTCGGCACGTCTTCGATGCTGATCTACGAAGACTTCGACAACGTCATCAACTGCGTCAATCCTTGCCTCGGCGAATACTACGTTGACATTGATGGCAAATATCGCCCGACGATCTTCTATCGCGAGTTCACATGGACAGTGATGGCCGTTGTCCGTGAGTTCGGCTACGACAACTGCTCAGCCGCTGTGCAGGAATGCTACGATCTCAAGGACGGCTCTGGTCTGTCCCGCGAAATCATCGTGGCTCATTCAATCGAACCTAACACCGACGGCCGCGCCAAAGAGTTCGGCATCCCCGAACGGTTCAAGTTCCGCGAAGCTTACTGGGAATGGGGCGGTTCAGCTTCCCCTCAGGGCGGCTCTGCCAGTCCCCCCGGCTTTCTTCGCAAGCGCGGGTACGAAGAGCAAATGGCAATCGTCGGTCGCTGGGACATTGTCTCCAACGATCCCTACGGCCGATCCCCTGCGATGGACGGGTTGCCCGATCAGAAACAGGTCCAACTCGAAACCCGGCGCAAGGCCCAAGCCATCGACAAGATGGTCAACCCCCCGCTGGTCGCAGATGTTCAGCTTAAGAACCAGCCTGCGAACTTGACCCCCGGCGGCATTACCTTTGTGTCGGGCTACTCTGCCTCAGGCAAACCCGGCTTCGCCTCGGTCTATGACACCAAGTTCCCGATCCAAGAAATCACGGCCGATCTTGAAGAGGTCAAAGGCCGTCTCGCGGAGATTTTCTTCAATGATGTTCTTCGAACAGCTTCGCAATATGAGACACGTTCAAACGTTACTGCGGTCGAGTGGGACCTTAGAAAATCCGAATCTCTGGTTATGCTCGGACCGGCCCTCGAACGTATCGATAATGAAGTCTTACGGCCTGTCCTTGAGCGAGTCTTTGCAGTGGCAAATCGCGCTGGCATCATTCCTCCAGCCCCTCCTGAAATCCAAAACCAGATGATGACCATCGACTTCGTATCCATGCTCGCTCAGGCTCAGCAGGCGACCAAAGCCGGATCAATCGAACGTGTCCTTTCCCTCGCCGGCAACATGGCAGGCGTCATCCCCGGCTCCACGGACAAGATCAACTTCGACTACGCGCTTGACAAATACTCCAGTCTACTGAACAATGATCCTAAGATGATGAAAACAGATGACGAAGTTGCCCAGATTCGTGAGCAGCGGGCGCATCAAGAGCAAGCGGCCCAGCAGGCGGAAATTGCTGAGAAACTTGCTCGCGGTGCCAAGACCATGGCATCGGCTGATGGTGGCGGACCTAGCCCGCTGCAACAGATGGCTGGAGCGACCGGCTAATGCGTAATGCCTCCGAACGGAAAGACATTCGCCGATATGAGAAAGCCGCGAAGATCGCCGAGCAGGACCGGATCAACTTCATCGTCGCAGCTATGTCAACATCGGCTGGTCGAACATATTTCCGCGACCTTCTCGCAGGTTGTCATATCTTCGCGGACCCATTCACCGGCGATGCTTTGCTCGAAGCCTATTCCAAAGGCGAACGCAACATTGGGTTGAAAATCTACAACGACATTGTAACTAATTGTCCAGACTACTTTGTCTTGATGATGAAAGAAGCCAACATAGCGGAGCAAGTTAATGAGCGACGGGACAGCGACGATAGAGATACCGACGATGCTGATGGAAACCCCGATGGGGAACTCGCCGGAAGTGCGGACTGAGACGGGAGAAATCATTGACCAATCCAGATCAGCTGAGCCTGCCGGGAATGCAACCGCCCCAGCCGCAGGGGACAAACCCGTCGTCCCAGAGTCCTACTCCGATTTTTCTATCCCCGAAGGACATACTCTCGACGCAGCCACCATTGAATCTGCAACCCCCATCTTCCGAGAACTTGGTCTCTCTCAAGAACAGGCTCAGAAGCTTGTAGACTTTTACTCGGCGAAGATCGGCGAAATCAACACGCAGAACGAAGGCTTCATGGAGCAGATGCGCACGGAATGGCGTTCGCAGCTTTCGGCGGATAAGGACATTGGCGGAAAGCTCGATGCGGTAAAGGTTGATATCGGACGCGCCCTTGACCGAATCCCCGAAGCCACTCGCACCGCCTATAAGGAAGCCATGGACTTGACTGGCGCTGGGGACAACCCTGCCATCATCAAAGCCATGTATTCCCTTGCCCAGCTTGTGAACGAAGGCACCCCTGTTCGCGGAGACAACCCTTCGCCACATGGACAGTCTCGTACAGGCGTTGAATCCAAGCCGTCACCGGCGGCTGCGATGTATCCCAACCTCCCGAAACGCTAAGCCCTACTAGGGATGAACGCGATGGCCAGATTAGTTTTCGGATCATCTAACCTTAAGGAACTTTGAAATGGCTACTGTTGGCTCCCTTGCAATAACGTATGCAGACTGGGCGAAAAGAATGGACGACGGCTACAAGGTCGCGTCTATCATCGAAATCCTCTCGCAGACCAATGAAATCCTTGACGACATGCTCGTCATGGAAGGCAATCTCCCGACGGGTCACAAGACCACGATCCGCACGGGCCTGCCTCAGGCTACGTGGCGTCTGTTGAATGCCGGTGTCCCGAATGCTAAGTCCACGACTGCGCAGATCGTCGACACCTGCGGCAATCTTGAAACCTATGCGGTTATCGACAAGGATATCGCGGACCTCAACGGCAACACCGCTGACTTCCGTCTGTCTGAGGTTCGCGCCTTTCTCGAAGGCATGAGCCAGCAGGTCGCCTCCACGCTGATCTACGGCAACCAGCATACCAACCCAGAACGCTTCACTGGTCTGGCCCCGCGCTATTCCACGAAGACCGCGGCCAACTCTGCGACGGCTGCAAACGTTCTCGACGCTGGTGGTACGTCCTCGACTAACACTTCGATCTGGACGCTGGTCTGGGGCGATGACACCCTCCATGGCACCTTCCCCAAGGGCAAGATGACTGGCCTCCAGCATAAGGACATGGGCGAGTGGCCTGTGGCCGATGCCTCGGGCAATACCTATCAGGCCTACCGCGATCACTTCAAGTGGGAAATTGGTCTGGTCCTTCGCGACTGGCGCTACTGCGCCCGCATCGCGAACGTGGATGTGAATCAGCTGACTGGCGTTTCGGCTGCGAACCTGATCAACCTTCTGGTCCGCGCGCTCTATCGCCTGCCGACTGCTCCCTCGGGCGCAACGGCGATTCAGTCCTCTGACACCCCGGCTGTTCGCGGTAACATGGGCCGCACGGTGATCTACTGCAACCGTGTGGTTCGTACCTATCTCGACTTGCAGGCGATGAACAAGACCAACGTTCTGCTCCGTCTCGAAGAGTGGGATGGCAAGGTCGTCACCACGTTCCGCGGCATTCCGGTCAGAACTTGTGACGCGATACTCAATAATGAGGCTCAGGTTGTTTAAGTCCTAATCACAAGTGGTTGACAATACATTTAACATATGCCTTAATGGTTGTGTTAATGTGGAGTCGATCAGATGTTACTTACACAAGCTGAACTGCAACACCAGCTTAACTATGATCCTGAAACTGGAATCTGGACATGGAGAAATCCTCTACCAAGAAGTAGGATGCGACCGGGTGATATTGCTGGGCGAATAACACAAGATGGTAGACGCCAAATCAGAATAGCATCAGGTTTTTATTATGCTTCGAGGTTAGCTTGGTTGTATATGACTGGTGAATGGCCAGAAGATCAAATCGATCATATAAATCGTAAACGTGATGATGATAGATGGATTAATCTTCGAGCAGCTACACAAAGTCAAAATTCGTACAATCGAGGTTGGGCAGAAGAAAGTGGTGAATGGCGTGGTATTAGATGGTGCGGTAAACAGTTTGCAGTTTGTATTGGTGGTAAGTATCTCGGCTTGTATAAGACTTTTGACGAAGCTAAAATTGCTCGCGATACAGAACTTGAATTGCGAGCAGGTCAATTCGCAAATGCGAAAGGAACCTAAACCATGATTCTCGACAACCTTCTCACCTTCACCGGCACGTCTAACGGCGCGACTGGTGGTATCACGGCCGGTGCCCAGACTGATCTGCCGACGACTGGTACTCAGGCTGCGTCTAACATCATCGACCTTGGCGTTGCCAGCGGTGTTCCTAGCTCTGCCAATGGCGGCGGTGCTCGCGATATCGGTGCAGGCGACGATCCGGCAATGAAGCTTTCGGCGCTTGTCACTACGGCAATCACCGGCGGCACTAGTCTACAGCTTCAGTTGCAGGGCGCTCCGGATAACGGTTCTGGCGCTCCCGGCTCCTACACCACGATGTGGCAGGGTTCGGCTATTGCCGAGGCCTCGCTTGTCGCCGGTGCGCAGCTGGCTAACATCGACGTTCCGCGTCCGGCTCCGGGTCAGGCTCTGCCTCGTTACCTCAAGCTGAACTTTATCTCGGTCGGCACTCATTCTGCGGGTGCTATCAACTGTGGTATCGTGCTTGATCGTGACGACCAGATTCTTGGCACCGGCGGTGTCTACTCTGGTTACCCCGCCGGCCTCACGGTCGCCAACTAAAAGGACCCCTGCCATGATTCGCAAGCTTCTCCTTGGAACTGTGGCAGGGTTCGCACTTACTGGTGCGGCTCAGCAGGCTTGCATCAATCTCAATGGTGTCAGTGTCTCGTCCGGCCTGCTCCATATTTCCATCGACTGGACAGAGGAATAAAGCCATGGCCCGCTGGAAGCTTATGACTCCCCATTACCTCAACGTTGAAGGCGAGGAATGGGAATACCAAGAAACCAATCGAACTACCGGCCGCCCTCAGCGGACCAAGTTCCCGGTTCCGCGGCTGCTTGATATCCGCGATCCCCAGTGCTGGACGAACCAGTGGGGCAACAAGGACAACGCCGAAGGTGAAATCATTGTCTGCTACAAAGGCAAGGGCGATCCCAAGGACATTGTCTTCACCGGCGATCCCACTCCCGACATGTATCCGGTTGACGACGAGGCCAAGGAAATCTCGGCCACGTTTGAGGCTCGTTGGGGCGCTAAGCCTGAGAACATGGCGGGTGATTTCTCCCAGTCGCTGATTGACAAGTTCCAGACTGAACTGGCGATGGTTCAGTCTAAGCCTGCCGAGATTCCCGGCATGACCGATCTGATTGCGAACATTGGCAAACTTGCTGAGGTCAATCAGAAAGTTCTCGAATCCGCTGCTCGGAGGGTCTGATCATGGGTCTTATCGTTGCAAATCCCGGAGGCGCACTAGCATACAATGGGGCTAGCGGCGGTAAGATTTATGGCTATAATAACATCACCGAGTCAGGCTTGGTTCAGGTTGCGGCTGCGAACACTAGCCGCACCAAACTTACCTTCCACAATCCGGGATCGAATGATGTATTCATTGCCCCGGTTGTGATCCAGACCTCGGGGTCTAACGTAGCTTTTACGCCTAGCAACGCAGCCCTTGGTGGCTGCATTCGCATATATGGCAATGGCGGGCAGTTCACAATCGAAGGCGAATGCCAAGGTGCTTATCAGGCATTTGCTGTGACCAGCGCAGGCTCGTCTAATCCGCTGACCGTTATTGATACAAATGTGTAGGGGTGAGACTATGATTCAGATTCTTAGCTTTCTCTTTTTGACTTTCATTAGCTCAGCTTCCGCACAAAATGTAACTTGTACGACTCGTCCGACAAGTGATAACTCAAATGCTTGCGCCTCCACAGCATTTGTAAAAAAAGTTCCTATATCAACAATTCAACTTCCTGCTTTTGTTGGCGGTGATTGCACTACGTCTGCTGGGTCGGTGATCTTAACTTGCACAAAGTCAGGTGGAGCTCCATTTAGTCCATTCGCGACGGGAACTGATGCTGCAAATCTGACTGGAACTTTGCTTTCTGGTAGGCTTCCGGCATTTACGGGTGATTGTTCTGTCTCTGGCGGAACCTCTGTTATAAACTGCGGAGGGTTTGCTGCTGTTGCGCATTCTGGTAGTGCCTCAGACATAACTACCGGAACACTCCCGCTTGGTGTTATTCCTACGTCAATTCTTGCCGGAGCAGGCACTCCCGGATCGCTTTACGCAACGCCCGCAGCTGGTGTCGCTACCGAGCTTTCTTACGCATCGAAAATCGCGGGCTCAGGCGGCGCGAACGGGACGTATAACGTAACGATCACAGCCCCGGCTGGCGGCGCGAACGCTGTAGTACAGTTCGTCGTCTCCGGAGGCGCTGTTTCAGGCACACCGTCTGTCACAACCGCAGGTTCTAACTTCACATCGCAGCAAGTTGTCTCGAACGCTGCGCTTGTCGCGGCCGGAGCGACTGGCCTCACAGGCGCATCTATCACGTTGAATGCGGGTGGCGGCGTCTCGTTCGGGGCGTACTACTGGGTTATTTCAGCAGTCCCCGGCGCTGCAATGGACCTTTACTCCAACGTTGCAGGCGTAGCAACTGCGCAGGGCAAGAGTCTT
>ERZ650308.1500-NODE-1500-length-12021-cov-4.186027_pt1 | contig 12021 bp, 11 predicted proteins | sample MGYA00376244_ERZ650308 | MGnify/ENA primary metagenome ERZ650308 (study PRJEB26733, sample SAMN07839295) | wastewater metagenome | biome: small river; feature: stream; material: water | place: USA: North Carolina | collected 2016-04-26 ...
TGATTGTTCGCCTCGGAATTGATCAACTCGTCGTCGTGGGTGATGGTGCCCGCAGGCTTCACATCTCCGCCATCAACGAGGGTTCGTGGGACGGTGAGTCGAAGTTCTACTCGACCCCTGATGAGGCTTACGATTACCTATCAAGCCTGCTTACTGCAGGGGACATCGTTCTGGTGAAGTCGTCGAACTCGGCGAAGCTCCGGTTCCTTGGAGATCGACTAGGAGAGGCATACGCGTGAGTACCCTACTTCTCGCCGGCGCACTCTCGCTGCTCTTCACCCTGTTGATGACCCCGGTCTTCATTCGTATCTTCCGTCGCGTGGGCTGGGGCCAGTTCATCAGTGATGGTGGACCTGATGCTCACCACGCCAAGAAGGGCACCCCCACCATGGGTGGCATTGTCGTCGTGGTTGGCGTGGTTATTGCCTATTTCCTCGCGTCATTCCTCACAGGCTCCACCATTGAATTACCTGCCATTCTGGTGCTGTTCCTGATGACCGGTCTGGGCTTGGTTGGGTTCATTGATGACTTCATTAAGACTCACAAGCAGCGTTCCCTGGGACTTTCGGGTTGGCCTAAGGTGTTTGGCCAAGTCATCGTTGCGGTGATCTTTGGTTTGTTGGCTATTAACTTCCCCGATGAAAACGGCATCACCCCTGCGTCGATGAGTATTTCCTTCATCCGCAACACCCACTTCAACTTCGCTGTTCTCGGTGGATGGCTTGCTGTGTTTGCGTTCTTGGTGTGGGTCATCTTGATTGTGACCAGCACCTCTAATGCTGTGAACCTCACGGATGGTTTGGATGGTCTGGCAACCGGCGCATCCATCTTCACCATTGGTTCATTCGTCATCATCAACTTCTGGCAGCAGAACCAGTCCTGCTTCAGTGGACGTCTCGACCCCCAGGTTGCCTACAAGTGTTATGATGTGCGCGATCCACTGGATCTCGCCATCGTGGCTGCAGCCATCGTGGGCGGTTTGATTGGTTTCCTGTGGTGGAACACCTCACCCGCACAGATCTTCCTCGGTGACACCGGCTCGATGGCTCTCGGTGGTGCACTTGCTGCACTGGCAATCCTGAGCCAGACCGAACTTCTCCTGGTTATCCTTGCTGGCCTCTTCGTCATCGACACCGGTTCGGTCATTGTTCAGCGCGGCTACTTCAAGCTGACCAAGGGTAAGCGCATCTTCTTGATGTCTCCCATTCACCACCACTTTGAACTTAAGGGCTGGGCAGAAGTGACCGTCGTGGTTCGCTTCTGGATCATCTCGGCGCTGTTTGTGATTACCGGGGTGGGCATGTTCTATCTCGAGTGGCTCACCCGCTAATCGGTTGTCAATGACTTCGCCACGCGATCTCAGCACCCTGAATAGTTGGCACGCCGACTGGGCAGGGTTACGTGTTGGTGTCTTGGGGTTGGGCGTCACCGGTTTCTCGGTTGCTGACACCCTGGCTGAACTTGGTGCGAAAGTCATGGTTGTTGCTGCCGGAGCAGACGAGCTCCGCATCACCATGGTTGACGTCATCGGGGCAACCTATGTGCAAGAACGCTCAGGTGAAGATGTGCCGCACGAGCTGGTGGAATTTGATCCGGAACTTATTGTTGTCTCTCCGGGGTATCACCCCGATCACAAGATCCTGATGTGGGCGGCATCTCGCAACATTCCCATCTGGGGAGACATCGAGCTGGCATGGCGCGTGCGCGACAAAGTTAAGGCAGCCGAGTGGCTTGCCGTCACCGGCACGAACGGAAAGACCACAACTGTTCAGCTCACCGCAGCCATGCTGGCTGCTGCCGGGTATCGAGTCGCTCCGTGTGGAAACATTGGCGTTCCTGTTCTTGACGCCGTTCGGGACCCTCAGGGCTTCGACGTCTTTGTCGTGGAGCTCTCCAGTTACCAACTTCATTGGATGACGGGCGTTCACCCCTATTCATCTGCTGTCTTGAACATTGCTGATGATCACCTGGACTGGCACGGTTCCTTTGAAGCGTATGTCGCCGCTAAGGCCAAGATTTATGAGAACACCCAGGTGGCGTGCGTCTATAACAAGGCAGATAAGGTCACCGAGCGTATGGTTGAAAATGCGGACGTGATGGAAGGTGCCCGGGCTATTGGCTTTGACCTGGGAGCGCCAGGAAAGAGCGACCTAGGTGTCGTTGACGGAATTTTGTGTGACCGCGCATTCCTTGATGATCGCCATTCCACCGCCCTGGAAATCACCACCGTCCGTGATCTTGAAGAGCGTGGCCTAGCTGCACCCCACATCGTGGCCAATATTTTGGCGGCAAGTGCTCTCGCGCGCTCTTTTGGGGCGCCAACTGAGGCAATCTATGAAGCTTTGAAGACGTTCAGCCTCGACTCACACCGCAATGAAGTTGTGGCATCCGTGGGGGAGATCACCTGGATTGACGATTCCAAGGCAACCAATCCACATGCTGCTGATGCCTCCCTGACGGCCAACCAATCCATCGTGTGGATTGTGGGTGGATTGCTCAAAGGTGTGAACATCGATGAGCTCGTTTCTCGCCATGCACATCGTCTCCGCGGTGCTGTGATTATCGGAGTGGACCGCGAACCTGTGAAAGCGGCATTCGAGCGACACGCGCCCGGGGTCACCGCGCTCGAGGTGGAGGCGGATGACACTAGTGATGTCATGGTTCACGCCGTGAACTTGGCCGCAGATTTAGCACACAGCGGTGACGTGGTGTTGTTGGCTCCAGCTGCAGCTTCGATGGATCAATTCACTGACTATGCCGAGCGAGGACGCCTCTTCGCACAGGCTGTTCGAGACAAAGTTGGAGGTGAGGCGGATGGCGACTCCGCCTCGCACTAGCCAGCCCCGCAGACCATCTGCCACTCCTCGCACGTCAACTCGCCCGGCGCCACAGGCTTCAACCCCTACCCGTCCAGGTGGTCTTGCCACACGCTTCAAGCTGGAGAAAGCGTTCAAGGCAGAATCTCCGAACTTCTATCTGCTGGCAGGTGTCACCCTCTTCACCGTGATCCTGGGTTTGATCATGGTGTTGTCTGCATCTGCCGTTGACTCGTTTCTGCAAGATGGAGGGTTCTTTAGCGGCTTCTTCAAACAGGCAGGCGCAGCCGTCATTGCGCTGCCTTTGATGTTGGGTATCAGTCGACTTCCGCTGGTGTTTTTCCGCAAATGGGCCAACATTGCCCTGTTTGCCACCATTGGCTTACAGCTCTTGGTGTTTACTCCTCTGGGTGTTGAATCCGGTGGTAACCGAAACTGGCTCGACATCGGTGTTCAGTTCCAGCCCTCCGAGATGATCAAGCTCACCATCGCGGTGTGGCTCGGTGTTAACCTGCCAGCGATTATTGACCGCGTTGGTCCCTACAGCTTCCGCATCTTTGGTGGAATCTTCCCTGTCTACATCGCCATGTTTGTGGTTCTTCTGGGTCAAGACCTGGGAACAGTCATCATCTTGTTTGCCATTGTGTTGGGCTGCTTGGCATTCTCTGGAGTTGCCGGTCGCATGATCGGTGTGCCCATGGTGTTGGGTGCGGTTGGTGTGCTCTTTATGGCACTGATTAGCCCCAACCGTATGGCGCGCATCATGTCGTTCTTGAACGAGAACTGCACCGATTACACCAATGCTTGTTGGCAGCCGCTTCACGGCAAGTGGGCACTGGCAAACGGCGGCATCTTTGGCGTGGGCTTGGGGCAATCTAAAGCCAAGTGGTCCTGGCTGCCTGCGGCAGACAACGACTACATCTTCGCCATCATCGGTGAAGAACTCGGCATGATCGGCTGCATGGTGGTCATTGCCCTGTTCGTGACCCTGGCAGTGGCATTCGTGCGCATTATTCGCCAGGCACAAGACCCCATGGTTCGTATCGTGACTGGTGGAATCATGATCTGGATCGTGGGCCAGGCATTCGTAAACATTGGTGTTGTGGTGGGAGTTCTTCCCGTTCTCGGTGTTCCTTTGCCATTGTTAAGCTCTGGTGGTTCGGCGCTCATTATGACCTTGCTCGCCATTGGTGTGGTTCTCTCGTTTACTAAAGAAGAGAAACCCATCAAACGAACTCGTGTCCGAGCACAAACACGTCCACAGAACCGAACCAGATCAGCACAACCGCGCACCCGCCAAACTCAACCAGGTCGCAGCTGATGACGAGCTATCTTCTTGCCGGTGGTGGCACAGCAGGGCACGTGAACCCCATGCTCGCTATGGCGGATGAACTGCGTCGTAGAGATCCAGCCGCCCAGATTGTGTGCGTGGGAACGGAAGAAGGCCTGGAATCTACTTTGGTTCCTGCTCGTGGATTTGAACTGGTCACCATTCCGAGGATTCCTTTTCCTCGCATTCGTGGATTGGTTTCCTCATCCAGGCGATTTGTCGCTGGCTGGCCTCAAGCTGTGAAGACGATATCTCAGCTGATTGCTGACAGACATGTTGATGTCGTTATTGGTGTGGGCGGATATAGCGCAGCACCGGCTTATGCCGCTGCTCGCAAAGCAGGTATTCCTTTCGTTATTCATGAAGCCAATGCCAAGCCTGGCTTGGCTAACAGGTGGGGTGCTCTGCGCACGCTTTTCGTGGGTGTCACTTTCGAGGGAACTCCACTTCCTCACGCCACGACTGTGGGAACTCCACTTCGAAAAGAAATTGTAACTCTGGATATTCCCGCTGCTCGAGCCGCTGCTCGTGAGCATTTTGGGCTGGATATTCATCGCCCAGTCTTGGTCGTAACCAGTGGCTCCCAGGGAGCTAGATCCATCAACACCACCATTGCCGATTCAGCCGCGGACATTGTGGCTGCGGGGTATCAGGTGCTGCATATCGTTGGGCAAAATAAGCCCGAGGCTCTTCCCTCTCTTCCTGGCTACATTGCTCTGGACTATTGCGATCGCATGGATCTTGCTCTGGCTGCGGCAAACATGGTGGTCTCTCGTGCTGGTTCCGCCACGGTGTCAGAACTCTCGGCGCTGGGTGTGCCTGCTGTGTATGTGCCCTATCCAGTTGGTAATGGTGAACAGCGTTTCAACGCAGCCGGTGTGGTGAAAGCCGGGGGAGGCGTGATGGTCTCTGACGCTCACTTCACACCTACATGGGTGAACTCCACCCTGATTCCCCTGCTGCGTGATGAAGCTGCCCTTGAAAAGATGGGCACTCAGGCTGCGAGCGTGGGCATGCGCGATGGAACTGCTCGCATGATGAATCTCATCGACGCCGCCCTGTCATCGGCTTAGGCTCAGCTTTCTGCGTTATAACGGAACGTGGTGGCTTATTGCTGCCCTCTGAGAAGAAAGCTCGCCTGTGATTAAGCCAGACCCCAGCGTTGTTGCCCCCGATCAATTAGGCACCGTGCACATGGTCGGCATTGGCGGCTCAGGCATGAGCGGTATTGCCAGGCTTTTCCTGGCCAACGGCATCACCGTTACCGGTTCTGATGTTCGCGACTCAAACAACATTCAGGCACTACGTGATCTGGGTGTGACCGTGCACATCGGGCATGACGCTGCCAATCTCGGTGATGCACAAACCTTGGTCGTCACCGGTGCTCTGTGGCAAGACAACCCTGAGTATGTTCTGGCGCAGCAGCTCGGTCTGACCATCCTGCACCGCTCTCAGGCGCTGGAATGGCTCACACGAGGCTCTCGCCTGGTCTCTGTGGCCGGTGCCCACGGAAAGACGACCTCCACTGGAATGATCGTTACTGGGCTTCGTGAACTTGGAGCAGATCCCAGCTTTGTCAACGGTGGCGTTGTTCAGGCCTATGGCCTGAGTTCCGCCTATGGCGAGGGTGAACTGTTCGTTGTGGAAGCAGATGAATCCGATGGATCCTTCCTGCTCTATGACACGGCAGTGGCATTGGTCACCAATGTGGATGCGGATCACCTGGATCACTATGGATCGCTCGAAGCTTTTGATCAGGCATTTGTTGACTTCGCCTCAGCGGCCAAGGAACTGGTTGTCATCTCGAGTGATGATCCAGGTGCTGTTCGTGTGACCCACAAGATTTCAGGCCCTCGAGTGTTGACCTTCGGAGAAGCAGCACATGCCGATGTTCGTCTGGCTCACATCGACACGACCACCGGGGGAGTAACCCTCACGGTTGAATACTTGGGCACGAAGTACACCGCCCAGCTCAAGGTTCCTGGCCGACACAACGCACTGAACGCTGCTGGTGCATTTGCCACTTTGGTGGGCCTAGGTTTTGACGCTGCGTCGTCGTTGGCAGGCATTTCAGAGTTTGGCGGCACCGAACGCCGATTCGAGCTTCATGGCATCCGCCGTGGGGTGAGCGTCTATGACGACTATGCCCACCACCACACCGAAGTTAACGCTGTGCTCAGTGCTGCTCGCACCGTTGTGGGCGAAGGTCGGGTTATCGCCGTGCACCAGCCTCACCTCTACAGTCGAACCCAGCATTTCTGTGGTGAATTCGCACACACGCTCGAACATGATGCTGACCTCACCGTGGTGCTGGACGTCTATGGCGCCCGTGAAGATCCCGTTCCTGGTGTCACCGGTGCATTGGTTTCAGAGAAATTCACCGACCAGTCCAAGGTGGCCTTCATTGCCGATTGGCAAACGGCAGCAGACCACATCGCAGCTATTGCTCAGCCCGGTGACTACGTCATCACGTTGGGTTGTGGTGATGTGTATCGCATCATTCCTCAGATCTTGGCCTCTCTAGAAGCTACTGAGTAACTCTCATGAAACGTCCTGTTGGGCCTGGAGGGGCAACTCCACCGCCCCGAGCGCCTCAATCGGCTGCGGCTTCGCCGCGGCCTGTTCAGGCATCCAAGGTCGCCAAGCCCGCAAAAGCCCCCAAGCCTGCAAAGGCGCCCAAGCCACTCAAGCCCACGCGTGCGGAGCGTAAGGCCCAGAAAGCTTCACACCGTGCTGCAGCACAGGCTTCACAGCGCACTCGCGTGACTCCTGCTGCTCCGGCTCGAGTGGATGCAGTGGGCAGTCGGGTTCAAGGCATTCGTCGACCTGCTAGCGAGCCAGGGAAGCCTGTAACGCCAGTATTGACCGAAGAGCGTAAAGAACCTCGTCGTCCCGCTCGTCGCCTCACCAAAGCCCAGCAGGAAGCTGCTGAAGCCAAACGCAAACTCAAAGAAGCAGTCAAGGCTCGCAAAGCTTTTGAACGCGATGAGGTGCGTCGTTTCACGGCTCATTTGCGTCGCCGCAAGATCATTTGGGGTTCCATTGCTGGATCTCTCGCCGCAATCATGATTTTTGTGGGCATTGGAGTATTCACTCCTGTGTTGGCATTGCAAACCATTGCGGTTGAGGGTGCAACTCGCGTCCCGGCGGATCAGATCATGGCTGCTCTGCAACCTCAAATCAACAAGCCATTACCCCTGGTAGATATGGGTGCCGTTCGCAAGGCAGTAGAAGCGCAACCTCTTGTGAAGAGCTATTCCACTGTTGCGCTGCCCCCACACACTCTCCTGATCAAGATTGTGGAACGCAGTCCAATTGGCTATCTCTCTGTAGATGGCAACTTGATCATGGTTGATCCTGCCGGAGTGGTTCTGGAGCAATCCACAGAAAAAACCCCTGGAATTCCAGTCATCACGGTGGAAGGCGGCAGCGCCCAGTCCAAGGGTTTTGTTGCCGCTGTTGATGTGATCAACTCACTTCCTAGTGCACTGGCTGGTCAGCTCGAAGAAGTTATTGCCAACACGACCGATGATGTCACCCTGGTTTTGACCGGTGGTGCACGCGTGTTCTGGGGTGGTCCCGAGAACGCGGCTATGAAGAACCGTGTGTTGTCTCAATTGCTCGCTGTGAACCCGGTGGGTTCCGTCAGCGAGTACGACGTCTCGTCGCCTAAAACTGCGGTCGTTCGTTAATTCATTCGCTGATCTGTCTTCTACGGGCGTGTCGTCCGGGGGAGTGGGATGCTTCGACCTACTCTCAAATCAAGAAATGCATACTGAGCATAACTTTAAGGTTCGACTTGAACTTTAGGGTTCTAGCGGAGGCCACATCGTGTCAATGAATCAGAATTACCTCGCCGTCATCAAGGTGGTCGGCGTCGGCGGTGGTGGCGTTAACGCTGTGAACCGCATGATTGAGCTCGGTCTCAAGGGTGTTGAATTCATCGCCGTCAACACTGACGCACAGGCTCTCCTTCTCAGCGAAGCAGACGTCAAGCTCGACATTGGTCGTGAGCTCACTCGTGGCCTCGGTGCTGGCGCTGACCCCGAAGTTGGCCGTAAGGCTGCAGAAGACCACGCAGAAGAGATCGAAGAAGCCCTCGCAGGTGCTGACATGGTCTTCGTCACCGCAGGTGAGGGTGGTGGAACCGGAACCGGTGCCGCTCCCGTCGTGGCAAAGATTGCGAAGTCCATCGGCGCACTCACCATCGGTGTTGTGACCAAGCCCTTCGGGTTTGAAGGAAAGCGTCGTGCAGCTCAGGCTGACACCGGTGTTGCTGCCCTCCGCGCCGAGGTTGACACGCTCATCGTTGTTCCCAACGACCGTCTTCTCGAAATCAGCGACCGCAGCATTTCCGTTCAGGAAGCTTTTGCAACCGCCGACCAGGTCCTCCTGGCAGGTGTTCAAGGAATTACAGACCTCATCACCACTCCTGGTCTGATCAACCTCGACTTCGCAGACGTGAAGTCGGTAATGCAGGGCGCTGGATCTGCCCTGATGGGAATCGGTTCCTCACGCGGTGCAGACCGCGCGATCAAGGCAGCCGAGCTGGCCGTAGCCTCACCCCTGCTTGAGGCCAGCATTGAAGGCGCTCGTGGCGTTCTTCTCTCCATTCAGGGTGGATCCAACCTTGGTCTCTTTGAGATCAATGACGCTGCTGCACTGGTCGGCGAAGCCGTTCACCCTGAGGCCAACATCATCTTTGGTGCTGTCATTGACGACACCCTGGGTGACGAAGTTCGCGTCACGGTTATCGCCGCTGGTTTTGATGGTGGCGAGCCCACTCACAAGCCCATGCCTCGCCGTGCATTCACCTCAACGGATACCGGTTCGGTACTCCCCGCAGGTGAGAGCATCTACTCCGAGACTGTGATCACCTCGACCACCGGTGTTTTCGCAGATGATGAGCTGGCTGCCGTGATGACCACTCCTGCGACCACCAGCCACGTCTCCGTCACTCCTTCCTACGTTGACGAGGATGACGACCTCGACATCCCCGACTTCCTCAAGTAAGTGAGCGCCTCCCTAGCCGAGCGTCTTTCGCTCGTACAGGAGGGAATCGCTGAGGCGGCCCGTAATGCAGGGCGCGACGTCAACGATCTCACCACGATTGTGGTGACCAAATTCCACCCTGCTCAGCTCGTGCGAGATCTGTATGATCTCGGCGTGCGCAACGTGGGGGAGAACCGTCACCAAGAAGCCGAAGCTAAGGCGGCAGAGCTGGCTGAACTTGATCTCACCTGGCACTTCATTGGTCAGCTTCAGTCCAATAAGGCCCGTGCTGCCCGCAAATATGCCAGTGTGGTGCACTCGGTAGATCGCCCCAGCCTTGTGACCGCTCTAGGTAATGCTGCTTTCACCCCCGAGGGGGAGCCAGAAAACAACATCGTTGAGGTCCTGGATTGCTTTGTTCAGCTAAACCTGACCCAAGACCCTGCCCGTGGGGGTGTTCAACCCGCTGATGTGGTCGAACTCGCCGAGCTCGTTGCTGCGCAATCCAGCCTCAACCTGCTGGGTGTGATGGCGGTTGCACCACTCGATGAAGAGCCACGGGTTGCCTTTGCTCGTGTTCGTGCCGCTTCAGAGAGAGTTCAGTCTGTTATCCCGACAGCAACTTACATTTCAACCGGCATGTCCCACGACTATGCCGCTGCCATTTCAGAAGGCGCGACACACCTACGAATTGGCTCCGCAATCACGGGAAACAGACCTGTTTCCGGTTAATCTCAATTAGACGTTTTATTCCTGGAGGTACTCAATGTCCAACCCACTCAAGAAGACCATGGTCTATCTCGGTCTCGCTGACGAGGACACGAGCTACGACGCACCCGCATACGCTGCAGCACCTCAGGTTGCTCCCGTATCTGCTGGCCGTGCACAGGTAACCCCCCTGCGCCGTAACACCGCAAAGAACCAGGCAGCGAGCGACATGAACGAGATCGTAACCGTCCACCCCAAGCAGTACTCAGACGCCAAGGTCATCGCAGAGAACTTCCGTGAAGGCGTTCCTGTCATCATGAACCTTTCTCAGATGACCGAGACCGACGCTCGTCGTCTCATCGACTTCGCATCAGGTCTGTCACAGGGTCTCTTTGGAAAGATTGAGCGCGTCACCAGCAAGGTATTCCTGCTCTCCCCAGCACACGTTGCTGTTTCGGGCGATGCAGCTGCTGAGACCGCTGAAGTCGACACCACCTTCTTCGGAGAGTAAGCCGCTCGCCACAGTGTGGCTGCGTGCTGAAAGTTACTTATGTCTGTCGTAGGCATCCTCGGAGTAGTTCTCTACTACGCACTATTGATATTTGTCATTGCCATGTGGGCACGGCTCATCCTTGACTTCCTGCGAGCAATGAGACCAGGTTGGCGTCCGCCCAGCTTCTTGCTGGTTATCAGCGGTGTTGTTTATGGCATTACTGATCCGCCCATGAAGGCAGTGCGTCGATTTGTGAAGCCGATGAGCTTTGGCGCCATTGCACTGGATTTCGGTTGGACTGTGGTCATGTTGGCTGCAATCGTGGCGATGTATATCGCCGAATACCTGATGGTTCTCTAGTAATCCTCTGTATTTCTTCCTCAGGGGTTTCCTCACTACGCAACTCTTTTGGTAGCGTTAGGAACGTTGTCACTTAGACATCGCATTTTTGTATCTCTCACTTGAGGATGGCTCGACATGGCTTTATTGCCAGAAGACGTAGTAAACAAGCGCTTTCAGCAGACCAAGTTCCGCGAAGGTTACGACCAGGACGAGGTTGATGACTTCCTGGACGAGATTGTTGTTGAGCTGCGTCGTCTCACCGCTGAGAACGATGACCTCAAGACCAAGCTTGAAGCTGCCGAAGCACGCCTAGAAGGCGGCGAGTCAGCAGCGCCAGCACGCCCCGTCTCCACTCCTGCTCCTGCAGTTGTTGATGACTCCAGTGCAACTGCGAGCGCCAACGACCTGCTGACCCTTGCACGTCGTCTGCACGAAGAGCACGTTCGTGAAGGTGTTGAGAAGCGTGACGCTCTCATCGCTGAAGGTCACGAGACCGCTACTCGCCTTGTTTCTGAAGCAGAAGCAACCGCAAAGGCTCAGCTCTCCACCCTTGAAACTGAGAAGGCAACGCTGAAGAGGGCTATTGCTGAACTCAGTGGTTTTGAGAAGGAATACCGCGAAAAGCTTCGCGGCTTCATTTCTACCCAGTTGTCGGAGCTTGATGAGCTTGACGTAACTGGTGACTCAGCCAAGAAATAACGGTGTCGCTTAAACGGCCCGTGTGGGCTGTATTGATGCTTCTGGGCATCACTGCTGTCGTTGTCTACACCGCTGACCAGCTCAGCAAGATGTGGGTCATGACGACCCTCACAGAGGGTGTGAGTCAGCCTGTAATGGGTGACTTCCTGCAGTTCTACTTTGTACGTAACCCTGGCGCGGCATTCTCACTGTCCTCGGGCACAACTTGGGTCTTTTCGATACTTGCTGCAGTTGTGACCGTGGTCATCATTGTGTTTTCTCGCAAGATTCGTTCCATCGCCTGGGCAGTAGTTTTTGGCTTGTTGCTGGGTGGCACACTCGGCAACCTCACTGACCGTCTCACCAAGGTTAATGGTCAAGGAGTGGTGGAGTTTGGCAATGGTCTAGTTGTCGACTTCATCTTCACCCCGTGGATGATGCCCGCAATTTACAACGTGGCAGATATCGCGATCGTCTCCAGCATGTGTTTGTTGGTCATCTTGACGCTGCTCGGATATCACATCGATGGCACGCGTGAACCACTGCTCCGCGCCGTCGAGCCGGTGCGCGGCGAGCAGTTCCGACGTGCGCAGGACCGCGATGTCCTGGAAGAGCTCCGGGCCGATTTCGTTCTGGCCGCCGGCGCCCCGCGTGGTGTGGAC
>ERZ650308.1501-NODE-1501-length-12011-cov-4.186685_pt1 | contig 12011 bp, 11 predicted proteins | sample MGYA00376244_ERZ650308 | MGnify/ENA primary metagenome ERZ650308 (study PRJEB26733, sample SAMN07839295) | wastewater metagenome | biome: small river; feature: stream; material: water | place: USA: North Carolina | collected 2016-04-26 ...
TGAATTGTCAAAAGAAATCCTGGCAGGAAAAGTTACAATTGACAGCCTCATTTTACTGGATAGTTTTGATGGAAAACTGATCTTTAGAAATCAATAATATCAATACTAAAAAAAAGAGGGGCCGTAAGACCCCTCTCCTATTTATATCAAAAGATCCATTATTTCTCTTTTGTGAATTCAAAATTCTGACCGCTGTACGTCAATGTAAATGCATCTTTAGTTGCATTAAATTGAAGAGACAAACCAGCTTGTTCAAAAGAAAATTTTCCATTTCCTTTATCGTCAAGTGGAAGCGATTGTTGTCCGGTTGCATTCATAACCAACGAACCATCCTCTTCTGTAAAAGTGATTTTGATTGGAATTTTCGTGCTTGAATATTTACCTAAATACCCATCCAAAACAACCATTTGTGCTACACCATCTTTACTATTCCAGGTATTGTTTTCTGAATTACTATCAGGAAAAACATGCTCTGGATCAATAACAATTGATCCTAACTCTTCGTTTGAATCCAATTTAAATGCCCAAGAAACATTACGCTCCCAAACTACAACTGGCAACGTTTTAGTAATTTTCTTTCCGCTTTTCGTAGTAGCTTCAACAATTACAGGCAAAGGCATTTTTTCTAGGTTATCAACTGTAATAATAGCTCCTTTTGAAGGATCATTTTTTACATATTTAACTTCTGAAATCGCTTGGTCAAACTTCCAATTATTTACAAACCAACTTCTCCAAAACCAACCTAAATCTTCACCAGCAACATTTTCAATAGTTCTGAAAAAATCATCTGGCATTGGGTGTTTAAAAGCCCATCTAGCAACATAGGTACGTAACGCATTATCGAAACGTTCTTGTCCTAAGATATGATTTCTCAACATATCCAGACCGGAACCTGGCTTGTAATATGCAAGGATTCCTAAATTGGCCTCTTTTAAATTATCTGGTGCAGAAAAAACAGGCTCTAATGATTCTCCTGTCAACATACTAGACATTTCGTGCATGTTTGATTGAGGTGATTTGTATTCTCCGTTGTTAAAATCATATGAACTCAATCCGTTGATGAATGTATTAAACCCTTCATCCATCCATGCAAATAAACGCTCATTAGATCCTACAATCATAGGAAACCAAATATGCCCAAACTCGTGGTCGGTTACTACCCATAAATCACCTGCTTTCGATTCCCATCCACAGAAAACGATCCCTGGATACTCCATTCCTCCTTCATTTCCAGCCACATTTGTTGCTGCAGGATAAGGATATTCAAACCAACGTTTAGAATAATTTTCTATCGAAGATTTAGTATATTCTGTAGAACGCTCCCAAGCATTTCCACCATTACTTTCCACCGGATAAGCAGAAATTGCTACTGATTTTTTACCACTTGGCAAATTGATACGAGCTGCATCAATTATAAATGCTGCAGAAGATGCCCATGAAGCATCACGTGCATTGGTTAACTTGAATTTCCATGTCAAGTTTGATTTCCCTGAAGGTCTAGAAGCAGTATTGGTCACTTCCTCAGCTGAACGAATCATAACCGTTTTATCGCTATTTTTAGCTTCCGCCCATCTTTTTTGTTGTTCTGCAGTATACACTTCAGTTGGATTTTGCAATTCACCTGAACATACTACAATATGGTTGGCTGGAGCCGTAATAGAAATGTCAAAATTTCCGTATTCTAAATAAAATTCTCCTGCTCCCAAATACGGATTGGTATTCCATCCACGAACATCATCATACACACACATTCTTGGGTACCATTGCGCAATGGTGAATACTTTACCCTTTTTTGTAGCTAAAACCCCTGTACGATCTGAACCATATTCTGGTGAAACATACGAATAATCAATTTTTAATTTTACGGAAGCACCGTTTGCCTTCAATTCTTGAGGCAAATTGATTTGCATTCTCGTATCTGAAATGGTATACGTTACATCTTTCTCAACTGATTTTCCAGCAACAAGACTTACAACTTTTACCGATTTAATTCTGTATCCGCCATCAAATTCTTGGCCGTGCGCACCGTTTCTACTTCCTTTTAAGGGTACAACTGCGTGCCCTCTTGAATCTTTTTTAAATAAATTTTGATCCAATTGCATCCATAAAAATCCTAATTTATCCGGACTATTATTGGTGTACGTTACTGTTGCAGATCCTACGATCTCGTTGGTAACATCATTTAATGAGGCAGCCAAAACGTAATCAGCAGAATTTTGCCAATATTTTGCACCTGGTTGTCCACTTGCAGAACGCGTTTCTGTTGCGTTTTTAGTGTAAAAATTGTTTGCGAACGCCTCGTTGTAATTATAGTTTGATTTGGGATTCTTCTCTTGTCCAAATGAACTTGCCATCCCAAATAATACTACAACAAAAAGCAATCCTTTGAATACATTGTTTTTCATAGTAAATAGCATTTAATTTATTAAGCAAATAAAAGAAAAAAGATTTTATTTATGTTAATTTTCAATTAGATTTACAAAAAAATAAATTTTTACTTCTAACAGATTGGTATGATTGTAACCCTTGAAAATGATTTATATACCGTCACCTTTGAAACTAAAGGTGCCGAACTTATTTCTTTAATAAATAAAAAAACCAATCGGAATTACATTTGGGAAGGTGATCCTGCCTTTTGGGGTAAACATTCTCCAATCTTATTTCCCATTGTTGGAACTTTGAAAAATGACATGTACTATCACAATGACCAACCGTATGTGTTGCCAAGACATGGATTTGCCAGAGACATGGAATTTGATATTCATTCGCAAAATTCAAATAGCATTACTTTTTCGTTGATTTCAAATGCAGAAACGATCTCTAAATATCCCTTTGAATTTGAATTGCATTTATGTTATACTTTATCAGAAAATGAATTGACTTTTCAATATAACGTTTTCAATAAAAGTGCAACCGACATGCCTTTTTCTATTGGAGCTCATCCTGCTTTTGCATTGAGAGCCTCTTTTTCAAACTACAGTTTAGCATTTGAGCATCAAGAAACATTGGAGTGTTTTGTGTTAGAAAATGATTTAATTTCAAACACCTCTTACCCCATACAATTGAAGGATACACTTTTACCTTTAGATTATGCCACCTTTGAAAAGGATGCTTTGATTTTTAAAAAACTCAAATCTAAATCGATTGTACTCCTAGAAAATGAGAACCCACTGATTAGAATAGACTATGCAGATTTTCCAAATTTGGGTATTTGGACCAAAACCAATGCTCCGTTTATTTGCATTGAACCCTGGAATGGTTATGCCGATGTAATTGACACCCAGAGCAAGTTATCTGAAAAAGATGGCATACAAATTGCTAAACCTAATTCTGATCATCAATTTTCCTTTTCAATTCACATTTTATCATAATATATGCTCGTAATTAATTTTCATCCCTTTCAAATTTTAGAAACTGAACGATTAGTACTTCGCCGACTCACTGCTTCCGATAGTAATGAAATCATTGAACTTCGTGGTAATCCTGAAACAATGAAATTCATCCCAAGACCTTTGATTACCAATCACGAGGAAGCAATTGCGTTTTTGAACGTAATTGATGAAAATATTGACACTAACTTGGCTATCAATTGGGCAATTACCATAAAAGGTGCTGATAAAATGATTGGGATTGCCGGAATTTACCGCATCCAACCTGAAAACTACAGAGGTGAAATTGGATACATGATTATGCCCCAATACCACAATAAAGGATATGTAACTGAAGCTGCAAAAGCAATAACTGATTTTGGTTTTAATCAACTGAATTTAAACAGCATAGAAGCGGTTATTGCTCCTGAAAATAGTGCCTCTGAAAAAGTACTAATAAAAAACGGCTATACCAAAGAAGGGCATTTTATTGAAAAAGAATGCTATAACGGAGTATTTCTAGACAATGCAATATATACTTTACTCAAACGAAATTTTAAGCAATAAACTATGAACGAATTCGAAAAACAATTTGAAGAGTTACAAAACTTTCTAAAGTTTGATGATTTTTCAATCCTAACCAAAAGGATTATTGATTTAACTCTTGATACCGAAGATTTGAATCAGTATAAAAAAACAAATGATTTTCTTATTTGGCTAGACCAAAACGAAGAAAATACCTCCGATAAAAAAGGAAAATACGAACAGATTTTATCCGAATTACATGCCTTTCTTTCAAAAAAACCAATTGCTGAAAGAAAAGTACTCGTGTCAACCTCAAAACTTGAAAAAAGTTACGGAATCAATCGTTTCGGATTGGGCCCTATCGAATTGGAGCTGAAACAAGGTGAAATACTTGGATTAGTTGGCGAAAACGGGAATGGAAAAACCACCCTTTTGCGCTTACTTTGTGGCGATTTGTTTGCCTCAGACGGAGTAATTAATTACAACTTTCAATACAAAGACCAATACGACCTAAGAACCCAGTTGGTGTATATCCCGCAACGAACCGATACTTGGTACGGATCGATGTTTGAAAATCTTCAATTTACAGCCTCTTGCTACGGATATTCACCAGAAGAAAATGAAGTGATTGTAGAATTAATCATTGCTCGATTGGGTTTACGAAAATTCAGAAATCACAGTTGGAAAAGTTTATCATCTGGCTATAAAATGCGCTTTGAATTGGCCAGAATGTTACTAAGAAAACCTAAAATATTACTCATTGACGAACCGTTAGCCAATTTGGATATTTTGGCCCAACAAACGGTCTTGGAAGACTTTAAATCGATTGCGAAATCGGCGTTTAGACCGATTGGAATTGTTTTGAGTTCACAACAATTGTATGAAGTAGAGAAAACTTCTGATCAAGTGATTTTCTTAAAACAAGGAAAACAGAAAAACTTGCATGAAAAAACAAATTCGGATGAAGCAACTGCTACCGTTCAAGATTTAGTAATTGAATTTGAGAGTTCATTCAATCAAAAACAATTAGGTGACATTTTTGAGAAATTCGAAATGATCACATTGCAATTTAATGGAGGAACGTACATCGTAACTTTCCCTGAATCAGTAACCGTATATAAATTTATGGAAATCATCATTCAAAACAACATTCCATTATCGTATTTCAGAAATATTTCAAATTCAACTCGACGCTTTTTTGTGTCTTAAATATACTCATCATGTTCAAAAACATTCAAAAACAACTTTTATTAAAACACCCCTTGATTTGGAATTTAAAAATAATTCCATTAGCCGTAATAGCCTTTGCTGCACATATCATTTTTGTTATTTTGGGGTATTTCAATGGAGATCTAAACTTTACGGAAACGGAAACAGATTATACTGGTGATTCGCTGGACATAACCGTAGTTTTCTTTGCCGTATTGATTTCTATTTTAGCCATTATTTTATGGTGTGTATCCTATTTTAAAAACAACGGATTAAAGTCATTTTATCCTAAATCTAATTTCTCATTAATTAAAGAATGGGTGATGTTGTTCATTGGATTCTTCTTATTGAGTTCTTTCTTGGTTTCTTATTATTACGGAAAAGAAGTGAGAGTAAGAGCTTATTATTCCTTAGAAGAAGCTCAAAAAAGATGTAAAATACTGAGTCAGGGTTCCTTTTTTGTAGATGGTTCTTATTCTAATAATTATTATGACGGAGAAGAAGTTCCGGTAGCCGTCGATACTGCCGCAATTGCTCCATCAGTAGAAGATACCGTAGTAGTAGCTGCTGCTACAGCGGTTAAAACAAAAGAGTATTTCATCTACAAAGGAAGAAAATATTCCTATAATTCGTTGATGAATAAAAACTTAAATTCATACAGCTTTTTTGACTTTGAAAAAGATTCAATACACAAAGAAGAAGTAAAAACTTGGATGGTAACTAATGATAAAAAAGCGATTCAATCGCTATTTGAAAATTATTTGACTATCGCAAAAGAGCACAAATTAATATCGAGTATTGATGCCAACAAATGGATCGATCTTATTTATGATTACCCAACTTTTATGCGTTATAAAACGATTGGAAGTGAAGAAAAAGATTATTATTATAACAATAATGACGGAACTAAAATTGACACAACAGAATGCTATTTAGGTTATGAAAATAATGAGCAATACCGATATTATAAATTTTATGTTCCTGAAAAAGCATTAAAATTCAATTATGAAAAAATTGCAGATGCCTATCAAAAACCAGATATTGATTTAGACACTTTACTCTTGATATCTTATATTGCTATGGGGCTATCTTTGTTACTGCTCTCTTTCCGAGTTACTTCTGGTAAAAATTGGTTGATTGCTGTTGTTTCTTTGGGTGTACTAAACATCCTAATCGGAATCCTAAGTGCCATTTCTTCATCTGAATATGTGTATCTTTCTGTTGTGTTATTGCTCATTATCTTTTGCTTTGTATATTTATTGATGAAGATCAAACAAAACCTTGGAAAAGGAATTACAGGTATTACCAATAACATTTTATTGTGGACATTACCTTCTTTTGGACCAATTGTATATTATTTTGTACTCGAAATTTCCAAAGCAGTAAGCGGATATAATGATTATGATTATGCAGGAAGACAAATCGCATATCCAAAAATTGAATGGCTCAAAGACAGTGGCTATGTACTCTTATTTGTCAACCTTTTATTTGTAATGCTGGTGCTGTTGTTTTTATCCAAAAAATTAAAACAATGGCGAGGAATTGCTGAAAGTTAAACTTAAAAACGGGGATAATCAATAAAGATCATCCCCGTTTTTTTTTGCAATTAATGCCTATACTACTTATTGATTTTTGGAAGCGTTTTAATGTATAACACTTCAACTTGTTTTCGGGCCCAATCGGTTTTTCGCAAAAAGGTCAAACTCGATTTTACCGAAGGTGTATCTGTAAAACATTTAATTTTAATTTGTTGGCCTAAAGTTTCAAACCCATAATAATCTACCAAGGTTTCTACGATTTTTTGAAGTGTAACTCCATGTAGCGGATCTTTTTGTGCTGATTTTTCCATGAGACAAAGATAGTAAGGCACGATTGAATATTCCTATACTAATTAGATCAAAAAAAAGTCACTACCTAAATAGTGACTTTTAATATGTTATGAGGTGTACTATTATTTTAGAATTTCATTCCGATACCCGCACCAATCACTAACGGATTTATCGTTACATCAGCTGGAATACTTAAACCTGTGAGTACATTGGAAGCATCTACAGTTACATCTGTTTTCAAAAATATTTTTTTTGCATCTACATTCAAAAAGAATGTTTCGGTCAATTTAAAGTCAAATCCTAATTGCAACGCATATCCTAAATTGTTTTTATAAGATACACCACGTACATCATTACCCGACTTTACATTATAAAAGATAGTGTAATTCAATCCAGCACCTACATAAGGTTTGAATGTTTTTTCTTTGAATGGAAAAAAATGATATTGTGCTGTTAACGTTGGAGGTAATAAATATACACTACCCAAATCTATATTGACACTCGTAGGACCACCTATAGCTGATACATCTGAACCCACAGTATTTACATTGTGTTTTGTAGTACCCAAAATTAACTCGGTTGCAAAGTGTTCTGTGAAAAAATAAGTAAAATCCAACTCGGGCACAAATGCATTTGAAATGGAAACATCTCCACCAATCACTCCGATAGTAGCGCTTTCAGAAGGCACAACAGCAATTCCTCTTAAACGAACTTGCCATTTACTAAAATCTTTGGTTGCTTTTTCTTCCTTAGTCTGAGCACTTACAGTTAAACATGAAACTGCAAGGAATGCGTAAATTAATTTTTTCATTTGATTTATTTGTTTAAAATTATACTCCAAATGTAATTCGAACAAACCTCCTAAAATCTGATAAAAATCATAGTTTCAAAACTATTTTCTGCTTAAATATTAATGATTACTTCCGCGTTTTTGTTTTTTTGTGCTACTTTTGTACCACTTATGATTAAAACTGCCAACATACTAAATAAAAGAGCCCGATTTGATTATGAAATAATCGAAACGTTCTCTGCTGGCATCGTATTAACTGGGACTGAAATAAAGTCAATTCGATTAGGAAAAGCGAATATTACCGAGAGTTTTTGCGAGTTCAATGAATCGAGTGAATTGTTTGCAATTAATACTTCTATTGAAGAATATGCTTTTGGAAACCAATTTAACCACAAAGCCAGAAGTGAACGAAAGCTTTTATTGAACAAAAGAGAGCTCAAATCATTAGAAAGAAGCGTAGAAACCAAAGGACTTACTATTGTTCCACTACGATTATATACCAACGAAAAAGGGTTAGCAAAACTTGAAATAGGTTTGTGCCGAGGTAAAAAAACATACGACAAAAGAGAATCATTGAAAGAACAAGATACCAAACGCGATTTAGCAAGAATAAAAAAAGAATTTAATTAAAAGTTTTTTTTACAATAAAATATGACTATTTTTGTCATGAACAAATAAGTCAATTGACATGAAGAATTTATTAAAAAATGCTAGAGAACAAAAAGGCATCAAAACCAGAGAGCTTGCTCAAATGATGCAAATTGATCAAGCTTTGATTAGTAAGTTTGAAAACGGTACCCGTAAACCTACACGAGAGCAAGTAAAAAAACTAGCTCAAGCACTTTCTATCGACTTTGACACCCTAATGATTGCTTGGTTGAAGGAAAAAATATTGTATGAAATTGGTTCCGATGATTTATCAATGCGAGCAATGGCGATGGTTCGTGAAGAAATCGAAAATAATTATACTGTACAGAAAAGTAGTATTTCAAAAAGCTTACAAACCGTTTTAGATGAAATTGATGTTTTAAAAAACAAACTCAACAAGTATAGAGCGTTTGATAGTTTTCGAATTACCCAGGCACTAGAGCTCGAGTATATTTTTGAAAGTAACCGCATAGAAGGAAATACCTTAACCCTTCGTGAGACTGATTTGGTCATCAATGAAGGACTTACGGTTTCGGGTAAAAGCTTGCGAGAGCATCTTGAAGCCATCAATCATGTGGAAGCAATTGGATACATTAAACAATTGGTCGAAAGAAATTTCGCTATCAATGAAAGGGAATTATTAACTGTTCACAATTTAATTTTGCGCGGTATTCATCCGGAAGATGCTGGAAGGTATCGAAAAGTGCAAGTAATGATCAAAGGAAGTGCTCACATGCCTCCGCAACCGTATCTTGTTACAAAAGAAATGGAAGATTATTTTATTTGGATGGATCAACATAAAAACAAACTACATCCCGTGGTTTTGGCGGCAGAAATGCACGAAAGATTGGTTACAATCCATCCATTTATTGATGGGAATGGAAGAACATCTCGTTTGATAATGAATTTTATTTTATTACAACACGGTTATGTTATTGCCAATATTAAAGGGGAATACGAAACGCGTATGAAATATTACCAAACATTGGAAACTGCTCAAACAAAGCAAAACAAAGAAGATTTTATTCTTTTTATTGCTCAAACAGAAAAAGAATGTTTGGAACGGTACTTATCAATCATTAGTAAATAACCCATCAAGTTAGATGGGTTAATTTTTATTTTCTAATAAAGGTACAAATTTAAAATCTCCGAATTCGTGTTTTTCGAATTGGGTTTCATTTTTGCGAATCAACAGGGTCATGATTTGGTCGTTTTCTCCAACAGGAATGACCAATCTTCCGCCAATTTTAAGTTGCGCCATCAAAGCCTGAGGAATTGTTGGAGCTCCTGCAGTTACAATAATGCTATCAAAAGGCGCATAATTAGGAAGACCTTTGTATCCATCACCAAACGATAAATGTTTGGGACGAATTCCTAATTTGGGCAATAACAACGACGTCGATTTAAACAACTCGTTTTGTCGTTCTACAGAATATACTTTTGCACCCATCATAAACAAAACGGCGGTTTGATAACCACTTCCCGTTCCTATTTCGAGGATTTTATCATCCTTTTTAACTTGCAATAATTGACTTTGAAAAGCCACCGTATAAGGTTGCGAAATGGTTTGACCCGCACCTATAGGAAAAGCTTTGTCTTGGTAGGCAAAATCTTCAAAACTTGAATTTAAAAACAAGTGTCTGGGTACTTTTTTTATCGCATTCAAGACATTACTATCTGTGATTCCTTTATCCTCTAATATTTTGACTAGTTGATTGCGAAGTCCTTGATGTTTGTTTGTGTCTTTCAATTTTGGGTGTCATTTATTGTGTAAAAATAGTTGTAAAAAAATCAAAATACAAATTGAATTTAAAAAGGCATCAACTCACTGGGGATAAATTGCGTGAGCGGTTGAAGCGGCATCCTTTTGTGAAGCGAAGCGGAACAAAAGATACAGCAAAAAACGCGACCCAATGGAATCCTAAAATAAAATGAGGCACGAATTATTTTTATTTCAATTGGGGCACGCCCAAAATAAACTTATGTAAATTTATCAATTGTATAAGGCAAATATCTATAGGATTTTGCTATTTTTGATAAAATTTATTTTTATGCTTAAAGTTGGTGTTTTAGGTGCGGGCCACCTGGGAAAGATACATTTACGATTGCTACAACAATCTGAAAAATATGAATTGGTTGGTTTTTATGATGAAAATCATGAAAATGGGGCCAAAATAGCAGCCGAATTTGGTTACAAACAATTTGATACCATTGCCAAATTAATTCATGCTGTAGATGTGATTGACATTGTTACTCCTACTCTATCGCATTACAAATGTGCTAAAGTTGCTATTAAATCGGGGAAACACGTATTTATTGAAAAGCCCATTTCTACTACCGTTGAAGAAGCAGAAGAAATAATTGCATTGTCTAAAGAATACCATGTAAAAGGTCAAGTAGGACATGTGGAGCGATTTAATCCGGCATTTATTGCGGTAAAAAATCAGATAGAAAACCCCATGTTTATTGAAACCCACCGATTGGCAGAATTTAACCCTAGAGGAACTGATGTGCCTGTAGTTTTGGATCTGATGATTCATGATATTGATGCCATTTTAAGCGTGGTGAAATCTAATGTGAAGGCTGTACATGCAAGTGGTGTGTCTGTTTTGAGTCAGTCTCCCGATATTGCCAATGCACGCATTGAATTTGAAAACGGATGTGTAGCCAACATTACTTCGAGTAGAATTTCGATGAAAAACATGCGTAAATCACGTTTTTTTCAAAAAGACGCCTACATTTCTGTAGATTATCTGGATAAAATTTGTGAAGTGGTAAAAATGAAAGAGGCGCCCGAAATTCCTGGTGATTTTGATATGATTTTGCAAAATGCAGAAGGCGAAAAGAAACAAATCTACTTCAACAATCCCGATGTAGCACCCAACAATGCTATTTTGGATGAATTGGAAACTTTTGCTGATGCAATTGTTAACAATACCACACCGGTAGTTACGTTACACGATGGTACAGAAGCCTTGCGTGTTGCGTACATGATCATTGATTCGATGAACGGTAAATAAATAATTAAACCCAAAAGAAATGACCGTAATGTAAGTACGAAAACAACTTAACTTCATACGGAATATCATAAAACAAACTAAACAAACAGAATGAAAACAATAGCTGTAATTGGCGCAGGTACGATGGGTAACGGAATTGCTCACACTTTTGCACAAAGCGGTTTTACCGTTAAATTAATTGATGTTTCAGAAAAATCGTTAGAAAAAGGAATGGCAACTATAGCGGCCAACTTGGATCGAATGGTTACTAAAGGAACCATTACTGAAGAAGAAAAATACAAAACTATAGGAAACATCATCACTTATACCGAAATTAAAGACGGTGTTGTGGGTGCCGATTTGGTGGTAGAGGCTGCTACTGAAAATGTCACCTTGAAATTAAATATTTTCAAACAATTGAGTGACGTTTGCGACCACAACGTAATTTTGGCAACCAATACTTCATCCATTTCTATTACTCAAATCGCAGCTCAAGTGGTGCATCCCGAGCGTGTGATAGGTATGCACTTTATGAATCCGGTGCCGATTATGAAATTGGTAGAAATTATCCGCGGATATTCTACTTCGGATGAAGTGACACAAATCATCATGCAGCTTTCCGAAAAATTAGGAAAAACACCTG
>ERZ650308.1502-NODE-1502-length-12010-cov-12.643580_pt1 | contig 12010 bp, 12 predicted proteins | sample MGYA00376244_ERZ650308 | MGnify/ENA primary metagenome ERZ650308 (study PRJEB26733, sample SAMN07839295) | wastewater metagenome | biome: small river; feature: stream; material: water | place: USA: North Carolina | collected 2016-04-26 ...
GGTCAGCGTGAACCAAAGGTAAGGGTTGACTCCAGCGTCGAACGAAAGCTGTTCGGTGGTGCCATCTCCGATTACGGCGTTCACCGAAACCGTGCCCGGCGCGCATTCCTGACCTGCCGTGACAATGTTGCTTGGCTTCTGGTTGAACAGGCCGCCAACCCAACCGAACAGTGCGATAACGCCCCAGATCAGCAGGGCGAGCACACCGAGCACAAAAATGCGACGGAAAAAGAAAACTAGTGGGCTTGGTTGAGGCATGCCTTCAAGATTAGCGAGGCAAAGGGTTAGAGCAGTCTAAGCATCCTCGTGTTGCCAAGGGTGTTCTGCTTCACTCTGGCTAGGTCCAAGAATTCGGCAACGCCGTCGTCGTTTGAGCGAACCATCTCGGCAAAGGTTTCTTCGTCAACCGGAACGTCGCTGATCGTGCTGAAGCCGTGCTTCTCAAAGAACCCGACCTCGAAGGTCAGGCAGAAGATGCGCTTGATGCCAAACGAGCGAGCCTTTTCGACCAAAGCCGAAACCAGAAGGTTGCCAACACCCTTGCCGCGCACAGAGGAATCAACGATCAGCGAACGGATTTCGGCGAGGTCTTCCCACATGACGTGAAGACCACCGGCACCGACCACGCGACCCTCAGAGTCAACGGCAACCATGAACTCTTGGACGCGCTCAAAGAGGGCGACGAGGTCGTGATGCAGAAGGACTTCGCCCTCCATAGGAGCACGCAACGCAGCGATCGCGCGAACGTCGTCGGCGCGGGCTGGGCGAATGCTGTAGGTCACCCTCTAAATGGTAGCGGCTTGGTGAACCTTGTCGGTGAAGACGAACTCGTCGCCAACCAGGTCAACATCGACGTGCGAAGCCGAAACCAGCTCGCCGCGAACGATTTTCTCAGACAGCTTGTCTTCGATTTCGCGCTGAACCGCACGGCGTAGCGGGCGAGCACCGAGGGCCGGGTCGTAACCCAGTTCGATGAGTCGCTGCTTTGCGGCAGGGGTCAGGCTGATCGTCATGTCGCGGTCGGCGAGGCGCTTGCCCAGCTTGGCGATGAACAGGTCGACGATCTGAACCAACTCGACCTGCGTTAGCTGCGGGAAGATGATGGTCTCGTCGACGCGGTTCAAGAACTCAGGCTTGAAGTGCTTCTTGAGCTCCTCGTTGACCTTGCCGCGCATGCGCTCGTAGTCGTTCTCGGCGCTGTCTTCGAGAGCGAAGCCCATGGCACCCTTCGAGATGTCGCGGGTTCCGAGGTTCGTGGTCATGATGATCACGGTGTTCTTGAAGTCAACGACTCGGCCCTGACCATCGGTCAGGCGACCCTCTTCAAGAATCTGAAGAAGCGAGTTGAAGATGTCTGGGTGAGCCTTTTCGATCTCGTCGAACAGAACCACTGAGAACGGCTTGCGGCGAACCTTTTCGGTGAGTTGGCCACCCTCTTCGAATCCAACAAAGCCCGGAGGCGCACCGAATAGGCGGCTGACGGTGTGCTTCTCGCCGTATTCAGACATGTCGAGCGAGATTAGCGCGCCCTCATCGTCGAATAGGAACTCGGCCAAAGCCTTGGCAAGCTCCGTCTTTCCAACACCGGTTGGGCCGGCGAAGATGAACGAACCAGATGGGCGGTTCGGGTCTTTTAGGCCCGCGCGCTGGCGACGAATCGACTTCGAGATCGCAGCGATGGCGTCCTCTTGGCCAATGACGCGCTTGTGCAGTTCGTCTTCCATAAAGATGAGCTTGGCGCTCTCTTCTTCGGTGAGCTTGAATACCGGGATGCCGGTTGCCTGTGCCAAAACCTCGGCGATCAGACCTTCGTCGACAAGACCCTGAGCGGCAACGTTGCCCGCACGGTATTGCTTCTCCATCTTTACGCGCTCGGCGTTTAGCTTCTTTTCTTCGTCACGCTTAGATGCAGCCAGCTCGAACTCTTGGTTCTCGATGGCCTGCTCTTTGGCGACCTTGGCAGCAACAATGCGCTCTTCAATTTCGCGAAGCTCAGGTGGCGAAGACAAAATCGATAGGCGAAGGCGTGCGCCAGCCTCATCGATAAGGTCAATCGCCTTGTCTGGCAAGAAGCGGTCGGTGATGTAGCGGTCAGAAAGCTGAGCCGCTGCAACAATCGCGCCATCCGTGATTGAAACCTTGTGGTGCACCTCGTAGCGGTCGCGAAGCCCCTTCAAGATATTGATTGCCATTGGCAGGGTTGGCTCGTTGACCATGACCTGCTGGAAGCGGCGGGTTAGCGCTGCGTCCTTCTCGAAGTGCTTGCGGTATTCATCGAGGGTGGTAGCACCGATGGTCTGGAGCTCACCGCGGGCTAGCAACGGCTTCAAGATTGAGGCTGCGTCGATTGCTCCCTCGGCAGCGCCGGCGCCAACCAAGGTGTGAATCTCATCGATGAAGGTGATGATGTCGCCACGGGTGCGAATCTCTTTGGTGACCTTCTTTAGGCGCTCTTCGAAGTCACCGCGGTAGCGTGAACCGGCGATGAGTGAACCCATGTCCAGGGTGTAAAGCTGCTTGCCCTTCAGGGTCTCTGGAACATTGCCGTTGACGATTGCCTGGGCCAAGCCCTCGACAACCGCGGTCTTGCCAACGCCTGGCTCACCGATCAGGATCGGGTTGTTCTTGCCGCGACGAGAAAGAATCTGCATGACGCGCTCGATCTCACGCTCGCGACCGATAACCGGGTCGAGCTTGCCATCGGCAGCTGCCTGAGTCAGGTTGCGACCAAACTGGTCAAGAATCTGTGAACCCTTTTGCTTCTCGGTGTTGTCGCCACCGACGGCCACGGTCTCTTTGCCCTGGAAGCCCGAAAGCAACTGGATGACCTGCTGGCGAACACGGTTGGTGTCTGCGCCGAGCTTGGTTAGAACCTGAGCGGCAACGCCTTCACCTTCACGGATGAGGCCAAGCAGCAAGTGCTCGGTGCCGATGTATGAGTGGCCAAGCTGCAAGGCTTCGCGAAGCGATAGCTCGAGCACCTTCTTGGCGCGAGGAGTGAATGGGATGTGACCGGCTGGAGCCTGCTGGCCCTGACCGATGATCTCTTGCACCTGCTGGCGCACCGAGTCGAGGTTGATGCCGAGTGACTCTAGAGCCTTGGCCGCGACGCCTTCACCTTCGTGGATTAGACCCAGAAGGATGTGCTCGGTGCCGATGTAGTTGTGGTTTAGAAGCTTTGCTTCTTCTTGCGCAAGCACAACAACGCGACGAGCCTTGTCGGTGAATTTCTCGAACATCTTGTCTCCATTCGAAGCCTATGGTTTCAGGCTTCTAATGAAGATGTTAGGTCGGATTTAGCTGAGATTGGGGGCTGTTCGCTCCAAGGTAAATCTTCGACTGGCGTGGGTTCGGACACCGAGTCAGAAAACTCAGATAGCTTCTGAGTTTTTTGCCTGCCTCGCTAGGTCCTCCCTCATTTCAGCTTCGATCTCTGAATAGACCTTGCGCTCGGTTCGGTCGGCGCGAAGAATCGCGCGCATCATTACCCAGAACAAACCGCCGACCAGAAATGGTGGCACTAGCGAGAGAAACGCATCCCAGAAAATTGACCAGTCCATGCGATGAGCCTAACTATTTAGTCTGAGAAAAAGGTGGGTTACTTGACCAGCGGGAACATGATGGTCTCGCGGATGCCGAGGCCGGTGAGGCTCATCAGCAAACGGTCGATGCCCATGCCCATTCCACCTGATGGTGGCATGCCGAACTCGAGAGCCTTCAAGAAGTCTTCGTCAAGCTTCATAGCTTCAGGGTCGCCGGCTGCGGCCAACGTGACCTGCTCAACGAAACGTGCGCGCTGAACCACTGGGTCGACAAGCTCCGAGTAACCGGTTGCCTGCTCGTAGCCGCGGATGTAGAGGTCCCACTTCTCGACGACGCCCGACTTTGAGCGGTGGTCGCGGGTTAGCGGTGAAGTGTCGACCGGGAAGTCGATCACAAAGGTTGGGTTGACCAGGTCACCCTTGACGAAGTGCTCCCAAAGCTCCTCGACATACTTGCCGGCAAGTGGGTGCTCGATCTCGATGCCAACCGATGAAGCAAGCTTCTTCAATTCGGCCATCGGGGTCTCTGGGGTGATGGTCACGCCAGCGGCCTCTGACAAAGATTCATACATCGAGATGCGTGGCCAGTTGCCGCCCAAGTCGTTGATGGTGCCGTCTTCGAGCTCAACCTGGTGGGTGCCGAAGACATCCATGGCAGCGTTCTGAATCAGCTTCTGGGTTAGGTCGGCGATTGAGTTGTAGTCACCGTAGGCCTGGTAAGCCTCGAGCATCGCGAACTCTGGCGAGTGGGTGCGGTCGGCGCCTTCATTGCGGAAGTTGCGGTTGATTTCGAAGACGCGGTCGATGCCACCGACGACTGCGCGCTTTAGGAACAGCTCTGGTGCAATGCGCAGGAACAGCTCGGTGTCAAAGGCGTTTGAGTGAGTCTTGAATGGGCGAGCCGAGGCGCCACCGTGAATGGTCTGCAGCATCGGAGTCTCGACCTCGAGGAAGGCCTCTTCTTCGAAGGTGCGGCGCAGTGACTGCATTACCTTCGAGCGAATCTTTACGACCTCGCGGGCGCGGTCGCGAACGATTAGGTCGATGTAACGATGACGAACGCGGAACTCTTCGCCTAGATCGTTGTGCAAGTTTGGCAGTGGGCGAATGGTCTTCGCGGCCATCAACCACTCGTCGGCAAGAATCGAAAGCTCGCCGCGCTTTGAGGTGATTACCTCACCCGAAACAAAGACGTGGTCGCCTAGGTCAACTAGGTCTTTCCACTCCTGCAGGCGCTCTTCGCCAACCTTGTCTAGCGACAACATCGCCTGGATGCGCTCGCCCGAGCCAGCCTGAAGAGTTGCAAAGCAAAGCTTGCCGGTGTTGCGCAAGAACACGATTCGACCAGCGATGCCGACGGTCTTTCCGGTTGCTACGTCTGCTTCTAGACCTGGGTTTTCGGCACGAACTGCATCGATGGTGGTGGTGACCGGAACGCTGACCGGGTAGGCGTCGCTGCTCTCGTTGAGGCGCTCGCGCTTGGCCATGCGAACGGCAATCTGCTCTGGCAGGTCGTCTTCGAAGGCGTCTTCGGTCTGGATTAGGTCATCGCTCATGCGAATGGCTCCTGAAAATCGATGGTGAGGTTGTCGATAAGTCTGGTGTTGCCAACCACCGCGGCGATTAGCATCAATGCCCGGCCGGTGAAACTGTCGTCGATTTGCTCGAAACTGCTTGGGTCAACCAGGGCTAGATAATCAAGTTTAGCCTCCGGCACGCCATCGAGGCGGGCTCGCGCAGCATTCACTGCCAAGGATGGCTTTGCCCCGAGCGTTTCGGCTGCCGCTTTGCCAACTTGCAGCGCCTTCGAAAGCTGGCCGGCCACCGAAAGCGCGGTTTCGTCGAGGTAGCGGTTGCGGCTAGACATTGCGAGGCCACTGGTCTCGCGAACAATCGGCGCCTCGATGATGTGCAGGTCGGGGAAAGCCTTGGCGGCCATGCGCTTGATTAGGAAAAGCTGTTGGGCATCCTTGGCACCGAAGACTGCGAAGTCTGGGTTCACCAGTTCGAAGAGTCTGGCGACCACGGCCAACATGCCATCAAAGTGACCAGGGCGAGCGGCGCCTTCAAAGGTCTCGCCAACGGCACCCGACTGCAGGGCCGGGTTCAGCTTGGCCTTGGCCCGCGCCGCCTCGATGCCCGCGGCAACGCCAAGTTCGGCAGCCTCTGGATAAATGACCTCTACGGTTGGGGCGAAGAGCAAATCGGCACCCGCAGCTTCGAGCAAAGCGGCGTCGGCTTCGAGGGTGCGCGGGTATTTGTCGAAATCTTCACCGGCACCAAACTGCAGCGGGTTTACGAAAATAGAAACCACAACTAAGTCGGCCCATTCTCGAGCCTTGCGAACCAGCGATAGATGCCCGTCGTGAAGAGCACCCATGGTTGGCACCAAGGCAACCTTCAGACCAGCGCAACCTGGCAGATCGCGCTCTTCATCGATGGCCGCGGTTAGTTCGGCGGCGGTGACAACGGTTTGCATCAGCTGAGCAGCTCATCTGGGTCTAGTGGCTGGTGACCCTTGGCCAGGGCTTGCTCGACGGCACTGCGAATGGTCGGGGCAATCACGCCTCGGGCATCCTCAACCCCGATTTCTTCGAGCAGACCGATGGCCTGGTTTACGACCATGGCCGAAAACTGATTGGCCACCGAGACGGCCTCGAAATACTTCTGGCGGTTGTCTTCGCTGATCACCAATGGCTCGGCACCCATCTCGATCACAAGCGCCTGCGCAATCGGCAGAGCAACGATTGGGGCTGCAACGGCAAAGTAACTCTCGCGAATTCGGGCCAGGTCGATGCTGGTTCCGGTGAAGGTCATAGCCGGGTGAATGGCCAGCGGAATGACGCCCTGTGCGGTTGCCGGGCCGAGGATGTTGTAACCAAATTCGCCCGCGGTGTGAGCCACCAACTGCCCCGAACGCCACATGCTGTTCTGAGCGATGCCATTTACGGTTGGCGCAATTTGATAGGCCGGAATCGCCAACAACACCAAATCTGCTTCTTCGAGAATGGCCGGCAAAGTCTTGATTGCAACATCAGGTAACAGGGTTTCGGCGCGTTCGATGTTCTTCTCATCGGTGCTGGCAATGCCAACGATGTAGTGCCCCGCGGCGGCTAACGCCTGGCCGAGAACGGTGCCCACTGGCCCCGCACCGATAATGCCGACCGAAAGGCGCCCCTGGTTCAACGGGTTCTCTTTTCGGTTGCGCCAGCAATCTTGTTGGTTGCGGTGGTGGCGCTTTCGCCACCCAGCGGCTCTGCGCCATCATCCTTGATGCGGCAGATTCGCTCGACTGTGACACCGACGACCACCATGATGATCGACACAACAAGCGCGCCGACGTTCTGCCAAATCGACTGCGGGGTGACCGGTGACGAAAACTGCATCCAGATGACACCAAGCTGCCAACCAGAGAAGAGTGAACCATAAAGTGCGGTGGCCTTTGAGAGCAAAAGCAATCGAACGGCATAGAACGGGTTCAAGCGTTTTGGTCTAGGGGTAGCCGGGTTTTTCAACTGCTCGGCAAGAGCGCGTCGATAGCGCAGCATTGGCATGGCAAAGCCGGCAAGGATGATGACAATCGCCACCAGAGTCAAGATTAGATTGACCGGCGTGACCGGCACCTGGCCACCATTGGTGGTGACGAACTTCGAGAACAGATAGCCGGCGGTGGCCCCCGGAACTACCCAACCGATTAGGTTGACGACTTTAGTTGGCTTCATTTGACTAACCACACTTGATCTTTAAGTGGCTCGGCGAGGTCTGCAACTTTGCCGTAGCCAGGCAGAACCGCTTGAGGGTCAAGCAGCGCCCAGGGCACCAAAACGAATGAGCGCTCGAATGCACGTGGGTGCGGAATGGTTAATTCTTTGGTGGCCTTGAGCACATCACCGTAAGTGATGATGTCGATGTCGAGGGTGCGCGAACCCCAGCGTTCGAGGCGAATGCGACCGTGTTCGGTTTCGATGCGGCGAATCTCGGTGAGCAATTCTTTTGGCTTTAGTGTGGTCAGAATCTGAACCACACCGTTCATGTAGTTTGGCTTCGACTCATCGATGCCATCCTCGGTCACAGCCGATGATTCAACCAACGGTGAACAGACAACTTTTGAAATGCCCTTGGTGGCAGCAAGCGCCTTGAGGCCAGAACGAATTGTCTTGCGACGTTTGCCGAGGTTGCCCCCGATGGCTAATACGGCACGAACCGGTTCGCTCATGAACGCTTGGCCTTGACGGTGACCGAGACATCATCGAACTCGTAGATGATTGGAGCATTCGGCTTATGAACCGTGATCTCAGCCTTCTTAACCGGGCCGCCGGCTGCGCCGCCACCGAAGTTCATCACCATGTCGAGCAGGCGCTGGGCCAGGGTTTCGAGCAGGTCAACCGGCTGGTTTTTCACGTTGTCGACGATGGCCTTGGCTAGGTCGCCATAGTGCACCGTCTTCGAAAGGTCGTCGCCGAAAGCGGCGGCATCGCCGTCAATCCAAACCGTAGCGTCGATGTAAAAGTCTTGGCCATTCTGACGTTCGAAGTCGAAGACTCCGTGGTGTGCATAAACTCGCAAACCGGTCAGTTTGATTTTGTGGCGCTGTGGCTTTTGTTGCATAGGTTAACTCTGCACTGACTTGCCGTCTTCGGCAAACCGCAGCGCCTCAACAATCGCAATCGCATCGTTGGTGGCAATCACATTGTGAACTCGAACGCCCCAGAGTTTGCGCTGCAACAACAGCGCAGTCAGCACGGCAGTGGCCAGGTCGCGGCGATTGTTATTGATCTGGCCAGATTCGGCATCGGCCGCATCCAAGTCTGTGTCTAGAGCTCCGGCGATGAAACGCTTTCGCGAGGCACCTACCAAAATCGGCAACCCAAGCTTGTCTAGCTCGTCAAGCCGAGCCACCAACTCCCAGTTCTGCGCCATATCTTTGGCAAAGCCCAAACCCGGGTCAAGGATGATCTTGTTGCGCGCAACCCCGGCAGAAACCGCAGCGTCGATTCGCAACTTGAGTTCTGCGGCGACCTCGGCCGCTAAGTCTGAGTAAGTATTCAGCTGATCCATACCATCGCTGAATCCGCGCCAGTGCGAGATGACAATTTCGGCGCCGGTGGCAGCAGCCACCGAGAACATCTTTGAGTCAGCGAGCCCGCCAGAGACATCGTTAATGATGTGGGCACCGGCAGAAACCGCAGCCAATGCCGTGGTGGCATTCATGGTGTCGATGCTGATGCGTACGTCGCGACGATTGGTGGCTGCCAGCTCGGCAACCAGGGCGTCGATTACCGGAAGAACGCGAGAAAGTTCCACCTCTGGGGCAACCCGCGGTGCACCCGGACGAGTCGATTCGCCACCGATGTCGATGATATTTGCGCCACCGATAATCAGAACTCTGGCGTGATCGAGCGCGGAGGCAACGGAGTCAAACTTGCCGCCATCGCTAAACGAATCTGGGGTGACGTTGAGAACACCCATCACCAGCGGTCTTTGAAAGCCCGGCTCGTTAGAAACCGTGCGACTTTCACTCACTTTGAAATCAGCCCCATGACTTCTGCCCGAGCAACCGGCTCGGAATAGACGCCTCGGGCGGCCATCGTCACGGTGTTTGCCTCTGGCTGTCGTGCACCGCGTGAAACCACGCAGTGGTGACGCGCTTCGATCACAACGACAACACCCTGAGTGCCGAGGCCTTCTTCGAGAGCATCAGCAATCTGGGCAGTCAAGTTCTCTTGAAGTTGGGGTCTTGCGGCGATGATCTCGACCAATTTCGGTAGTCGACCAAGACCAACCACTCTGTCGCTAGGCAAATAGGCGATGTGAGCAACACCGGTGAACGGCAGCAAGTGGTGTTCACAGATCGAGACGAAGTCGATGTCCTTGAGAATCACGACTTCGATGTGCTCTGCTTCAAAAGTGTCGGCAATCGCCAACTTGGCATCCTGGCCGACGCCCTTGAAGAATTCCGCATACGCCTCGGCGACCTTGGTCGGAGTGGCCTGAAGCTCACTGCGATTCGGGTCTTCGCCGATTGCCGAGATTAGCTCGACAACCGCCGCTTTGATGCGCTCGGAATCAATCACTTGCGACTAAGCCTTGTCCTTCGGGGTGCCACTCTTTGGTGCAGCCTTGGTTGCGGTTGGCTTCTTGGCTGCAACCTTCTTTGGCGCAGCCTTGGCCGCAGCCTCAGCCTTGGTGGCTGCCGACTTGCGAGCCGATGCCTTTGCCGCAGATGAACCCTTTACCGGAATGGCAATCGGGGCAATCTTTGAAACCGGGCGTGACTTGCTAGACAACCACTGTGCACGCTTAGGCAACTTCTTGACTGCCTTGAAGATGCGGGCGATGTCATCCTGGTTAAGGGTTTCCTTCTCCATCAACTCCTTGGCCATTGCATCAAGAACCGCACGGTTCTGGTTGATTGCCTTATATGCCTCGTTGTGAGCTCCCTCGAGAATCGCGCGCACCTCGGCATCAATCTGCTGGGCGGTTACCTCAGAGTATTCGCGAGCCTGAGCCATGTCGCGGCCGATGAAGACCTCGCCACCGCCACCGAAGCTGACGGCACCCAGGGTTGAGCTGAAGCCATACTGGGTAACCATCTGACGAGCAGTTGCGGTTGCCTTCTCGAAGTCATTCGAAGCACCAGTGGTTGGGTCGTGGAACACGATTTCTTCGGCAACGCGGCCGCCCATTGCGTAGGCAATCTGGTCGAGCAACTGGTTGCGTGAAACCGAGTAGCGGTCTTCAAGCGGGAGCACCATGGTGTAACCAAGTGCGCGACCGCGAGGAAGAATGGTGACCTTGGTAACCGGGTCGCTGTCATTCATCGATGCGGCAACTAGAGCGTGGCCAGCCTCGTGATATGCGGTGTTGAGACGCTCTTTGTCCTGCATCAAGCGCGACTTCTTCTGTGGTCCGCCGATGACTCTGTCTATTGACTCATCGATGGTGGCAGCGGTGATCTGCTTGTCACCCTGGCGAGCGGTAAGCAACGCGGCCTCGTTCAGGACGTTGGCTAGGTCGGCACCGGTGAAACCAGGGGTGCGGCGAGCAACCAGAGCTAGGTCTACGTCGTCGGCAATTGGCTTGCCCTTTGCGTGTACCTTAAGAATCTGTTCGCGACCGATTAGGTCAGGCGCGCCAACGCCGATCTGACGGTCGAAGCGGCCAGGGCGAAGCAAGGCTGGGTCGAGAATGTCAGGGCGGTTGGTGGCCGCAATAAGAATGATGTTGGTCTTCGAGTCGAAGCCATCCATCTCAACCAAAAGCTGGTTAAGTGTCTGCTCGCGCTCGTCGTTACCGCCACCGATTCCGGCACCTCGGTGACGACCAACTGCATCGATTTCGTCAACGAAGATGATTGCCGGCGCACTCTGCTTTGCCTGATCGAACAGGTCGCGCACGCGAGACGCACCGACACCGACGAACATTTCGACGAAGTCAGAACCAGAAATTGTGAAGAATGGCACACCGGCTTCACCGGCAACGGCCTTGGCAACCAGGGTCTTACCGGTTCCTGGAGGGCCATAAAGCAAGACACCGCGAGGGATCTTGGCGCCGACGGCCTGGAACTTTTCAGGTGACTTGAGGAAGTCCTTGATTTCTTCGAGCTCTTCGATTGCTTCGTCAACACCAGCGACATCTGCGAAGGTGACCTTCGGGGTGTCCTTGTTAACCAGCTTCGCGCGAGACTTGCCGAAGTTCATGACCTTGCTGTTGCCGCCCTGCATGCCCGACATCAGGAACCAGAAAATGGCACCGATGATGATGAACGGAATCAGGCTGCCAAGGAGCGCTAGGTACCAAGGGGTGTTCGGCACTTCATCGTTGTAACCATTGGCGATCTGGGCGTTGGCCACGGTGTCAACCACCTGGCTGCCGCGAGCGGCGACATAGAAGAACTGAACCTTCTTGCCATACTTGGCATCTTCGTTGACCAAAACAACATCAACGCGCTGGTCGCCATCGAGCACCTTGACGGTGTCGGCTTTGCCATCAGCGATGAGTGCGAGACCAACCTGGGTGTCGACCTGCTTGAAACCGGTGCCGCTAACCAGCGACGAACCGATCAGCAAAACGGCAACGGCAACGAAAATCCAGACGAATGGACCACTAAGAATTTTTTTCAAGTTCACCGCTTAAGGCTATCGAATGCCTGCGACAACTAATACTGCTGTTCTCTGTAGGCGATTAGTTGTAAACAGCTGGCGCGAGCACTGCCACGCCCTTTAGCGTGCGGTAGTCCTCGGCATAGTCGAGGCCGTAACCGACCACGAACTCGTTTGGAATGTCGAAACCGACCATTGCCACCTTGACGTCAACCTTGGCTGCGTCTGGCTTGCGAAGGAACGCAACAATTTCAACCGAAGCCGCGCCGCGAGCCTCTAGGTTCGAAGCCAACCATGACAGGGTCAAACCTGAGTCGATGATGTCTTCAACGATGATTACGTGGCGGCCTAGAACATCGGCATCCA
>ERZ650308.1504-NODE-1504-length-12006-cov-4.570329_pt1 | contig 12006 bp, 15 predicted proteins | sample MGYA00376244_ERZ650308 | MGnify/ENA primary metagenome ERZ650308 (study PRJEB26733, sample SAMN07839295) | wastewater metagenome | biome: small river; feature: stream; material: water | place: USA: North Carolina | collected 2016-04-26 ...
CTGGAGTATCTTCACCTGCCGCTGCTGGAGGAGTATCTTCACCAACTCTATCGTTAGGAAATGCCTCAGTATTTTCAGTCTGAGTAACTTCTATTTCAGGAGTTTTGTTAGCGTCAGCTGGAAATTCAAGAACTGCTTTATTAGCTTCTTTTACATCTGACAGGCTAGGCTTTTTACCACCACCTTTACCTTTACTCGCTTTACTCTCATCTTTTAAAGAATCTTTTTTTGCCATGATTTTAGTTTTTGAGATTTAATCGTTTAAAAAGTTAATAATCTTACACTTTCAACTTCAAATTTATTTGGTTTTTGAACCGTTTTTGGATAAGAAATATAATTAATATTTATAGCATTCTGAACTTTATCAGATTGAACTAAAAGAGACCCTAAAGAACTTTGATATTGTTTAGCTTTAATTGTGGTTGGAATAATTTGACCACTCGTTAAACTTTCTTTAGATGAATCTACTTTAGGCCCTATAGTATAAACTGTAAGGTCTCCTAAAGCACTTATACTATATTTTATGTTTCTTGCGTTTTCAGCAGATGTAATTTGTATCATGTATATAGGATTTAATTAAGTTTATCTTTTTGAAGAACAATAATAGCGTAATCCTTAAATTGTTCTATACTTAAAACATTTGCTTTAGCTGTTAAGCAGTCAACTTCAAATTCAAATACTTTTTTATCCATAAGAATAGAAGGTATTGCAAATACACCAAATCCACCATCTTGTAAAACATCCATACTCTTATTCATTATGTAATAAGCGTAATTTTTAAATCTGCGGCAATCTGAACAAGTTTCCATAGATGATATTTCTCTATCAGTATATGGAAAACTTATAGCAAGATGATACTCTGGAAGATTAGGTAAGGTGAAATGAAACTCAAAAGGCTGATTAATTATATCAATCTGATAGTTTTTTTGTTCAAATAAACGTTTAGCGTAGGTAAAAGGGCTATAATTTGGTTCATAAGCCTTCCCAGTATATAATTTATCCATTTCAGACAATAATTTTCCGCCACCTGCACACGGGTCTATAACCATTATCTGTTCGTTCTTTTTAAATTTTTCATTTAAAAGATAAATGGCTCTTCGCCACATCATGTTAGATATTAAATCAAAAGATTTTATATCATTGGCTTTAGAGTCTGTGTATGGAATTATTTCTGACATCTATTACTGTTTTTTTTCAATTTTGTAAGGTTCAAGTAAGGTAAGTCTTGATAATCTAAAAGAACCAACCTCGAATGCGTATTGAGCCATTCTTGAAGTATCAAATCCAGCTGAGATAAGCTCCCCGGTTATAACCTCTGTTTTACCAGATTCAAACATATCAATTAATATTTTTTCATCTGGATCTATTTTAGGCTGTACCACTTCTTGAATTTGAGTTTCTTGAGTTTCAGCTTGTGGTTGAGCTACTTCTTGATTCTCTGGAGCAACTGTTTGCTCATTCATTACCTGTGGAGTTTCAGAACTATTCTGAACACTTCCTTCTACATTTTGTTCGTCTACCATTTTATTTTTAAATTAATATCTTTTAATTCAGGGGTAAAGTTATATAAATTTTTATAAATAACAAATTCGTTATTCTTAATTTGTACATCATATGGAGTTTTATCTTCAATTGAACCCGAACCATCATCTTCCCATAATGTAATTCTATGGTGATTATTCATTTTAAGCTCTAAATCAACAAGTTCTATCTTTAATTTATAGATTGATTTTAATTTTTCGATTATTTCAGGGTCATATTCTTTTAGCCAAATACAATCTACATAATAACCTATAAAATTTTCCGAGTTTTTCTGCCAACACCACATCATTAGTTCATCAACAAATTTCCTTATACGGTTATAAATATTCTGAAAAACTATTCTCCTCTTTTTTTCATACTTTATTGTGGAATCAACCTTTATACCTTTAACATAATCGGTTAATATAGTTCTCTTACCTAAAGTTCCTGTTATCCTTAAACGAGTAGGCTTGGTACATCTTTTCATAATGTCCCGATATGTTTTTCCGTCTATCGCTTTAAAATACTTACAAGTCTGCCAATACGCACTATTAAGGTCAATTTTTATAACCTGTTGGAAACCTTCACACTCATATGGATTAAATATAAAACCTTTATATAAAATGGTTTTTTCTATTCTTGCAGATTCTTCTTCTACTTCCTTTACCGGCAACTTATTAACAAAATCATAAATATCACTTTTAGCTACCTGATTTTGAAATGCCATTATTTTATTTAATGCCCCACGATGTACTACTTTATCCCTTACGTAAATAGACTTTTTACCATAATTAAATGTAGGAAAACCACTACTTGTTTTTTCAACTTGAAATGTTTTTTCATTTCTTTTTAAAAAATCAAATACGTCAGCACTATTTTTAGTATGTATCCTTATCGCTGGCTCGGCTGCTGCCATAAATTTAATTATTTTGCGTCAATGGAATTAAGAGCTGTATTTATTAACATTTGAATACAAGGCGACCTGTCTAACCCAAGCTCGCTTGCTTTCGCATCTACTCTACCAATAGAAGTGGTAGATATGTAAATATGAATACGTTCTTTTTTTTCTTTTTTAATCTTTTCTTTTTTATCAATAGGCGAATCAAACGGTTCTCTTGGTTCATTACCTGCTCGTACAGCATTTTTACCTATCATTTCTGCATCATTACTACCACTCATTTTTTCTATATTTAGGTGAATACTAGATTAATATTAATCAATACGCTTATTAATCATGTGCTTATAAGGTACAAATATAATAATAACTTTTTAGTGAACAAGCATCGTTCATCAAATTTATCACTTTTTTGCAATTATTTTATAACAATTTTGTATTATTGCATAATAATTATACATATAACAAAACTGTAACGAAAAATGAAACGAAAAATCGTAGTTGCTAGTATCGTATTAGTTGTACTAATACTTATTTTTATTTCATCTTGGCTTATTTATAAAAAATATATAAAGAAACCTATTCAGGATGAATTACCTCCTGATACTAATTCTTCAAGTGGAACTAATTCTGCGCCAGTTGGAATAACTCCATCTTTCCCATTAAGAAAAGGTATGAGTGGTCCTATGATTTCAGATGTTCAAAACGCTGTAAATAAAAAATGTAATGCAAATCTTGTACCTGATGGTAAATTTGGTCCAATGACTGAAGCAGCTACAAAATCTTGTTATGGCGCAACTCAAGTAAATGAAGCGCTTTATACTCAAATGAAAATAGATAGTACAGGAAGTGGTTGTCCAGATGGACAATATAAAGTTCCTGGAATAGGTTGTATGAAAATTTTACCTACATCTACACCAGCATCTAACGAGTTAAAAAAAGGTGATGCTGTTGTTTCAAGAATGCCTAGCATTGTTTTATTTTCTTCCCCAGCTGGTAATACATCCATTGGTAAAATAGTTAATTTAACTCCAGATAAATCGATCGGAGTTTATGAATTAAAATCTGAAGGTGATTTCTCTAAATTATGGCTTAATGTGAATTATGTTAAAAATAATGGAATGCTAGGAACTCCTCCAGCATGGGTTTATGTTTATTCAAGTGTAATTAAAAAAAAGTAAGAAATGAATAATAAAAAATTAGTTATCGCAATTATAATCATCGTCGTAGTAATTATTATTGGCGTTGTAGGTTTCTTGATTTATAAAAACAAGAAGAAACAAAAAGAAGATGCTGCTGCACAAATGGCAATTTTACAACAGCAATTAAGCCAGCCTAATATGCCGGTTTCTCAAAAGCAAAGTATATTAGAACAGATTGCTGGTTTAGCAGCTATAATTGGTTCTAATATTCCAGCTAAGCAGAATCAAGGTCAAGCTTTTATACCTGGAGTAGCACCCGCAACAGCAACCACTTCATCTTCAACACCTGCACCAGCAGATTTCCCACTTAAAAAGAACTCTTCTGGTCTTTTTGTTCAAGCTGTACAAAAAGCTGTTAACGGTAAATGTGGAGACAAATTAAAAGCAATAGGTATGGCTCCATTAGTTGCTGATGGTAAATTTGGGCCATTAACAGAAAAAGGCGTTGCTTCTTGTTTAGGAACTACAACTGTTTCTTGGGAACAATATAAGCAACTTATAGGATAAGATGTCGAAAATAAGTCTACCAGAAAATTATGGAAAAACTCCTAAAAAAGGAGGTGGTAGACCTAAGAAAATAGAGTTTAGCTCTTCATTAGAAGATAGCATATTTAATATTATAAGTATTAATAATGTTAAATATTCAGATAATAAAACTGATCTTGATATTGCAAGACGGGTTGTAAAGAGAGGTTTAGATTCTGGTAATACGGAAACAGCTTTAATTAGATTAAGAAATTTTCTTTTAAAAAAAGCTGGAGACAGTATTTCAAGATATACCGATGACGATGATTTATTATCAAAATAATTAAAAAAAATGGCAGATAAAACCTTAGAAGAAAAAGTTAATATACTTTGGAATTTGCATATGTTTGCAATGGTAACTATTTTAATTTTAATTATATTATTTTTATTCAAACATAAAGGATAATGACTCAACAAGAACAGCAAAAAGAGGCTCAAATAAGTTCCCTTTCAAATACAGCAGTTAGTGCAACTCCTTACGGTGCTCTAATCGGAACTATGAGAAACTTGTCTAGTACTGGAGAGGGGTTAATTCCTCATAAAATTTGTTTAGATAAAGATGGCGGTGAAATAAAAGTTTATAATACTAGAAGTAGTAAATTAATTGCCGCTTTTTTAAAACCCACGCATGAATACGTTCAAAAATATTTAGCAGAAAAGAAGTATGGAGAGGCTGCATTATCTCTTTTAGGAATTTACGGTCAATTAAAATCAGTTCAAGAACAAGAAGCTGCTAAATGCCTTACTATAACTCCTGTTGAGTTTATGAGACAGCAAGCTATAAAGGAACAGGCCGCAGCTAATGCAAGAAAAGCACAACAAGATGCTGAAAAGAAACGTATTACGGAATTTTATAAAAACCCTTATTTCTGGTTAATATTAGTTGGAATTATATTACTCATATTTATTACCGTCGCGCTAATCCGTTATAAAAAATCTCAAACATTGAAATAATGAAAAATAGTAAACAAACTTTAGTTATGATTATAGCAGTTATACTTGTATATGCTATAATTTGGTATTTTTTCTTGAGAAAAGAAAAAGCAATTTCAACAGAATCATCTTTCGGTCATGGCGGAGGTGGACACGGACATGGTGGACATGGACATGGTGGCTTCTTTCATGGAGGTCGTGGTAGTTGGGGAGGATGGGGTTATCCATATGGTTACGGTTATCCCTACCCTTATTATGATGATGAGCCAGTTGTTGTTGTAAATTCAACGAAGTGTCCTAAAGGATGGATATGGATGGGTGCGATGTTAGGTTGTCAAAAACCACAAGGTTTATAGCTCATTGACCAATTAAGTTTGTAAGTGTCGAAGGAGTTCGCGAGCCGCCATAAAAATTTGGTGGCTTTTGCGCTTTTATGGATTTACGTAATTATCATATGTACCAAGTAAAAATACTATCCAGATGTTTAATTCCGGATCCCAAATCCTTATTGTATAAATAATATCCTCGTAATTCCAATAATCCTCGAGTCGAATTGTTTTCTTTTTCCTTGTAGTTAACTTATTTTCGGTTATCCATTCAGAAACTAAATTATTCATCCAAATTGATTTTAGCGCATCCTGGAAAAAGTCATTATTTATAACCCACTCATCCATATCCTCCCCCTCTTTCAAATCGGTAGAATCTGTTATAAAATCAACTACATATGTAATATTACCAGTTACGGCATTATTACGTATTAATTCCGTTAAGTTTAGGTATGAATAGTAGTTTTCTTCTATCATCACACTATCCGGCGAAGATATACTGAAGTCATTTAATTTATGATGCTCGAGTATTTGTTTTGCCCAGTATGCGGAAATTACTGGGAGGTTAAGATCGTTTCTATGCTGTAATCCTTTAGTTAAAGTTTGATATAGTCTATGAGCAATATCAATAGAAAAATTCTGTTCAGTTAATCTTTCTACAATAGTATTAACTCGGCCCTGTATGTTTACCCAGTTAATCTTCGTTGCCATACTGTCCTAATTTAGCTGAACCAGAAACTAAATCTTCAAAAGCCATATCTCTTGAGCGAATCTGTAATTCAATATCTTGTAACTGTTCAAGGATCTGTTGTTCGATTGATTTAGCTGGCTGATGTTTTATCTTTGATGGCGCAACAGAAGGTTCTTTAGGAAAAGCTTCATAACTATAATCAATAGGCTCTCTAGCAGCCCTGAAATCAGGTTGCTCAATAGCTTTTTTAATTACTTTAATTTCCTTTGTAAGAGTTTTATTCGTTTTTTGTAGGAGTTTAATATACTCCTGCTTATACGAAACTCTGCTTGTCTTCTTAGCAGTAGTCTTCTTCTTAGCAGCTGTAGATTTGACATCTTTAGCTGCTTTTACAGTGTTTTTTTTTACCGGCGAAGACTTAACTGTTTTAGACGACGAAACAGAAGAACTCTTTTGGGGACTCCTTACTACTTTCTTCGCCATTTAAAAATTTGTTAAGTATTCGATATAGGTTTTGGAACGATACTGATACTTGTAGTAAAAGTAATAGGAGTTTCTCTACCAGCTTCAAGAGCTGATTTTATTAAACCTTGTAAATATTTTGCACGAGCCTTTTGAGCGTCGTCATACATACTCTTTAACCTATTTGACTCTGCCCAATTTTTATCCTCTTCGTAATTATAATCTTTTTTAGAAACAAGCGTTAATTGAACATTGAACGCTTCATTCTCGCCTTCAGTTTGAATGTAAGTAAGCGTTGAAGCTTTAATTTCTTTCATAGCTTCCTCTGTAACTTTTTTCAAGTAATCTAGCATTACATACGCTTCAACCGGATTAACCAATCCTGTTTCAACTTCGTTTACAATTTTCTCAACAGATTCAAGTTGAGCAGCCTTAGTAATTCGGCTTGTTTTTTTTATCCCCGCAAGGATTTCAAAAATTTTACTTACCATGTTAGTTATTTTTTACAGATTTACAATTCAGTTTACAAATATAATTTCATTTAAGATAAACTCCAAATTTTAATGATTATTTTTTTACTATAATAACGTATGTTGTTAATTTACAGTAAATTAATATATATTAAACTTCTTCAACTTGTTCAATATTTCTAGTGTCACTTGCCCTCATTTTCACGCCTATTGCTTTAAGAAATTCATCAAGATATTTATCGTCAGTATGGGTAACTGGATAAGAACCTAATTCATTTCCTGCTTTATCTTTTATAACGCAAATATAACTTTTTTTACCAGAAGAAGACGACGAAGTAGATTGAATTGGAGTTAATTTATATGTGTTTCCTATAAAAGAAACAACATCGTCAATACTTTCGTTTTTATCCATTGCTAACTTAATGTGTGTGTCATCAAAACCAGTATCAGAAATATTTACATTATACTTTTTTTCAAGAGCTTCAGTAAGTTGTTTTTTGTAGCTGGAGATTTCAGCTCCGTTTGCAGCAGCTATACCAATATAAAAATTTGGATTTTTAGCATTTTCTTCTTTAATATGTTCTTTAGCCTCATCTAATGTATCAAACTTTTTATCATAAACCACACCATGACCTCCAGTGATCACTATTTTACCTTTATCATTTTTAAAATAACTCAATCCATTTTCTTCTTCTAAAAACTCACCAATTACCGCACCATTAGCCGCATAATTAGATGTTGTTCCTTCCTTTGATACATTAGAGAATGTTTTACTTTCCGTAACTAAATCATTGAATTTATTTTCAGCTTTTTCTAATGTCTCAAATTCATAAACTTTTCGCTTTCCTTTATCACTAGTTCTTGAAACTGCGTACTTGTTATTGTTTTTATATTTAAGTCCATTTTGGTTTCTATTTGGATTTAACTCCAATAGGTTAATATGCCAATTATCTTCAAAATTTACATATTTCAATAAAGAACTTTTGTCAGCTCTAATTATAGAACCATCAGCAGCTTGATAGTAGTCAAATCCATAATGATTAAAACCTATTTCTATAATATCATCATCTGAAATTTCAGATAAAATTCTTCCGTTAAGAATATCTTTATCGTCTTTTAAAATAGTTTTTATTCTTTTAATTGCTTGGCTTCGTGTGTATGTTTTTTCTCCATCACTATGACCATACTCGGTATATTCTAATAAAGAACCGTTAGCTGCTTTAGATAAAATTTCTCCAACAACGGTTACCGAATTTTCAATATCATTAATAAAATCTTGCGCGCTTTCGAAGTGTCCGTTATCTGACAATGTAAACTTTAAAGTCTTAATTCGACCTTTACCAGCATCCATTGATTTACCAGATGACATCTCAATTTGTTTCACGAAAGAATTACTAGAAATATATTTTTCAATATCTTCGTTATTACGTTGGCCACCCCCTAATTTAGAGTATCCTGTTTCATCCGGAACGTGAACTATTACGATATTTCCTTTTTCTTTAATCTTTTTGCCATTGGCTGCAACGGTATGCTTCACAGTGAAAGGGTATCCATAAGCCTGCATAAGTAGCGCAACAAATCTAGTAATGTATTCAGGATCTACATCCCCATCATCTTTGAAACCAAATCCACCTACATAACCATTAGAATCCTTGTCGTATAAAACAAAATTAAAGTATGTGTTTTCAGAACCCTGATAAGTATTGTAACACATTCCTCGGTTAGACGGGAAGCTTAAAATCAAACTATCGTCTTTTATTCCACGAAACTCGTCATCTGGTATAAGCTGTTCTGCTTGAGTTCCTTTTTTAGGTTTATTAACCGTAAATCCAAAAGAATCACGGAAATTTTTATTAAGATATTCTCTGAACCATTTAATACTAAACCCTTTTTTTAAAGTACTTAAATCACTTTCATTAATAGGGCCTCCGTTATCGTATATTTTTCTGGTATCACCATTAGAATACGTAGCTATAACCGATAAATGTTTTCCTTTCATAACTCTATAATCAGATGCTTTGTTGGCACTACTTGTCGTAAAAACTAATTTATCGCCATCGTAAATTTTATATGTTATCTTTTCACTTTTAGAGACGCCGCCGCCGTCACTATATGAACCCATAGACATATGTTCCCCTATCCAGTCAGATAAAGCTGTATCATGTATATCATCATAATCTAATAAAGCTTCCTCTTCAGCGTTATAAAGATTATTTTTATCATGGTCTTTTATGAAGTGTATTCTTTGTTCTTCTGTCCAGCTATTCCAAACCTGTTCTTTAGTTTTACCTTCGTAAATTTCTTTACCGTTAGCTGCTTTTTGACTTAAAACTTTATTAAATTTATCTTCACCTACAATATCTTTAATAGCGTCAAGTTCATGTTTCACAGCGTCTATAACTTCCTGGGCTGTCATTTCGAAACCTTGCTCACTCAAAGCTTCCTGTTCATCACCATCAGGTTCACTATGTTTATATCCTATTTCGATAGAGTCTAATAAATCATTTAAGTAACCATATCTTTTTTCTCCGTAATCAAGAGTTCCGCCATTATTAATTGATGCGTTGAAAATTAAGTACGCTTCATCAATCGCCTCATCAACTCCGTCTTCAATTTCTTTACCGTTAGCTGCCTTTATTTTTTGATACGGAACAACCTTTCCGTTCATATCAATTTTATCATTGAAATCATTAGCCTCTTTTTCGGTTGAAAATATTTTTGGTTTACGCCAGCTTTCTACCCATGTGATACGAGTCCTATCTTGGCCAATAAATAAATCATTAGGCTGGTCTTTTGATGTAATTACAAATCCTTTTGATTTAATAACAACCTCTTTAACCTCTTCTAATTCGCCTTTATCGTTAATTTTTCTGATTGTAATCTTTTCAGGAAGATCAGATTTGCTAATTAATTTTCCTTTATAGGAAACCATTTCACCAGAATCCGAATCAAATCCCATTAAAACACCATCTGGAGCATCTGTTGAATATTCGGATAGATTTAATCCAGTAATATATTTGTTAGTATGTAACCAATTTTGTGTAAAAACCTTTTTATAAAATCTTTTTTGGTCAGTACTGTCATCAAGGCACCAAGATTCATTAAAAACAAGAATATCTTTTGCTTTTTCTTTTGTACGACCTGAAATACCTTCTGCTTTATCAATAGCTTTCATGGCATTTTTCTTATCAGTAGCATTATCCATGCAATAAGCAGATAACTTCGTCTCGGTAAGTTCTTTTAAATTTTCTTTATCTAAACTTAAAATATAAGAATCGATGTCTTTTAAATCAGAAACTTTGATTATTTCCGTATCTCCATTTGAAAGTAAAACTTCGGCGTGCTTACCCTTTCCTTCTCCGTGGAAACTTAATACTTTCCCCTCGTAATCATAAAGAGGATGTTTTTTATTACTAACCTTAACGGTATCTTGAGTATAAATTTCTTTTCCGTTTTCAGCTAATTCATCTTCATCTTCTTGGTTTAAGTATTTTCCTGGTTCCCAAAAATCTTCTTGCGCAGGTACATCGAATACAAAAGTTATAGAATTATCCGTTGTAAGGATTGAATCCACATAATATTCAGCTTCAAATGGTTTTGCCCAAGCTTTAAGTTTATTGAAGTACGTGTTATAATCCTTTTCTATTTTAGAAATAGCTTCTTCATCCGCTTTTACCTCTACTAAAATCTGAGCTTTCATTACACGGTTTCTAGCGTCATCAGTATCGGGACGAGTATCGTGATCGAAATCATATTCAGGTTCTTCATCTCCGAATAATTCAACCATAAATGGCGTTTTGAATAAATTTTCCTCTATAATGCTTTCTAAAGCTTCTTGCTTATCAATAGTGTTTATCATACCGTTATTTATTAAACTGGATTATTTTTAAGTGTTTCTCTTATTTTTTTCATAAAAGGTTTACTGCGTAAAATCACTTGATTTACATCTAACCAATAACTTATATCATCAACCATTGCTCTATATACCGGCCCAGAAATATTAGAAGACATTAGCATACCCTCTATTTTATCCATAGTTTCAGGAGAAATCAATACTACGCCAGAACCTTTTGCTTCTGCCCACATTTCCTGTAAAACTTTTGGCCAAATAGTGTTTTTAGCAGTTGGATCAACTTTTGTAATAACTGGTTGTTTTACTCCTACTCCAGATGTAGATGATGTCTCTTCTATAATAGGAGCTCCCATAACTGGATTAGATTTTTGTCTCATTATTTCAGCAGGAGAAAGAACTTTATCAATCACTTTCTTCGTTATTGTATTAGACGGCTTTTGCTCCCCCTCTATAAACATCTTAACTTTACCAAAATCATTTCTACTTCTACCAAATTCACTGTTTTCCATAATAATAATCTTCTCTTCAAAATCAATGAATACTGGATTATGGACAGTATTTGTTTCGATGTCAAGTATTTTCACTTTCTCTAAATCAATTTCACTTGAACTAGGAGATGATAAAACGCTCTTGATTGCTTTCCAGTCGTTAACTAAAGCATCAATTTCAGCACCATCTGCCGCTTTCCATGTTTTACCTTTTTCCAAATACGCGTGAATTAATCTATCAAACATAGAATGTAATTTAGTCATGACCTGGAAAGGAACTTTTTCAATATTCCAAGGATAACCAGTATTATCAATTACGTTGATATTTGTGCTATTTAATCGTAAATTATAACTTAAACGAACTTTATATTCTTTTCCGTCAACATTTACAGTTTCAGTCTCTTCGAAGTCACTTACTTTACTTCCACTAACAGGACCACCTTTGGCAAATTTATAAGGTTCACCAAATTTGTTTTTCATTTCCTCTGGGTGTTTCATAAAATAAGCGGTAGCCACTTCTCTCGCGTCATCCATTGTTTGATGATACTCATCTCCTTCTAGTTCTACAGGCATATCCATACCAATAGTATCAAAAATAACAGACATATCATCATTCATGTATCTGTCAATATATTGTTCT
>ERZ650308.1505-NODE-1505-length-12002-cov-7.357663_pt1 | contig 12002 bp, 10 predicted proteins | sample MGYA00376244_ERZ650308 | MGnify/ENA primary metagenome ERZ650308 (study PRJEB26733, sample SAMN07839295) | wastewater metagenome | biome: small river; feature: stream; material: water | place: USA: North Carolina | collected 2016-04-26 ...
AACTAAGAGTTTTACTTTTGGTCAAGAAGATAGTTTAGAGGAAGTGTGTAATGCTTCTGAAAGTGCCAGTGGGGTTTTCTTGGTCTATGCCCTTCAAGGTGATGAGAAAGAATTAATTATGGTAGGTTCTACAGGAACTGTTCAAAATGATGGTACATTGAAAAGTAAGAATGGTGGTTTGTATGACAAAATTGTAAACGGTCATCAATTTGCTAAAACAGGAAGAAAATATTCTTGGCCAGCTCAAATGAAATTAGAAAATATTGAACGCTTAGAAGTAACTTGGTATGATACTTTTAATGATAAAGTAAAAGTGATTCCTACTTTTATAGAAGGTCAAGTTTTACAAAATTTCTTAGATGAAAATGGTCGTTTACCAAGATGGAATGTAGCATTTTAATTTCTTGACTATATCGAATAAAAAAGCGCCAATTAGGCGCTTTTTTTATTGTTTGAACGGATTAGACCATTTAGGGTCGATATAAACATTCGTTCCTGTTAAAGTTTTTATAAATGCAGTTACTGCGTTTACTTCTGCAGCAGTAATATTTAATTGTTGTCCAAAACCATTTGGTACTAACCTTGGGTCTAAATTAGTATTTCTAGGAGCAATAGTAATGGTACCATAATGGCCTATTACATTTTGTAAAGTAGTAAATCCTCCTGTGTGCATCATGGGACCATTAGGAACTCCATTGGCATTTAATAAATCTCTTAAAGAAGGAGCTTTAGTATTAGTGATGTCAATCCCCGTACCATTTAATACACCTATAATTCCATTGTTTTTGGTATTGGGATCGATATCAAATTCAGGTGGCGCGTGACATCCTGCACAACCAAAACCTCCTGAAGTTCGAACTCCAGAAGCATCAAAAATAGGTGGTGTTAAAAACAAATTTTTTCCTTGATTCTCTTGAGTAGTAAAATTAGGAAAAGCTTGATTGTCGTTTTGTACTAAACCTCTTCCAGAATCGTATTTGGAATCAAAGGATTGAATACTTCTTATAAATTGGGCTAAAGCCAATTGCAATTTATTTTCGGTTATTTCTTCCGAGCCATACACGTATTTAAATAGCTCTTTGTAATATCCAATTCCTTGTAATTTTGCAATTAGAGTCGTAATAGAACCGTCACCACTTGTACCACTAAATCCCATTTCAATATGATTTTTGATTGGTTCAGAAGTTTGCACTTCTAAAGTAGTTGCTCTTTCATCCCAAAAGAATTTAGTCTCATTTGAAAATCTAGAATTGATTAATCGCATAGTATGTCGAGTAGTGGTACCATTTACTCCAGTGCTTGCCACAGTATTATCTCCAAAAGCATTGGACTGGATATGACAAGATGCGCAAGAAATAGTAGTGTTAGAAGATAAATTTTTATCATAAAACAATACTCTTCCCAAAGTAGCTCCTTTATCTGTTATTGGATTACCAGAGGAATTGTCCTTTGTTATATAAGCAGGTTTGGATTGATTAGCATAATTACTTAAATTATTGAGATCAATTTTTCCAGTAAACGTTGCTACAACATTAGGATAAGTATCTGTTGAAATACTTTCACTTGTATTGCTACAAGAAAAGAGAATCATACTACTTCCTAAAAATAAAAGAGATGTTAATTTTTTCATAGATTTGGGTTTGTTAAGATTTGAGATTGAAATATAACGTAAATAAATCGTAATTAGTATTCGGTAGAAATGAAACTTAAATAAATTATTATAATTTGATATAGTATATTTTTATTCCAGAATAGTTTAACTTTTAAATTCAATTTGCACTTTTTTTCAATCCACAATTATTCCTATATTTGATGTCTGATAGTTATTACCGATGTTGAAGGATAATATTCTATCAAGACAAATTTGAATTAAAATACTATTTAGTTGTATACTATGAAATTACTAGAAGGAAAAGTAGCCATCATTACTGGCGCAAGCCGTGGAATCGGTAAAGGAGTAGCAGAAGTTTTTGCTCAACACGGTGCTAATATCGCATTTACCTATAGCTCATCTGTAGAATCAGCTTTGGCTTTAGAAAATGAACTAAATGCAATGGGAATCAAAGCCAAAGGATACCAATCCAACGCAGCTGATTTTAACGAAGCTCAGGCTTTTGTAGATGCTGTGATTGAAGAATTTGGAACGGTTGATATTTTAATCAATAATGCTGGAATCACAAAAGATAATTTGTTAATGCGTATGTCAGAAGCCGATTATGATCAAGTAATTGATGTGAATTTGAAATCAGTTTTCAATATGACTAAAGCCATTCAAAAAACATTTTTGAAACAACGTTCAGGATCTATCATCAATATGAGTAGTGTAGTAGGAGTGAAAGGTAATGCAGGCCAAGCTAATTATGCAGCTTCAAAAGCAGGTGTAATTGGATTTACTAAATCTATTGCTTTGGAATTAGGGTCAAGAAATATCCGCTGTAATGCTATTGCACCTGGTTTTATTGAAACTGAAATGACTGCAAAATTAAGTCCAGAAGTAGTTCAAGGTTGGAGAGATGGAATTCCTTTGAAACGGGGTGGTACGACTGATGATGTCGCTAATGCTTGTCTTTTCTTTGCTTCTGATATGAGTGCTTTTGTAACAGGTCAAGTACTTAATGTTTGCGGAGGAATGCTAACTTAATTAGTAGTTCCTAGTTTGATCATTCAAACAGTTATCATATATTTAAAAAGCCAATAACAATTTGAATTTGTTATTGGCTTTTTAATATTTTAATTAAATGATTATTGATTCAGATATCCGAATAAAATTATACCAACCCAAGCCTAGACTTTAATTTCAAGAACAATAATCCCATTTTATAAGCTTCTTCAGAGGCTGAATTTCGATCACTAATGGGAACTTTATATAAAGTACACAATTCATCTAAAGTGAACTGCTTATCATTTATGTCATGTAGTCTACGGTGCATGATTTCCAAATCAAGTGGTTCGTTTTTCAATCGGCCACAATCGAGTTTTTCCAATGCAGTATTGATAATTTCTACATCTGCCTCTATGCGATAACCAACTAAAGTCGCGTTTCCTATAAATTTTAAAAAAGATTGAATTGCTTCTGGTTCTCCTAATTTATTTAATTTACTTTCAATGATGAATTCGTTTGAAAGTCCATTGTCATGAAGAAATTTATATTGCAAAAGGACTACTTCAAAATGATCCCCAATAAGTATATTATCATTTACCACTCCAAAACAACCAAATGAAAGAATCACATCTTTACTTGGGTTCAAGCCAGTTTTTTCAGTTGAAAGAATTACATAACGATTTGATTTATTTTCAAATTGAGATATGTATTCCTTATAGTATTCTGGATATTCTTTTGTGATGTTTTTAAGCCAATCTAACATAATTATGAAAATTGAGTAAGTTGGAATTTATCTTTAATTAACTCTTCTAATTCTCGCATTGGAGCTAATGCATTTTTCAATCGCTCTTTGTCTAATTTATTCAACTCATTTAAATTGATATACTGACCAGAGTCTTCGTTTTTTAATCCTTCAATGGTTCTGAATTTTGAAAGGGTTAAAAAAGCTTCGGCACAATTGATATAAATTTCTGCGTTTCTTGGATCGGCTATAGCCAATTGCTTGAATCGAGAATAAGTATTATTAACACCTTTTATTCCGTAGCTTAAAGCAAAAAGTCGGCCACTGTCAATCAATGGAAGTAGCGCACGCGATTTAATGTCAAATTTATCTTTATTTAGTCCTTCTTCTTCAACTATGAATTTCTTAAAAAAACTAAGAGGGGCATTATTTCGTAGTGCGTCATTACCTAAGAAATCAAAGAATAAGGTATTACTTTTAGCATTTTTATAAATTATATTTTCAATTGCTTCTTCTATTTTGGCTTCACCAAAAGCCATTTCATAATCAAAGAAAATACTACTCAAATCATTGCTATTTTTACCTGGAGTGTTCATCCAACTGTTGTATTGATTTGTCCAGTCACTCAGTGATTTACACCAAAGAGTATTGCTACTCATATGACCATTAGGGCATAATGAATATCCTATTTTTTCTAAATTAGCAGTAGCTCTTTTTGCTAATTTCAAAAAATAATCTTTGACGTCACTATATTTATCAGGAACAACATCTTCAAAAACTAAAATACTATCCTGATCGGTTAGTAATAATTGTTCTTTACGACCTTGGCTACCAATGCTTAACCATGCAAAACGAGCAGGAGGGGAGCCTAAATCTAAAATAGCTAATTCGACCGATCTTTTGATCAATGCTAAATTAATCTCACTGGCAATATTGTAAATATGGAAAAGGGGAATATTTTTATGAATAGAACTTTGAATAATATCCGTCAATCGATCACGCAGTAACTTTAAATCAACAGCAGATTGTGTACGTTTGATTTGTTTGATTAAAACACCAGGATTATTGGCTTGAGAAACAATTAAATCATGTTCAGAAATTATCCCTTTAACTTCGGATTGATTAGTACCGTCGGATGTTGCTATTAAATGCGTTACATTATTTTTTAACATAACCAATTGAGCTTCAGCTAAAGAAATATTTTCTACAACAGTAACAACAGGATTAGTCATGATTTTGTCAATTGTTGCAGTAATAGGGAAGCGACCCGATGCAATTTTAGTACTCATATCGGTATGAGTGACAATTCCAATTGGAATTTTATTCGTGTTACAAATGATAATACTATTAGAAAGATTTTCAGCCATTGTTTTTGCTACGTCCATAACAATTGCATCAGCAGTTGTAGTTAACGGTAATCTATTGTAATTTAACGACTGGAAATACTGCATGTCTGACGATTGTTGGTCAGAATAAACTACATTATCTGAAAGTAATTTCCCCCTAATATTCTTATCACTAGGATTATTGGTATTAGTTGCAAAACTTTCTAGTAAAAAATCTAAAACATTAGGATTATTAGCAACAAATGGTCTGAAAGTTGAAATTGGGATAGCGTACACAATACATTCCTGACGTGCTTTAGCTGTCATCATATAATTGTTTTTAGCAAAAAAGGGACGTAATCCAAAAATATCACCCTCATGACATTTATTCAATAGCGTTTCCTCAGCATCTGCAATTACTGATAAATGGATCACACCTGAAGCGACTACATAAAAACAATCGTGTAATTTGTCATCAATTTGAAATAAGGTTTTATATTTTTCAAGATTAACAACGCGGATATTTGTCGCAATTTGAGATAATTCTTCAAAAGTCAAATTATCGAAAGGTGGATATTTTTTTAAAAAGTCAGCAATATGTTCTGCAACACTATTCATAATTGGTGAGGAATAATTTTAATAACTGCTAATTTAATTCATTTGAGAAGTGCTCACAAGAGTTCTTTTAAAATACTATTAACTAATTTATATGTATAATTGTTCATAGATAGAGGGATTAAAAATATTCTATTTTACATAATATAAATTATAATTCATTTAAATATTATGAAATATTATGAAATATTATGAAATATAATGTAACACTATGATTGTAGGCTATGAATTACCTTTTTTGTTTCTTAACTGGCTGTTCTACTACTGTGCTAATATGTTGTAAATGATTAGCCAATAATTTATCAATCAATTCTTCTTTGGTTAAATGATGAAAAATGGTTTTAACTTTAGTTTTAAGTTCAGCATCCAATTCGTGATTCGGTTTTGTTTTGAAAATCTTTTTTGCCCATATTAAAGTATTATTTTCTTCAATACTTGATTCTGTGGGTTTTTTAAACTCAGAAAATTGGATTCCTAATTCTTTTTCAAAATCAGCTATTGCTATAACTTCTTCAGCTTGTAATACTGTCAGCGAAAGTCCTTTGGCTCCAGCTCTTGCTGTTCTACCACTTCGGTGCACATAAGCTTCATAAACATCTGGCAAATGGTAATTAACCACAAATGCAACATCAGCAACATCAATTCCTCTTGCTGCTAAATCCGTAGCAATTAAAATAGTAATATGTCCTTCACGAAATTGGCCCATAATTCGGTCACGAATTCCTTGAGATAAACTTCCATGTATAGCACCCGACGAAAATTTATTAATCGCTAAATTTTTGGCTAATTTATTTACAGCAGCTTTCGTTTTACAAAAAATAATTCCGCGTTCTCCTTCTCTAGAATTTAAAAAATGCATCAAAACATCTAATTTTTCTATAGGATCTACCACAATATACTGATGAACTATACCTTGATTGCCAATGGTTTCCATATTAGCACTAATTTCGACTACATTTTTTGATAAGTAGTTTTGAATTAACTGTTTAATTGTTCCAGGTAATGTTGCGGAGAATAAATAAGTTCTGTGCTTTTTAGGCAATTCAGCTACAATTTCATCTAAACTTTCTTTCAGAATACTGACCATTTCATCGGCTTCATCTAGAATTAGAAATTGTGTTTCTTTTAAATTAATTGCTTTTCGTTGGATTAAATCAATCAATCTTCCTGGAGTAGCAACAACTATATGTGTTGGTGTTTTAAGTCTTTCTATTTGAGGTTTTATTGGTATTCCACCACAGATAGCTGTAATTGAAATTCCGTCTATATTTTTAGAAAATTGTTCTAAATTTGTATGTATTTGTTGGCCTAATTCACGTGTTGGAACTAAAATAACTGCTTGAATTGCCGCCTTGTCAGTTTGAATCAATTGTAAAATTGGTAATCCAAACGCCGCTGTTTTTCCAGTTCCAGTTTTTGCTAACCCTACTATATCAGTAGTATTAGCTAATAATTGCGGAATTACTTTTTGCTGAATCTCTGTGGGTTCAACAATTTTCAATTCAGTTAATGCGCGTACTATTGGATTTGAAATTCCTAATTCAGAAAATTGCTTTGCCATGGTTTCAGTTATTGTAAATGATTAAATCAAGAAATTTAATCGGCTTCATTCATTATTTTTTCGCGGTACTTCTTCCCTATCAGTAAAGTTAGTTTCATTTTATAATCTTCTACCAACCATTCACGATAGTTTTTGCTACATTGGCTTAGACATTTTGAAAAACGTTTTACACGACATTCTATATCTTCCTCTAAAGCTCTAGCTAATGTTTTTGCAGCTTGTAAATCTTCAGTATTGTCTACACACATTGCAGCATGTTGTTCTAATGATTTTTCCAAAACTACTTTAGAGCGTAAGTTTTGACGAATCACCATTTTATGTTCTTCATCAATATCAAAAGTTACTACCTCAGTTTTACTGAATTTTGCACGTAATTCTGGAGGCATTTCATATTTAAAATAAAGCTCAATTTCGGCATCATCACGAAGATTTTCTAAATAATATTCTGGGGACTTAAATATGTGTTGCCAATTGACTGGATCACTCCAAAGTCCAAATCTCGCTGCATTGTTTCCTAAATCGATTACGGTAAACTCGTCTTTATCAACTAATTTTCTTGATCCACGACCTATCATTTGGAAATACAAGGTTAACGATTTAGTTGCTCTGTTCAGTATTATTGTTTCAACTGTGGGCTCATCAAACCCAGTTGTTAAAATTCCAACAGAAGTTAATATTGCATTTGGGGTGTGTTTGAACCAATGCAAAATATCTTTACGTTCTTCAGTACTACTAGTGTTATCCAAATGCCTTACATCAAAGCCTGCTTCTCTAAAGGTTTCATACACATAGAGCGAAGTATTAATACCATTGTTAAAAATCAAGGTCTTTTTTCCTAATGATTTCTCAGTATAAGCATGCAATAATTTCTCTTGCATCGCCATATTGGTATACAAATCATCCGAAGATTTTACAGTATAATCTCCATTGATCCCAACTTTTAACGAGGTCAAGCCAACATCATAACTGTACGTAATTGCTTTTGCCAAAAATCCTTTATCAATTAATGATTGAATGGTATCTCCTACGATTAATTCATCATAGTTTTGATGCATTGGTAATTTGATATTGGAACTTAAAGGAGTTGCTGTTACACCAAGAATAAATGCTTTTTTGAATGAACTTAGTAATTTCCGAAAAGAATTGTAATGGGCCTCATCGATGATTACCAAACCTACATTATCTAGATGTAATTTTTCGTCATTGATTCGGTTTTTAAGTGTTTCAACCATTGCAACAAAACAAGAATAATCGTTTTGGTCGGGAAGTTCTTTTACATTACTATTGATAATTTTATTTTTAACCCCAAAACCTTTTAACATTTTAGAAGTTTGCTTACACAATTCAATTCGATGTGTTAGCACTACCACTTTTTTATCGTGTTTCTGAATATAGCGACGAACAATTTCAGAAAAAATAACCGTTTTTCCTCCTCCTGTTGGTAATTGATATAATAAATGATGTTGAGGGGAGGCATTGTCAATGCGCTCAAAAATAGCATCTATGTCCCCTTTTTGGTAATCATAGAGTTCTTTTCGATCTTCAAATTCGGTTTCTATAGGTTTTTGAGGCATTGCAGTTATTGGATTTTTGCAAAAGTACACCTAAAAAACAGTTAATCGGTTACTTTTAATTTAAAATAACAGTCTGTAATTAAAAAATAAGTTTTGAAAACATTGCTAAAACTCTAAACGAGAAACAATTCGTTCAAATTCTGGAGCATTTTCCCATTTCTGAAGACTAGTTTCTTCAAGAATATTTAAAATTCTAGATTTAAATTCACTATAAATACCATTAGATAATAGGAATTGAGTGACTTGTTCAAAAGAGTTGAACATGCTTTTGTAAAACAATTCTTGTTTAATTAAATTTTCACTAGAATACGTTTGAGCAATTTCAATGTTATACAACATCACATCAGCAATAACAAATGGGTCAACACCTAAAACAATAAAATGTTTAATGATTTTTTGCGCAACAGAACGCCTCATTTTAGGTCTACTTCTACGGCCAGTTTTCTTTATTGGAAAATATTCATGTGAAATTTTTAGTTTTGCCTCTTTCAGAATAGCATCTTCTTTAGGATTAAAAACAAAATCATAATAGGTTTTTACAGAAACAAACTTCTCATATAGCGAAATAATTTGTTCTTCTAATTGTTCTTTATTTAATTCTGAAAGGTATTTTTTTAAATCACGTTTACTCATATCCTATATAATATTGACCAAAGGTAAATTACTTTAGTCAATCATACTTCTTAAATCAATGTTATTACTTAATTTTGGAGTATTAATTCAAATTAAATTATGTTAAAGTTATTTAGAATAATTGCTTTTTTAGAAGGTACTTCCCTCCTGCTGTTATTATTTTTTGCTATGCCGATGAAATATTATTTCCAAGAACCTATTTATGTAAGAAGTATTGGTATGGCTCATGGAATTTTATTTGTGATATATATCATTTTTGCAATAATGTTAAAAATAGATTACAGCTGGACGTTAAAAAAAATGAGTATTATTTGTATGGCATCGGTAGTTCCTTTTGGTACTTTTTATGTAGAAAAAAAATATTTAAACCAACTTTAATCTTTTAGTATGATTTCAAGAGACGAGTTTATTTCCCAATTTAGAGGTAATGCATTAGGAAGAATTGACATTCAATCGTCTGTTGAAGAAGAATTTCAGAATAAGACGCTACGCCCTATTTTAAAGTTGCAAAATGAATTGATTCTGCAAATATTTAATAATTACCTCACTCAAAATAAAATTCATTTTAGTAATTTATCTATTGATAAAAAAATGAATACAATTGAGATTTCAATAGCTAAAGATAGCTCTTTGCAAAACACTTATAAAGGAATAATTATTGCTTTTTTTACTATAGATGAATACCAATTGTATTCAACTTTTTCTTCAGGAATAAATAAACGAATTAGATCCATGTTAATTGAACGCATACAAAGCCAACTTCAATTATTATAATAATTTATTCTACTTTTATTAGTACTAATTCTATTTCTATATTTCTGATTAATAGATATTTAAACTTATATATCATCTACTTTTTTTATTCCTCCATATAGAAGTATCGATTTACCTCTTAATTTTACGATGAGTAAACGAAATCGTTTTCTTGTAATGTTCTATTTTTTATTTACTATTTTAATTAATTCTTTTCATTTGAATTTTTTAATCTTTTATGTCATTTTAACACAATGAAACATTTGAATTGTCTGTGAATACTACTTTTATGTAAGATTTAAAGTACAAAATTGATTATAAACATGAATTTTATTGTATAGAATTGTTTATGATTCAACAAAAAAAGTAAAAAACAATTTAGAAAAAACATCAAAATTTAGATTATTCAATAGAATTTGATTTAAAATTCATAAATAATTAAAAAAAATGGAATTCTATCAATTAATTAACATTATTAAAACGAATCTGTGTTTTAATTTGCTATTATTGTAAGTATCTATATAATAACTTTTAACAACCAAAAAATATACTAAAATCAAACCAAATGGAAAGAAGGGAAGCACTAAAAAGAGTTGCCTATTTAATGGGGGGAGCCATTTCAGCAACAACAATGGGCGTTTTATTTGAAAGTTTTACAGTTTTAGATAAGTCTAAAATGGTTAACTTTTCAGTATCAGATGAAGCAATTCTTGCAGATTTTGCAGAAATTATTATACCTACCACTTCAGCTTGTCCAGGTGCAAAAGCAGCTGGTTTAGGATCTTTCATTCCAATGATGATTCAGGATTGTTATCCTGTAAATCTACAATCGATTTTTGCAACTGGGTTGAAATCTATGGATGATAAATGTTTTGCAAAATTTGGCAAAAGTTTTGTTACGGCTTCAGAACAAGAAAAAACTACTATAGTGGCAGAATTAAGAGACGAAGCTATAGCAAATAAAAGAAAGCCTTCCTTCTTTACAATCGCAAGAGATTTAACTATTTTGGGGTATTATTCTTCAGAAATAGGATGTACACAAGCACGTGAATATGTTGCAATTCCAGGAAAATATGATGGTAGTGCACCTCTTGAACCTGGTCAAAAAGCTTGGGCTACTTCTTAAATTTCATTTGGTAATAAAATAGTTTAAACTTAAAAATATATATCGTGAATATTAATACGAATTTAAAAGAACAAAATACTTATGACGCTATTGTTATAGGTTCAGGTATTAGTGGAGGTTGGGCCGCTAAAGAATTGACAGAAAAAGGATTACGTGTTTTAATGTTGGAGCGCGGAATGAACATTGAACACATTACTGATTATGAATCAGCTATGAAAGATCCATGGGAATTCAAACATGCCGGCAAAATGACGGAGGAGCAAAAAAAGTCTCATCCTGTTCAGACTAGAGATTATCCGTATCAGGAAGCCAATGAAAAATGGTGGGTCAATGATTTAGAATGTCCATATACCGAAGACAAACGTTTTGATTGGTACAGAGGATTTCATGTTGGAGGAAAATCATTAATGTGGGGTCGTCAAAGTTATCGATTTAGTGATCATAATTTTGAAGACAACAAAAGAGATGGCCACGGAAACGATTGGCCTATTCGCTATAAAGATATAGCGCCTTGGTATGATTATGCCGAAAAATTTGCAGGAATTAGTGGTCAAAATGAAGGTTGGCCGCTGCTACCAGACGGACAGTTTTTACCACCAATGGATTTAAATTGTGTTGAAAAGTCAGTAAAAGAGCGTATTGAAAAGCATTACAATAAAGAACGTATTTTAACAATTGGTCGTACAGCAAATTTAACAGTACCACACCTTGGAAGAGGAAATTGTCAATACCGAAACTTGTGTAGCAGAGGGTGTCCGTTTGGTGCCTATTTCAGTACACAATCTTCTACTCTACCAGCTGCCATGGCTACCAAAAAATTGACAGTAAGACCTTATTCTATTGTAAATCATATCATTTATGATAAGGATACCAAAAAAGCTAAAGGTGTTATGGTAATTGATGCTGAGACAAATGAAACCATGGAATTTTATGCTAAAATCGTTTTTGTTAATGGTTCTACTTTAGGTTCTACTTTTATATTATTAAACTCTACTTCTGAAGCACATCCAAACGGATTAGGTAATGGAAGTGGTCAATTAGGTCATAACTTGATGGATCACCATTTCCGTT
>ERZ650308.1507-NODE-1507-length-12000-cov-4.355881_pt1 | contig 12000 bp, 3 predicted proteins | sample MGYA00376244_ERZ650308 | MGnify/ENA primary metagenome ERZ650308 (study PRJEB26733, sample SAMN07839295) | wastewater metagenome | biome: small river; feature: stream; material: water | place: USA: North Carolina | collected 2016-04-26 ...
GCCATTGTGACCACGTCACTGACATTGCTGCTGCCGTTTGCCAGAATGCCCGTCAGCGTGCTGCCCGAGATGCTCGACAGCGCATTCGTGTTGCCGTCGTAAACCTTGTTGGCCACCACTGCGCCGCTCACCGTCAGCGGCGCTTGGGTGATGGTGATGGTGCCGTTGCTGTAGCTGGCATTGGCATAGCCCAGCTGATTGGTGCTGATGCCACTGACCGTCACCGCATAGGCGGTTGCTCTGTATTTGAGCTTGCCCGAAGTCGAATACGATGCGCCCGAAATGACCGTGGTCGGCAAGGTGCTGCCAAAAATCTGGCTCAGGGTGTCGCCGTTGACGCCAGTGGTGCTGGTGGTGGCCCCTGTGAACTGGCCGTACACCTTGTTCTGGGTGTCGGCCGTGATGGTGAGCACCGGTTTTTCGCGATAGATGGCGTAGTCGCCCGTGCTGCCCAGCGCCAGGGTGTAACCAGTGGTCCAACGCGTGCTGTTGTAGCGGAAATTACCGCTGCCGCTGCCAATCAAATCGGTCACCCCAGTGCTGCCGCTCACGCCACCGGTGTAGAGAACGGCCTGACCCGGCGTGTCCAGCGCGCCGCTGCCAGAGATGGTGATGTTGCCACCGGCCGCAGTGCCAGCCACTGCTGATGCACCAGCCCTCAGCACAATCGCGTTGGTGCCCGAGCTGCTGGTGTTGACGGTTTGCGTGATCGCCAAATCACCCGATAAAGTGGTGAGGGCCACGGCGCCCGTGGCCGTGATGCCATTGACCCCACCTACACTGCCCAAGGTCAGCGTGCCGTTGTTAGCAAAACTGAGCGAAGTCACATTGCTGGCGGCCAGCGTACCGACGTTGTTGGCGTTATCTAAGGCGTAGTTACCGTCTTGCAGCAGCAGTTTTCCAGCAGTGACCGTCCACCCCGACAGTGTTTGGTTGCCACTCAGCACCACTGTGCTGCTGGCCCCCTGGGCGATGGAAGTTTGCATGGTCATGTTGCCCGCATAGAGCGACAGATTGCCTGTGTAGGACGGCACGCTGGTGCTGAAAGTGAGGTCGCCCGAATTGCCCAACACATAAGCCGTGCCATTGGCATGGCTCATGCCTGCGTACCGCCCAAGGGTCAGGTCAGTGAGGAGAGGCGTAGATGAGTTGTACTCATAAAGATGAATTTTGATACCGGCAAATGCACCAGTCGGCGCAAACGATGCATAGGCATCCCCAGTACCCGAGCCTGTCCAAACCACGTTGCCAAAAGTGCCACTGCTGGGCGCCCAATTAAACCCAGAAGCATTTACCCTCAGAAAAGCATTGGTTGCTGTTGTAACCGCCGGCATCAAAAAAGTGATGGCACCTGTAAGGTACAGACCCGTGCTTCCATCCAAATACATGCCGTTGCGTGTCGAACCATTGCCCGCCCAAATCAGCAGATCACCATTCACCGAAGACAAGCCAGCGGCGATCCCTGTGACGCGGACCGGGGTAGCCCCAGATGCCGGGGCATCCCCCACCATCACGCCATGCCAACGCAAGCTGCCGTTGCTGCTGCTGCTGCCACCGATCCAGGTGTTGCCGCTCTGCAAAATCGTGCCACCCATGTCCACACCATAGGTGCTGGTGTTGTTGTAGCCAGACCAAAGCACCGTGGTGCCAGCGCTGATTTCACCGCCGCTGAGCAAGACCGAACGCGCGCTGCGCAGTGTGGCGCTGGAGCCGTTGGCTTTGGCCCAGATTTTTTGGCTGGTGAAAGAAGTCGTGACATCGGCCGAGCTGCTGGTGCCCTGCAACCAAATATTGCCAGTGTTGCTGGTCAGGCTCTGGGTGACTTGCACGCCACCGCCATAGACCGAGATGTTGCCTGCCACCGTGGACGCACTGTCCAGATACACCAGGCTGGTGCTGGTCGTGCTGGCATTGCCAATCGTCAGACTTTGTGGCGTGTAGCTCACACCGTTGATGGTCGGGTTGACCACCAGTTTGCTGAGGTTCAACGCGTTGGAAAAGCCCGCCGAGGTCAGCGGCAGGATGCTGATGTGGCCCGTGGTGCCGATTTTGGCGCTGCCCAGGTTCCAGCCGGTGCTGGTGAGCGTGACGTTGCCAGCGGTGTTGAAGGTCGGGCCTTGCCCGTCAAACAGCGAGGTGGCGCTGACGCTGATATTGGTGCTGCTGCTGGTCACCACGCTGCCGGCCAGCTGGCCCACGGTGGCGGTCATCCAGATTTTGGTGAGCGGAGAACTCAGCGTGATGTTGCCCGCGCCCGCCAGAATCTGACCATTGGCCACAATGCCCTGCGTGCTGCCATTGCCGGTGATGCTGATGTCGCCCACATCGGCCACCACACTGATGTTGCTGTAGAGGTACACGCCTTGCGTGCTGCCGGTGCCCGTCAGTGTGACCTTGCCCCCCGTGGAGCGGATGGTGCCGCCCGCGGTCAAGCTATCGTAGTACGAGCGGATACCGTAGGCACCGCCCGTGCCCTGCAGGGTGATGTCACCACCGGCGGTAATGTTGTAGGCCCCGTTGTAAGCGTTGAGGTAGATCGCTGAGCCCGTTGAGGAGCCGCCGCCCACGAGAGTGATGTTGCCATTGCCTGCGTTGATGCTGGTGGTGCGGGTGATCAGGATACCGCTGCCGCTCGATGCATTGCCGCGCATGCTGATGTCACCACCACCGGTGTGGATCACCCCATAACCGCTGGTGCCGCCGCCAAAAGAAATGGCCCAGTCGCCGCCTCGCTGCACCGCGCCAGTGGGGTAGCCATTGGTCTCGGTGGTGGCACCACCGCCGATGATGAGTTGGCCCCCACCGCTGGTTTGCGTGGTACTGCCGTTGGCGGTATTGAGCGTGACCACCTCGTTGTCAAAGTGAACGCCGGCTGCCGTGCTGCCGTTGGCCCAGAACACCAGGCTGCCGTTGTTGGTCTGGATGGTCTGGGTTTGGGTGTTCCAGATGCCGCCGTTGGACTTGAAAACCAGGGGGTTGCCTGCACCCTTCGAGTAGACGTTGGCATTGACGCGCATGGTGGCGTCGGACACGAATGAGATGTTGCCCGCCGAGCTGATTTCGGTGCCGGTGTAATGGATGCCCCAGGTGCCGGAGGTGGTACGGCCCGTCAGCGAAATGTTGCCGCTGCTCGAAGTGATGTTGCTGGTGGTCTGGTTGACTTCCAGCCCCGTACCGGTGCCCGATGTGCCACTCAGGTTGATCGCCCCGGTGGTGGAGCTGATGTTGCCTTTGTAGATGAAGACGCCCTGGTTGTCGTCGCCGGCTGTGCCGGTGATGTTGATGCCACCGGACGCACTCTTGGTGGTCAAGGTGACGGCATTGACGTCGCTGACATAGACGCCGATGTAATTGGCCGAAGTTCCGCACACGGTGATGCTGCCGCTGCCCTGAGAGGTGTCGAGGTTCAGCCCTGCATCCAGCTGAATACCTGCCTGCGTGGCGCCTGTGCCATTGACGGTGATGTTGCCCCCCACCGTGGTGACGTTGGTGACGCCGGTGAAGTACACCGCTTTTTCGGTCCCGGCGGTCGCGCCTTTGAGCAACACATTGCCGCTGGTGGTGGTGATGTTGCCCCCACCCATGTGCAAGGCGTGGTAGCCCCCGCCCCCGTTGGCCAGGATGCTGATGTTGCCGCTGGTGGTCGAGAAGTTGAGTCTGTTGGGTTGGTAAAAACCAGCCCATCCTGTGGAATTGGCGTTGATCAGGATCGAGCCGCCCGCCGTCGATTGAATAAGACCGGCGAAGTATTCAATGGCAGCGGTTCCTGAGGTCCCGGTGATCGTGATGTCGCCCGAGGCAGTGCTCAGGTTGACGGCTGTGCCGTTCAAGAAAATACCTTGTTTGCTGCTGCCGTTGGATGTGCCGCTGATGGTGATGCCGCCAGCCCCCTGGCTCACCGTCAGAGTCAGGTTGGAAGAGCTTGATATACCTCTGCCACTGCTCGCGGTCCCGTTGACAGCAATCGAACCGCCAGCGGTGGTGACATTGGCCGCACTGCTCCAGGCCACAGCAGCGCCCGAACCCGCACTCACACCATTGAACAGCACATGGCCCGTGGTGGTGGTGATGTTTCCACCCGCGATGTCCATGCCTGAAGAACCTGTGGCATTGAAAGTGATGTTGCCACTGGTGGTCGTGTAATTCATCGCATTGGGCTGGTAGATGCCTGCCCAGGAGGTGGATGTGCCCGTGACGCTGATCGATCCCACCCCTGTCGATTGAACGCTGCCACCGTAATGGTTGACACCTGTACTGGTCCTGCTGGTGCCCATCAGCACAATCTGGCCATCGGCCGAGGTGATGCTGACGGTGCCTCTCAAATTCAGGCCGACAGCGGCCGAACCTGCGGTGCTGCCGTTGCTGGTGCCAGTGAGGCGAACATCACCACTCCCGGTCGACACGATGTTGGCGAAGTTGTTCTGAATCAGCAGGCCCGTGTAGTCGCCGGTGTCGGATGTGCCTGTCAACGTGATGCCTCGACCGGTGATCGAGGTGCCACTGGTGGCGCCTCCACCCGCATTGAACTCCATCCCCATGCTGCTGGCGGACCTTGCACTGATGTTTACAGCCCCGTTACCGGCATTGATGTCGGTGGCTTGCCAGAAATACAGGCCCACACTGCCCGTGCTGCTGGCATTCATGGTGATGTTGCCACCCCCGCTGTAGATGCGGGTGAGGTTGTTACCCGCCACTGCCGGGTTGAACGAAATGCCATAGCCCGAGGACACGGCGGCGCCGGTGGGGTTGCCGTTGGCATCCACCGCACTGCCACCCGCAAAAATGATGTTGCCACCGCCTGTGGTTTGGCTGGTGCTGCCGTTGGCTGTGTTGAAGGTCAGGGCGTTCTGGTTCATGGCAATGCCACCGGCGCTGCCGCCGTTGGCGTTGCTCCAGAACACCAGAGAACCGTTATTGGTCTGGAACAGCAGGTTGGCCGCCCCAGCGCTGATGCTGCCGTTGGCCTTGGCGGTGAAGCCCGCGCCCTGACCACTGGCCATGATGTTGGCATTGAGCGCGATGTTGCGGTTAGCTGTCAGCGTGAGGCTGCCCACGCCCGACCAGTTGATGGCATTCGACACGGTGATGTCGCCATTGCCCGAACCGGCGGTGCCCGAGTTGATGGTGGTAACGATGACGCTGGTGCCTAAATTCAGAGCTGTGGTGAGGCTGCCGACGTTAATGATCGTCGTGGACACATTGGGCCATGGCACGGGCGTTGCGGTAGAAGAGCCGTAGTAGTTGCTGTCCGTGCTGGTACTGATGGTGACATCGGCTGGGTCGAGCAGCCATTGGCCTTTCGCCCCTGCCGCGACCGAAGCATTGGGGCCGATGCCCAGCAGGTGGCCCGAGGTTTCGATTTGGCCACCGACAACGGTGCCTACACCTGCGCCCACGGCGCGGATGCTGCCGTCTACTTGGGTCAGGCTGCCGGGCAAGCTGACGTTAGACCACAGCACCACCTTGCCGCCGTCGCCTTGGGCGGTGGCGCTGACGTCGATGCTGGCACCATGCTCCAGATTCACGGTGGTGGCTTGGCGGAGGTTGCCGCTGCCTTGCCAGTCGCCGCCCACCAGCACGGCACCGCCGCCCGTGGCACCGCTGGCACTAATGCTGCTGCCGCTCGCCAGGCGAATGGTGTCGCCCGTGACGGTGACCTGGCCGCCCTGGGCGCTGTCGCTGTCCACGCTGATGCGGCCGCTGTGGATGACGCTGGCGCCCGAGCCTGTGGCGGTGCCTGCATCGAGCACGATGCGCCCGCCCACCTGGCTGACGCCCCGGGCGTCGAGCGTGCCGCTGTTGACCACGCTGGCCGACAGCTGGCTGGCCGCTTGGGCCGAGAGGATGATCAGTCCATTGGGCGCGCGGACGGCCTGGCGGTTTTCAACCAGGGTGTCCATTTGCGCCGCAGTGACGGTCAGGCTGTCCAGCTTGCTCTGGCTGCCGTTGGCGGCGGCAAAGTTGAGCGTGATGCGCTCACCTGCGGCCAGCGCCACGGTGCCCGACTGGGCCACCAGCACGCCGCTGTTGCGCACTTCGGGGGCGAGCATGGCGATGTAGCCGCCCAGGCTCGACTGGATGCTGCCTTCGTTGACCACGCTGCCGGCGGCACCGTTGCGCTCAAAGCTGGTTTTGCCGGCCAGAAAGTCGGCGTCGGCCATTTGGTGCGTGGTGGCCACGATGCCACCCACGTTGACCGAGGCACCGGGCGCGAAGTACACGCCCGCCGGGTTGACCAGGTACACCTGGCCGTTGGCGTTGATCTGGCCGTAGATCTGGCTGGGGTCGGCCTGCAGCACGCGGTTGAGCGCCACGCTGCTTGGGCTGGGCTGCACAAAGTTGACCGTGGCCTGGCTGCCGACGTTGAAGCTGCTCCAGTTGATGATGGCGCGGTTGCTGGCCTGGTTGACGGTCAGGGTGTTGGCGTTCTGCACGATGCTGGCCAGACCAGCCGCCACCTGGCCCTGGGTGGGCAGCTGGGTCGGCGCGGGTACCGGTGGCGCGGCCATGGCGCCGCCGGTGGCCAGGGCCAGCGCGGTGAACGCCATGCCCCAGCAGTCCTGCGTGGAGGGCGTTTGTGCCAGCGCGTGTTGCACACGCTGGCGCAGGGGCACCAGTTGCGAGCTGGCCGCTTGCAGCAGGGCCTGTAAACCGGTGGCCTGTGCGGGAGCGGCATCGGCCACTTCGCGGTTGTTGCGCCGGGTGCTGGACTGCACTTTGCCGCAGCCACTGGCAACCTCGCTCACGGCCACCCAGGCCAGGCGAACCTTGCACCAGATGACTTTGTAAACGCGGTTGAGGGTGGCGTGCATGAGCGTGTCTAAGGCGTCAAACCATCAAAAAGGCACACTGGCGTTGAGCCAGACACGGTTGCGGTCCAGGCCGCCGTTTTGAGCCAGGGTGTTGCTCACTCTGGCGCTGGGCGCACCGATGCGCTGCGCCCAAGTGGCCTTGAGCTGTGTGGCATAGGGCCCCTGCCAAGTGGCACTGATGCCCATGCCACGCAAGTTGTATGCGTTGTCGACGTTGTTGGACGCGGGGTTGAACTTCCAGGTCTGGGCGCGACCTTCGTCGTAGAACAGCGCCAGCTGCAGCTGCTCGGGCAATTGCTGGCGCAGCTCCACCGTGTAGAGCTGGCCTTGGCTGGCCGAGCCTTGGCCTGATGCATACGCGCGCACGTTCAAGGGGCCGCCCAGGTAGAGCTGCTCGGAGCTGTCCATGTTGTGGCTGGCGATCTGGCCGGTCAGTGAGACATACAGGGACAGGTCGGGCAGCAGGTTCTGCGTGCGGGTCAGACCATAACGCAGTTTGGCAAAGATGCCGCCGACCTGGTTGGTGTCGGCGCTGGCCAGGCGGTCAATGCTGCCCAACGGTGCCATGAGCGAAGCCAAGCTGGTGCCGCCCCCCTGCCAGTCGTCCAGTCGGTTGCCCGAGACGCCGAACTGCGCCACATCGCTGGTGTACGAGCGGTCAGCGCTGAAGACGCCGTCACTCCAGCTTTTAAAGCGGCTGTGCGCCCAATTGAAGGACACCAGGGCGTTGGCCGAGCGCGAACGCAGCACAGGATCGGAGGCTTCAAAGCCCAGCACTTGGGCCGAGCCTTGGATGCTGGCGCTCTGGAATGCCGTGCTGATGATGCGGTAGGCCATGTTGCTGACGTACAGGCCCAGCCGCTGTCCACGGGTCGCGGCGGGGGTGGAGGTGGTCCAGCCTGCACGCAGGTAGTCGCTGCCCTGGGTGTGCAGGCCGTAGAGGTTAAGTTGGTCGCCCTCGTTCAGCAGGCCATTGAGGTTGAATTGCGCCGAGGCACGCGCCTTGCCGGTGTTTTTGTCACCAAAGTTGTCGAGCAAAGCTTGGCCGTAGTAGGCAGGTTTGTCTTGCACGGTCATCGCCAGCACGGTCTGACCGGGCGCTTCACCTTCTTGCAAATAGCCATCAACCGCCACGGTGGGCAGATCACCCAGGGTGAGCAAGGCGTGGTCGAGTGCCTTGAGGTCAATCACCTGGCCCGTGGGGGTCTGTCGGTCAAACCAGGTCTGAATTTGTGCGTTGCCAATGCGCTGGCTGCGGTTGTCGATGGCCAGACCGCCCAGACGTGATTCAATGATCCGGATGGTGACGTGGCCGTCGGTGATGTCTTGCGGCGGCAACACGGCACGTGCCAGCAGGCCTTTGCTGCGGTACAGGGCTGCGATCGCATCGGTGCCCTGGCGCAGATCGTCGTAGGTGATGGGTTTGGCCAACCAGCTGGACAGCAGTTGCTGCAGGTCTTCGGTGGCCAGGCGTTCATGGCCTTCGAAAACGAACTGCTGCACCACAAATTGGAGCTGTCCGGTTTTGGGGCTGTCGTCCGGGCCGAGTTGGAGCCCTGCGCCTGACGAGGGCATGGGCAATTCGTGCATCTGGGGCTGCAGGGTGCGGATGTCTTGCAAGAGCTGCCCCGGGGTTGCCTGCGCTTGTGCGAGTGCGCACGACGCGCCTGCAAGCAGGGTCATGAGCCAGGGCCGCGTCGTGCGCAGCTGCCAGATCGAAAAAGACAGAAGGGTCAAATTCATGGGGAAATCGGTTGTCCTTTAATTTAAAAAATCAAAACCAACAAAACCAACAAGTCCCAACAGATCCATCCTGTACAGTTCTTCCAGATTTCGCTTGTTTTTGACTTGCCCATGCCTTTTCTTCCTGCTGCGTCTGCCCTTCGCCTCTGGTTCTGGACCTGGGCTGTGGTTTGCCTGTTGCTCGGAGGATGCGCTCAGGAGGAAGGCTCAGTCGACAGTCGCCTGGTCAAGTCGCAGCAATGGCTGATGGACAAAAGCGGCACCGCTTCATTGGAGGACATCCAATCGGCCACCGACTGGCAGCCCCTGCCCGAGTGGAAAAGCTGGGGGTATGGCCCCGAAACCATTTGGGTGAAGCTGGATCTGCGGGCCAGCGACAAGGTGACGTCATCACCTTGGGTGGTGCAGGTCAGGCCGCCGTATCTGGATTACGTCACGCTGTATGACCCTGTCAACGGCCTGGAGCAACGCAGCGGGGATGCTCTGCCCCCCAATGACATGGAGTTGGCGAGCATCAATTTGACGTTTCTGATCCCAGCCATGACAACCCAGCGCGTGGTATATCTGAAAGTGCAAAGTATCAGCACACGGGTGATGCATGTGGCAGTCATGCCCTACGGAGTGGCCGTGCAAAAGAACCGCTCGCAGGAATGGTTGATCGGCTCGGTCATCGCCATGTCAGCCGTTTTTGCACTTTGGGCATTGGTGCAGTGGTTTTACACACATGACAAGGTCATCGGTGCTTTTGCCATCAAAGAGATCGTAGCGACCGCTTGGGGATTCTTGATTTTGGGGTTTGCCCGGGTGGCCATCGGTCCTTGGTTTTCAGAAGGTGTTCTTTCATCCTTCGGATCAACCAGCTTTCTGAGCATGATCCCAGTGACATTGTGGTTTCTGACCCTTTTAAACCAAGGCTATGGACCCTCTCGAACAGCACTTCGCGCCTGCTATGGTCTGACCGCCTTTCTGGTCGTTTTGCCTGCAGGCGTGTGGCTGGGCATGCCTTACCTGGCTCTCACCATCGGTAATTTATGCATACCGCTGTTCATGGGGCTTGCGATCATCACCTTGCTGACCGCGCGGCGCAGTCCAGTTCCGCAGCCCATTCCCTTGAATTTTTTATTGCTTTACTTGTGCAGCTACGGGACGCTGAGCTGCATGTTGCCGCTGATCCACTTGGGGTTGATTGATGCCAGCTTGATTGGTATTTTTGGCACACTCGTGTACACAGTATGCGACGGCATCATCATGTTGATTTTTTTGCAATTCCGTGCACAAAATCTGCAAAAAGAACATCATAAAATCACGCTGGATCTGCACCGCAGCCAAGAAAAAGCCAGAGCCGAGGTACGCCACCGCGAAGAGCAAAGCCAGCTGTTTGCCATGCTGGCCCACGAGATGAAAACCCCGCTGGCAACCTTGCGCATGCGCATGGAAAGCGGTCCAGTCGAATCCCAAACGATGGAACGCACCATCGCTGACATGAACCAGGTCATTGAGCGCTGCGTGCACACCGGGCAGCTGGCCGATCAGGGTCTGGAGGCGGTTTATCAACCCGTCAGCCCAGCCGAGCTCACGCGCCACTGCATCCTGGCCTGCCGGGCGCCCGAGCGGGTGGACTTCACAGCACCCGAAACAGACAAGCCATTGCACACAGACTCCCAAATGTTGTCGATCGTGCTGGGCAATCTGCTGGACAACGCCTGCAAATACGGCGCACCACAAAGCCGAATCGACATCTCACTGGAGCCTGCCCAAGAGAATGGCCGCGCTGGCTGGCTCTGGCGTGTGACCAACCTGGTGGGCCCTGTCGGTCTGCCCAATGGCGAGCGTCTGTTTGAAAAGTATTACCGCAGCCCCCAGGCCCGTCGTCTTTCCGGCTCGGGCCTGGGCCTGTTCCTGGTCAAGGGTTTGCTGAACCTGCTGCAGGGTTCAATCCATTACACCGCTCAGGACAAATACGCCGTGTTCGGGGTCTGGATTCCGGCACAACCCGTTGAACGTTAGCATTTGTTGGAAGTCAAGGCCATCAATCATCAAGATTGCCAAAATTGATAAAGCCTTAGACACAAAACCATGCAAGACGCCGCACTGAAGATTCTGCTGGTCGAGGACAACGACGAGTTGCGCGAAGCCACGCTGGCCTTTTTGCAAAGCCAGGGCCACTATGTGCGCGGCGTGCCCATGGCCGAAGAAATCAACGATGTCACTGGCGGCTTTGTCCCTGATGTGTATGTGATCGACCTGAACTTGCCCGATGAAGACGGCTTGAGCCTGACGCGGCGCCTGCGGGCATCGCACCCTAACGTGGGCATCGTCATCACCACGGCACGTGCGCAAATTGGCGACAAGGTGATTGGCTATGAAAGTGGCGCCGACCTGTACCTGACCAAGCCAGTACACCCGCAAGAACTCACTGCCGGTGTGACAGCACTGGGCAAACGGCTGCGAACCGCTTCTGCTCGAAACGACGCGCTGGTGCTCCAACTCTCGCGTTTGCATCTTGTGGGACCCGATGGCACGGTGGACCTGACAGCCAGCGATGTGCAGATTTTGTGTGCTTTGGCGCGTGCACCCGGGCAAAGCCTGGAACGTTGGCAACTGGCCGAAATCATTGGGGCAGGCACTGAAAATGCGCCAACGGCAGCCACCATGGAGATGCGCATCGCCCGGCTGAGAAAGAAGCTCGCCAGCGCCGGTGCGCAGCAGCCCAGCATCAAGGCCTTGCACAAGGTGGGCTACACCTTGTGCTGCCCGGTGGTGTTGCAGTAAGGGCCGCTGTCACCTCATGGCCATGAGGCTGGCCAGGAAGTCATCGCGACGTGGGCGTCGCTCCTACAAGTGTGGGAGCGGCGCCCTCGCCGCGACAGAGACTTCGCAAACCACGAACCTTCGCGACGGGGGCGTCGCTCCTACATGGATACAGTGCGCAAGGCCAGCATGTTTTTGCTGTCGTCGTAGACGATCTGGGCCTGTCCCTGATCGGCCTGGGCCATCCAGCTGGCCAGCGCCGCATCGGACGGGAAGAAGCGGGCCTGTTCGCCCAGCGCCAATTCAGCACGTGCGCCCAACTGTTCGTTGCGGCGCTCCAGCTGCAGGCGCACCGGCAAGCCCCTGACCAGCTCACCCTGCTCGGTTTGCTCGCGCTGCGCCGGAAACTCCTTGACCAGGCGGGCAATGTCCGGCGCACGGCCGTTGACAGCCACGCGCAGAAACTTGCCATAGCGGCAACGCGCTGCGCCCAGGTCCATGATCTGTTCCATCTTCAGACGGAAGCCGCCTGAAAATCGGTCTGCCTGCATCTTGGCGGTGACGATGATCAGTTCATCGTCTTTCAGCAGGTTCTTGGCCGAGTTGATCAGGCCTTCGTCGGCGGTGGCTTCCATCACGCCCGATTTGTCGTCGAGCTTGAAGATGGCCACTTTGCCGCGCTGGCCGTTGATGA
>ERZ650308.1508-NODE-1508-length-11992-cov-39.867303_pt1 | contig 11992 bp, 18 predicted proteins | sample MGYA00376244_ERZ650308 | MGnify/ENA primary metagenome ERZ650308 (study PRJEB26733, sample SAMN07839295) | wastewater metagenome | biome: small river; feature: stream; material: water | place: USA: North Carolina | collected 2016-04-26 ...
GGTGGATTGTTGGATGGGTGGATTGTTGGATGGGTGGATTGTTGGATGGGTGGATGGGTGGATGAGTGGATTGACGGGAGTGATGGGATTGACTAAGCTGGGGGACGTATGAATGCGATTTTGAACTCGATGCTGGCGGCGACGGAACTGGAAGTGGGCGGGATGCCTGCGGGGGAATTTTTTGGCGGGATGATGGGGATGGTGATCATCGTTTTTGGCATCGTGCTGGCGGTGTGTGCGCTGCTGATGCCGCTGTTTGTGGTGGCGATTCATGGGCTGCTGAAGAGGATGCTGCGTGAGAATCAGCGGTTGAACGGGCAGGTGGAGATGCTGACGCCACGGGTGAGCAAGATGCAGATGGATCTGCAAACGCTGAAGAACCGCTGGATGCAGGACGGTGAGGAGTGAGGGCATGAAAAAGCCCGCTCGATGTGAGCGGGCTTTGGTAGGCAGGAGAATGAAGGCAGGAGAATTATTCTTCGGAGAGCGGAAAACGAGGTGGTTGAAATTTGAGGTAGGCATGGTGAGTGCCGGTGATGGCGCAACGCTCAGTGGCGATCTCAACGCAGATGACGACTTCGTTGCCGATGCGGAAAGGCTGATTGATGAAATCAGCAAGTTGGCGGACAGACTGGCGATTGCGGACGATGTGTGTTTTGGTGCTCATGAGGTGACGAGGTTGAGGTAGGCAGGAGAATGATGGCAGGAGAATGAGGAGGTTTATTTTTCGTGCTCTTCGGCGACGTGCTGCTGGGGTAGGCTGCCGCCTCCGGTGTATTTGGGCTGGGGCTGGGCTTTGAGTTCCCGCTGGCGGATACGATCTTGGATCATGGGGCGGAGGGCATCGGCGACGAGCTGGTGCATGCCGATTTTGAGCTCGCGGCAAATCTCGTAGAGTTCGGCCAGCTCATCGATGGTGAATTCGATGGGGATGGTGCGATACATCTTTTCGGCGACCCAATCGGGGATTTCGCGTTTGCCCCCTTCCCAATGGACGATGGCACTGGCAGAGCAGCCAAGATCCACGGCGAGTTCTTCACGGGTGAGCATGCGCTGTTTGCGCAGGTGTAACAGGGTTTCGGGCGTCATCATTTTGCAGTTTTCAGTTCCTCCATTTTCAGTTTTCAATCCTCTGGACGGGCGCAAACTAACAAAATTTATCCAATGTGCAAGTTTTAGCTTGCGCGGTTTCATCCATTGGATAAATGTAGCGGCACGAAAGCAATCCATTGTATGAAACTGACCGCTGACTTTACCGACGACCTGAATCCTGCCGAGCTGGAGGAGCTGGTGCTGATGAGCCGTGATGAGCAGGTGCCTGTGGGCAAGCTGATCCTGAATGCGGCCCGCGCCCTGGTAGGGATGCGCCGGAACCGGGAACCGAGAACGGAGAACCGCGAACAGCCGAAGGCCGCCTGAGTTCAACCCTTCACCTGAGCACGACGATGAAACTCAACACAGCAACGAGCTACCTATTTCTGGCGCTGCACTTCATGGCGGGCGCGGTGCGCTCCGCGGGGCTGATGCATGCGGATGCGGATGCGCGTGAGCCGTTTGGCAACCTGCGGGCGATGCGGGCGGCGACTGCGCGGGCATGCCTGCGTGAATGGCGCTGGCACACGCTGGGACTGACGACGTGACGACTTTCCCTGCTCGGTCGGCGCTGGGGGTCTCGAATGAGGCCTTTTCTGGGGAGAAGAGGCGCGGGGCGGGCGGGGGACGATCCAGACAAGGAGACCCGGAGACGGGGAGACAAGCAACCAAGAACCAAGAACCAAGAACTGATATGGGCATCAAAGAACAATTGGGAGTGATTATGGCCGAGCAGCAAAAGCCACGGCGTGAAATGAACAAGAGCAAGCTGGGGGCGGCGCTGATGAGCCTCGTGGGGGATCTGCAAGAGATGAACGAGCGCGGTGAAGAGGTGCCGCTGGAGGCTTTTGAGGAGCTGAACGCGGATGGCCGGTTCATCGCGCTGATGGGCTTTTGCGCGATCTGCGTGAGCGCTTTGCAAGAGGGATAAGCAGCACGCTGAAGCGTGAACAACCAACCAATAACGAACAACCAAGAACGCCCGTGAGGGCATCAACCACATCGGAGGCAAGACGATGAAGAATCAAGAGACACAAGAGACGAAAGGGACGGAAGATCTGAAGAGCACGCTGGTGCTGGATCTGTGCCAAGGGATTTTGGAGACGCCGTGTTTTGATGCGGCGGTGCCGCCGGAGTATGAGACGCTGCGCACGGCTTTTGAGGAGCTGCATGATGTGGCGTCGACGCTGGCAAGGCATCTGGTTGTCTCACTGTCTGATGGTCTCCAAGTCTCCGAGTCTGATTCGATCGATGACGATGAGCTGATGCGTGAACAACATACGGGGGAAGGAGAGCCACGGGCATGAGCATTCGCATTCAAGAGGAGGCGCGGCTGGAGACGTGGCAGCAGGCGTGGAATGGCGTGCATTGGTGGGACATGCCGGGGGATGACTCGGACCACCAGAAGCTGAATTTTGCGCTGTGGCGTCGCGGCTTGAAGGAGTATGAGCCGGATGACAAAGGTGGATTCCGTGAGATTTGCCCGGCGTTTGGGAGGATCGCGAGCATCCAGCCGAGCGCGGCGTATCGGTCCTCGCAGATCGATGTGGAGCGTCGCGCGGAGGTGCTGGCTACGCTGCGGAAGCGTGTGAATGCGCTGGTGGCACAGGGCTGGAACAAGTCGGCGATGGCGACGTGGATGGGGTGGAGTCGCTCGCAGATGAGCAAGGTGACGAAGGAGCTGAAGAGCGTGGGTGAGGGATCGCTGAAAAAGCTGCGGAATATGGTGGTGCATTTTGAGATGCAGCCGGTGCCGGTGAAGCCGGTGAAGGTGGACAAACGTCGGATCAAGGTGGTGCCGGAAGGGTGCATCGCTTTCAAAGAGTGGCTGACCATCGAAGCGCGGCGGCAGGGGATGACGCCGGTGGCGCTGAGGGCGCGGATTGACCGCGGGGTGCTGCCTGGGCCTGAGATCGTGGCGCTGAACAAGCGGAGACATTTTGTGCGGGTGAAGGAGGCCGCGGCGGCATGAAACGGGGACACGCTGAAGCGTGAACAACGAACCATTCAAACACGACGATGACCATGAAAACGAATCGAATCTTAACGCATGAGAGCATTGAACTGCTGCGCCGGGAGGTGCGGCGGAATACGTGGCAGGGCCGCCTTCTGAATGCGGTGGTGCTGGTAGTGTGCGCGGGGGTGCTTTGGCACGTGATGCCGCCGGCATGGCGGGAGGCGGTGATAGAGTGGTGGGATACGCTGGCGATCAAAGACGGGCTGAAGCCCGAACTACGAACGGCAGGTTTTGAGGTGCCGGAGTGGGTGGCGTATGGGATCGTGGGGACGGTGGTGCTGATGATCATCGGCTTGAAGGCCTGGCAGTGGATCGTGGGGCCGGAGGAGGCGGAGACGCTGGCGATGCAGCCGGAGCATGATCGAGACTTTGAGACGGTGAGAGGGGGAGACATTGAGACGTGTCGCGGCTGCAAGTGGTGCCGTGATCCGGGTGATGGCTATGCGGGCATGATTCGATGCACGCATGAGCGGGCTGGGAAGCATGGGATGCTGACGCGGCCATCGTTTGGGGTTTTGTGTGCGCAGCATTCGTGGCTGGCTGATGGTGACGGGATTAACGCACCGTGGATGCGGAGCTTGAAGGCGTTTTTTGCGGGTCGCGGGGTGAGGCTGACGGATGAGCAGTGCGTGATCATCCGAGCGAAGTGTGTGCCGCCGTGGGCGACGAGCCTGCCTTTTCTGAGTGTGTATCTGCAGCGCGAGCTGAAGCTGCGGCTGCTGATGACGACGCTGATGGAGATCCAGGCGATCTGCATGGGGCCACTTCAACCGGGGAGGGCTGAGCCATGAGTGCTGCATCTCTCGATCTCCAACAGGTGATGGATGGCCTGAGCCGACTGGCATCGGCGGTGCAGATCCAGCCGCTCTCTCAGGCGAAACTGCGGGAGCGCTGGGGGAACCCGGATGAGCGGACGTTTCAGCGGTGGCTGAAGGAGCTGCGGCTGGTGCCGTTTCAGGGTCGCGGTGAGAGCGCGATGTATCGCATGGCTTCGGTGCTGCGGGCGGAGGAGCTGGGGGAGAAGCGGAATGGAGGATTTTGAGATGGGGAGACTTTGAGACTTTGAGACTATGAGCACGAATCATGAATCACATCTGTGGGATCTGCGGCCGGAGGCGCTGTGGGAGATTGCTGCGCAGGGGGTGAAGGCTGCGCTGGAGAATGCGCAGCGGCTGCTGGCGCATGACGGGCCGATCGTGATCGAGGCGATGGGCGCGGATGAGGTGGAGATGCTGGCGGTGCAACTGCAACTGCAGGTGATCAACCTGAAGGTGGCGGCGAATCAACTGCGGAAGGTGGAAGAGCAACGCAGGCTGCTGGCGCGGCGGCGTGAGCAGGAGGAGCTGCGGTTTGAGAAGGAGCCGATGGATGACCGTGATGACCTTAATGACCGGAATGACGGCCAAGGCACACGCTGAAGCGTGAACAACGAACGAAGAACGAAGAACGATGAACACACGACACTTCACGAACGAACGCTTTGATCTGGCGCAGCATGCGGCGGCGGAGATGGGGTTTGATGTGCCGGGGCTGGCGGTGCCGGTGAGTGAGGAGGCGAGCGATGAGACGCTGTTCGCGCAGGTGACGAATAATGCGTTTGCAGGGCGGCCGCTGCTGATGCGGGCGGGGGCGCGGATCTGGCTGATGGGCTACTCGCTGGGCCTGCGGATGCCGAAGCTGGGCCCGGTGGGGATGACGGTGCTGCGGAGCCACATGCGGGTGGATGCGGGCGAGTGCCTGCTGATGGCGGGCGCGGCGGCGGTGAGCCAACGCATCGCGGTGTTTGAGATGCTGGTGGGGAGTGAGACGACGCTGTGGCGGATGGGCCGGCGGGCATCGCTGCTGGCGTATGCGCTGAATCGCGGGGTGATCATTCGCGAGGCGCTGGAGAGCTTTGCGGTGATCGGGGAGCTATGGGAGCTGCGGGCGGAGAACAAGCGGAGCGCGGTGAGCGCGGCGATGAACGAGCTGCGGGCGGAGCTGGTGAAGCATGGCCGGCTGCCGGCGGGTTTCCGCTTTTGGTTTGAGAAGGAGGCAGGAGCGCGGGCGGTGTATGCGCAGGCGCAGGTGGGGAATGGGAACCGCGTGCGCGGAATGACGAATGACGAATGCGGAATGATGAATGAGGAGCCGGTGGAGTGCCATGGGGTGCCGGTGCGTCGTGAGTGGGCGCGGCTGAGCGGGGCGGAGCGGAAGAAGCGGCTGGATGCGCTGTGGGAGCGGTATGCGTGGGTGCCGGGGGGTGGAGACGATGAGACAATGGGACAGGGAGACTTTGAGACTTTGAGTGAAGGGAGGGCGGCGTGAATGAGCTGGCTCTTTTCGCGGGCGCTGGTGGTGGCATTCTCGGAGGGAAGCTCCTCGGATGGCGCTGCGTGTGCGCTGTGGAGTGGGATGCCTATGCCGCAAGCGTGCTTGTGGCCCGGCAAAACGACGGGTGCCTGGAGCCGTTTCCCATCTGGGATGATGTGCGCACCTTTGACGGACGCGCATGGCGAGGCCGTGTTGACGTGGTTTCTGGCGGGTTTCCCTGTCAGGACATCTCTTGTGCAGGCAAGGGGGCAGGCATCGATGGGGAGCGAAGCGGGATGTGGGTGGAGATGGCGCGAATCATCGGTGAGGTGGGACCGCGATTCGTGCTCGTGGAGAACTCGCCAATGCTCACTGTTCGGGGGCTTGGAAGAGTTCTCGGGGACCTGGTGGCGCTGGGGTATGATGCGATCTGGGGAGTGCTGGGAGCTGATGATGCCGGAGCTCCGCACCGAAGGAAGCGAATCTGGGTGCTCGGATGGCGACGAGACATGGCCGACGCCGCGAGCATGCAGTGCGATGGCAGCGACGATCACTGCGGAGGCGATAGCCAAAGCGGACAGCCGTTTTCCGAATCTGGAGACGGTGGTAGCCAAGAGGATGTGGCCGACGCCGAAGGCAAACGATCCCGAGAAGCGGGGCAATTTCGACATGATGAATCCGAGGAACGGACTGCCGGCGGCGGTGAAGCGAAGCATGTGGACGACACCTTCGGCGACGGATGGGGCCCGCGGCGGTGTGATCACGGAAAAGATGACGGGCACGTCTTTGGCGCAGCAGATCAAAACGCCTGCGAAGTGGCCGACGCCGACGGTGGACGATTCCAGCAATGTGTCGAGGCAGAGCGGTGCGTTTCAAAGCCTGACGAGATCGGTGAGAGAGATGCTGCCGAGGCCAACGGTGCAGGATGCGAGCAACAACGGCGGGCCATCACAGATGGAGCGGAATACGCCGCCGCTGAATGCGGTGGCTGGTGGAGCACTGAACCCGACGTGGGTCGAGTGGCTGATGGGGTGGCCGCTCGGGTGGACCGACTGCGGTGCCTCGGGAATGGACAGGTTCCGGCAGTGGTGCGGCTCGCATGGCGCACGCTGGAGCGGATGCGAGGTGACCTCAATGACCGGAGTGACGTGAGTGACGATGATTTCAGAGCACGCTGAAGCGTGAACAACGAACGAAGAACAACGAACCAAGAACAACGAATATGAATACACGAACGACTTTTGGAACGCACACGCAGCATGCACCGGCGCTTTTGACGCTGGAGGGTCTGGTGCATTGGGCGGTGAATCCGCGGCATGATCTGACGGCGGGAGGGGATGAGATGCGGGAATCGCTGGCGGCCGTAGGCCAGATGGATGATGTGCATGTGTGGCGCTGCATCGACGGGGATAAGATCCTGCGGGGGAATCGCCGCGTGGCGAACATGCGGGCGCTGGGCTGGACGGAGTGCCGCCAGGTGGTGCATGAGTTTAGCGATGAGCGGGATGCGTTTCTCTATTTGTTGGAGGATCGGGGTTTTGGGCACTCAATGGAGCTTTCGCCCGATGAGAAGATCATGGCGGTCGTGAGCGGGGTGAAGCTGGGGATGAGCGTGGATGATCTGCATGCGGCGCTGGGGGTGACGGAGGAGCGGGCGCAGCTTTGGTTTGACCTGGGGGAGTGCCTGCCACCGGCGGCACGGGATGCGCTGCATGCGGGCGCTTTGAGCATGGCGACGGCGGAGGTTCTCATTAAGGTGGAGGATGCGAAGATGCGTCGCGAGGCGGCGCAGCTGATTTTGAAAGGCGTGGATGGGGAGCCGATGGCTCCGGGGCAGGCGCGGGCGGTGATCGAGGCGCAGTTCATCCTGCCAGAAAAGTGGCGGAAGGGCTGGGCGGTGCTGATGCCGAGGCTGAAGAAGAAGCTGCTGGTGAGTGATGGCTTCCATTTTGTGAATTGGGAGGATCGCGAGGAATTCGTGATGGGGACGAGCGGGCAGCCGCTGCCGGGGTTTGAATTCGCGGGGGCGCTGCGCCCGAAGAGTGCGCAGACCTGGGGCGAGGCGGCGGAGGCTCGGAGTGTGCCGCGCTATGTGTGCCCGGCTCCGCAGCATGTGGACGGCCATGTGGTGCTGGTGAGCGTGAAGATGGTGCGGGATGCAGAGACCGCCGGAGGCGGGAATGACGAATGCGGAATGGCGAATGAGGAAGGGGAGCGGGATGAGGAGACTTTGAGACAGGGAGAAGAGGAGACAGTGGGACAATCAGACAATGAGACAGGGGGACAAGGAGACTCGGAGCACTGTGAGCCGCAGGATTATGCGTTGTTTAGATTCATGTGTGACATGATGAAGCTGGCGGTGCCTGAATTGGATTCAGAGAAGGTGGTGATGTGGCTCACGCAGAATCCAAACTGCAGAGTGCAGGACATCCAACGCAAGTGGAGGCTGGGCTATGTGCCCGCTGTGACCATTTACGATTTGTGGCAGAAGCACCGCGAGGAGGCTCTCAAAGTCTCCCCTTCTCATGGTCTCATTGTCTCAGAGTCTGACCGCACCTGGCTGCGGACGGCGCTGGGGAAGATCGAGGAGGCGCTGCATGAGACGCCGACGGATGCGATGGGGAAAGGGCCGTGGGCTCTGCTGATGGAGTATCTGTGCTATACCGCGGCGGGCGGCGCGGCGCTGGAGGCGTGGAAGGGCATCACGACGCTGGAGGAGTGCGAGGCGATGGTGGCCGCGGATAATAAGCTGCGGTGGTATCTGCGCCGGGCGATCCTGCTGATCCTGTGCGCACAGTGCGACGCGGCGGCGGATGTGGAGGCGGGGAAGGTGAAGATCCGCGAGGTGGCGGAGGCGCTGGGGGTCACGCTGCGCGTGAAATGAGGAATGACGAATGATGAATGAGGAACCTGAAACGGAGGATTTTGAGATTATGAAGATACCAACTCGACCGATCATGCGCTATTACGGAGGTAAGTGGAGGATCGCGCCGCAGATTGTGGCGCGGATGCCGGGGCATGAGGTGTATGTGGAGCCGTTTGGGGGCGGGGGCTACCAAGGGGCGGATGACCGGGAGAGGCTGTGGTGCAGCCCGCACTGCCTGCGACCGGAGCGTGAGGATGATCTTTTTGAGGGGCTTTGACCGGAATGACCTGACTGACGGGATGATTTGAAACTTGAAACTTGAAACCTGAAACTGTGATGCTGCGCGACTTTGAAGAGATCAAGATGGAGGTGCTGGACCGTGTGGATGCGGTGCGGGTGGCGGAGTGGTGCCAGGTGGGTGGAATGAAGCGGGTGAAGGAGGGGCACTTTGTGGCTCCATGCCCGTTTCATGCGGAGAAGTCGGCGAGTTTTAATATCGGTGGCGGGAACGCGTTTCGTGGTCGGATGCACTGCTTTGGCTGTGGGTGGGATGGCGATGTGATCGCGTTTTGGATGCAGGTGAAGGGCTGTGACTTTAAGCAGGCGCTGATGGATCTGGCGCGGGAGGCGGGGGTGAGTGTGGGCGAGGGGATCGATTACGGGCCGCGCACGGAGCGGCCGGTGGCGCGGCAGCCGGAAAGGGCGCTTGATGAGAGCCAGCTACCGCCTGAGCTGCCGCCACTCCGTCATCTGAAACGCGCTGAGTGCGAGCTGGTGGCGGAGAAGCGTGGGCTGGATGCGGAGGCGGTGTGGCTGGCGGCGCGGCGGTTTGCGCGGATGGCTTTTTCGGAGTGGCCGCTGTATCGTCGCGGGAATGGGCAATGGCTGCCGAGATGTCATGTGCATGGCCGCAATGGGTGTGTGCTGCATCTGCCGAACTGCGAAGAGGAGGTGACGTTTCCGAGCTGGTGCGCGATTGATCGGACGCGGCGGGTGGCGGAGTTTCGCCGGCTGGATAATGCGCTGTATGAGATCAGCGAGGGGCGCAGCATCAAGGCGTGGAGCACGCGGGGGAAGAGCTGGCCGGTGGGTGCGAGCATGATCGGGGATCGTGTGGCGGTGATGCTGGTGGAGGGCGGGCCGGATATGCTTGCGGCTTATCACTTTCTCCTGCGGCATCGCATGCTGGATCGCGTGGCAGTGGTGTGCATGCTGGGCGCGGGGAATCGGCTGCATGCGGAGGCGCTACCGTATTTCAAGGGTCGCCGGGTGCGGATCATGGTGGATGCGGACCCGCTGAAAGATGGGGAGACTGTGAGACAATCAGACCATGAGACCATGGGACAGGGAGACCAGATGAAGAGGCCCAAGCTGAAGAAGCGGAGCATGCCGGGGATGGAGGCGGCGGCGCGGTGGAGTGCGCAGCTGACGGAGGTGGGGGCGGCGGTGGAGACGTTTTGCGTGGGGCCGCGCTATGAGCCGGAGGACATCGCGGCATGGGGCCGGCGGGAGATGGATGGCGCGGCGGTGCGCATCCTGACGCCGGGGCTGGTGATGCCGGATGGATCGCCGGTGAAGGATGTGAACGATCTGGCGAAGTGCAGCGAGCAGGTGACGACGAGCGCGGATGTGCGCGAGGCGTTCACGTGCTGGGATTTTTGAATGACAGGGAACGAAGCGAGCAACCAACAACTCAACCAATCACGAAAGGGCACACGTGGCGAAGAAACAGACAGCGAAGGAGCCGAAGAATCCGCGTCGGGGCAAGGTGAGCAAACCTGCCGATGACGCGCCGGCGTCGTTTGTGGCGGGGGATGCGGAGGCTCCGAAGGTGTTTGATGAGGCGGCGGTAGCGGAGGAAATGCGGATGTATTGGCGCAGCGGGGATGGCGACAACTTCATGATGCAGAGCGCGGATGGTCGCTGGCAACGCTGGCCTCAGCAGGCGACGATCGATGCGATGCGGAGTCTTCCAGGCCGGATGATCGCGATCAAGGCCCGTGAGAATGAGATGCTGAGCGAGGCGAAGCGGGTGATGCTGCACGTGCGAAAGCATCGGAGCCTCGATGAGGTGCTGCCGTCGCTGCCGGGCTATATGTCGAAGATTTACACGCTGGACAGCGGTGAGCGAGTGCTGGTGAAGCAGGCTCCGAAGCTGGTGGAGCCGCGTGAGGGCGACTGGAGCCACCTGCGGGCGCTGATTGAGGGACAGCTCGATCGTCGGGAGCTGGGTGGGATTGATCAAACGCCGTGGTTTCATTCGTGGTGCCAGGTGGCGGCGGATAGCATCCGGCGCGGTGAGCCTGGGCATTGGCGTCAGGGGCATGCGATGATCTTGGCGGGGCCGCGTGGTTGCGGGAAGAATCGTCTGCAGGAGCAGGTGATCACGCCGCTGCTCGGTGGCTATGGTCGCTACTGTGACCCGGCGAAGTTTCTTTTTGAGAGCGATGAGTTTAACGGGGATGTGTTTGCGGCGGAGCACCTGATGCTGTCGGAGATCCCGACGCCGTCGCAGCGCACGGTGGATCGGACGAGCCTGGCGGAGAAGATCAAGCAGGTGGTGGCGAATCCGTCGCAGCGGATGCGTTTGATGCGGACGGAGCCTTGTAGTGTGTCGCCGTTCTGGCGGCTGACGATTTCGGTGAATGATGACCCGGACAAGCTGCGCTCGCTGCCGATCATCACGGCGGATTTTGGCGACAAGGTGCTCGTTTTTCACTGTGCGGCGCGGCCGCTGCCGATCATCACGACGAACAGCATCGAGAACCAGAAGGAGTTCCGCGAGGTGATGGAGCGGGAGCTGCCGTGCTATTTGCACTGGCTGCTGAACGAGTGGCAGATTCCCGAGGAGATGAAGGTCTATGAGGACGGCAAGAACGCTACGCGTTTTGGTTTCCGTGAGTATCATGCGCCTTGCATCAAGGATGAGCTGTTTGATGACACGCCGGCGGCGCAACTGATGAGCCTGATTGATTCGGCGGTGTTCCGCGGTGTGGAGAGCAGCGGTGAGGAGATGCTGGCCGATGAGCCGCAGGAGTTGAAGCTGTGGGATCTGCGGGGTGATAATCCCGAGCCGACGATCCGGGTGCGGGGCCAGAATGTGCCGGTCAAGGGCTGGCACGGGAAGGCGGAGAGTTTGCAAATGCTTTTGACAGGGGAAGGTGGTTGCCACTGCAACGTGGCGACGATGGCTAAGAAGCTCTTCCAGCATAACAAGTGCAGCACCCTTCTCGGGAGGCTGTATGCTGATGAGCATTTCCGCGACATCCGCGTGACCAAGAAGGACACGTCGGCGTGGAAGGGCTGGCTGATCGCGCCGCCCTCGGTGTGATGCGATGATCTGAGCTCGCCACGATGCGAGCGATTCAGAAAATCGGCTTGTGTGACGTGCGCTTGCGCCTTGTGACGCGTCATGCCGTCATTGTGGAACGTCCAACAATGCAAGCGTGGAACGTGGTTGTGACGGAGTGCCGCCTGCAAGGCGGGGATTGGTGTGCAAACAAGGCGCTTTGCTTTAGTGAGAGTGTTTGTTTGGAAGAGATGAAGCCAGCGGTCATCCCGTCATTGCGAAAGTTCCACGCTTAGAAGGTGAGGGTTCCACAATGACGGGCGCGAGGTAATCGGGAGAGGTAGGGGCGGCACCGGGGGCATAAGGAATCTTTTTGTCACCGGCCCAGTCTCAATCGGGTATAACGTCCAGATCGGAAGAGCGTCGTGTAGGGAAA
>ERZ650308.1509-NODE-1509-length-11985-cov-17.360017_pt1 | contig 11985 bp, 9 predicted proteins | sample MGYA00376244_ERZ650308 | MGnify/ENA primary metagenome ERZ650308 (study PRJEB26733, sample SAMN07839295) | wastewater metagenome | biome: small river; feature: stream; material: water | place: USA: North Carolina | collected 2016-04-26 ...
AGAAACCTTTGAATACGAAAGATGGTATGCTGATGGTTAGTGTTTCACCAGAAGGTGGCGTTTATTTGGCAACTGATGATCAAATGGCTCGTGAGTTTATGTTAGAGCGTATGGCTAATCGCTATGGTATCGCTGTAACAGCTGAGATGAAGAAGAACTTTATGGCTTCAGAAATCGTAGGCTATCCTCTAGGAGCAATGCGTCAGGTGTTAAATATGAAACCTTCAGAAGCGAAAGCGCTAAGTAAGGGAATTCCAATTGATTCAGCTAATAACGAGCTTTCGTATTGGGTGGGTTATGCGAAATTGTCTAATCCAGAGTTGAAAGTTGCTATCAAAGGAGATAAAGAGTCTAACTACAAAGTATTTGCTGATATCATCGGTACTTTGCAAGCTCAAAACATCAATATCTTCCAATTAGTAACTGGACCGGAAAATAAACCGAAATAAGTTTTCATTTTTAATTACGAAAAGAAATGGCAGAAATAGATAGCTCCGGTGGCGGGAAGAAAGGCGGAAAGAAGCGTAGTAAGAAAATGTCGACCAAAATCGACATGACACCCATGGTGGACTTAGGCTTCCTTTTGATTACTTTCTTTATGTTAACTACAACGTTAGCAAAGCCCGTTACCATGCAATTAAACATGCCTGATAAAACGGATACAAAGGAAACATCACCTGTAAAATTATCAGAAACACTTACGGTGTGTCCAGATGAGTCGAAGGTGTATTATTACCAAGGTATCCCAACTGAAGCAGGTACAGTAATGCAAGTTACTAACTATTCGGAGACAGGAATTCGCAAGGTTATCGCGGATCTGAAAGCGAAAGTGGGTAATAATTTTACTATCGTGATCAAGCCAACCAAAAAAGCGAAATATCGCAATATGATTGATATGCTTGATGAATGTGCGATTACTAATAACAAGCGTTATGCATTGTTAGAAATCGATCCGGATACGGAGGCACTGATTAAACGATCAGGAAAATAAGGGTATAAATTAATTTAAAATTAAACGAATATTATGTCACAAGTAATAAGCCAAGATGCTACTTTGGACGATATTATCTTCAAAGACAAGAACCGTGAATTCGGTGCCTTCGTTCTGCGCAAGACATATCCTAAAGTAATGAAGCGGTCCGTATTACTAGGCTCTGCACTCTTTGTCGGTGCTCTTTTGTTAGCGGCTTTCTGGAAACAGTTAACTGCAGCTTCAGAAGAAAAGACTGAGGTGACTGCTGAAGTAATGAAATTGGATAAGCCAGCTCCACCTAAAAAAGTAGAGTTGCCTCCTCCGCCACCGCCGCCACCACCCAAGGAAATTCCTAAGGTGACAACAACGAAATTCTTACCTCCAGAAATCAAGCATGATGAGGAAGTAACGAAACCGGAGCCTCCACCTGAAGAGGTAAGAGGTAACACGGCGTCTGAAACTGTTAAGGGTGAAACGGAAACGTATGAGCCACCAGTAGATCCAGATGCGAAGGGTTCTGAACCTGTTGAGCCACCTAAGCCAGCTGAAGATGAAATCTTCACGGCGGTAGAGCAACAAGCAGAATTCCCAGGAGGTCCGGGTGCATGGGGACGTTTCTTGCAAAAGACGTTAAAATACCCATCTGCAGCTCAACGTGCGAACGTAGGCGGTAGAGTATTCGTATCTTTCGTTGTAAATACGGACGGTTCTGTTCAAGACGTACAAGTTTTGAAGGGAGTTGGTTTCGGATGTGACGAGGAAGCTATTCGCGTAATCAAGGCTATGCCAAGATGGAATCCAGGTAAGCAATCTGGACGTGCGGTTAGATCTCGTTTTACTCAACCGATCACTTTCGTATTATCTGAATAAGATAGAAACGATTAAACATAGACAGACCTGCTGAATGTATTTTTAGCAGGTCTGTTTTTTTAAATGAAGATGAAAAGACCAGTTGCTATTTGGATTAATGTAACGTTCAGATTGATTGTTGCTTTTGCCTATTTTCTGTTAGGCTTTTATGTGGCTTTCTATTCTGAATTTGATTTAGGTACGAATTTTGGCGTGCCTACCATTGTACTTTTTGGATTACTTTTTATGGCCTATGGGGTTTTCAGAATTTGGAGAGCCTATGCATATTTTAAATCAACAGATGAAGAAGATGATGAATATCAGAAATATTAGTTTAGTTCTTTTAGGACTATGTTTTTTTCAATGTTCAACTGATAAAAAAGAAACTGCGAAAGATTCTGCGACCGTAGGTGAAATTACCTTAGGTGTTGATGAATCGTTTCAGCCTTTGATGAAGGCAGAGAAGACTGCCTTTGAAGAGCAATATAAATATGCTAAAATCAACTTCAAGTTCAGTCCTGAAAATGAGGTGATCGCAGACATGTTAAATGACAAAATTAGAGGGGTAGTGGTTACTCGTGATTTGACGGACAAAGAAAAAGAAATCTTCACGCGTGAATCAATTACGTATCGTAGTTTTAATATTGCTGCGGATGGTATTGCCTTACTTGCTAATAAGTCGAATCAAGATACGCTACTTACCTTAGCAGATCTCCGCGATTTAATTGTGGGGACCTCCACGGAATATACCTTGGTAGTGGATAAAGCGAACTCGAGTAATTTGAAATTTTTAGTGGACAAATTAAAGATTTCCACTTCAGATAAACTACGCGTTGTAGCTGCAGGATCTAACATAGAAGTTATTAATCAAGTAAAAAAAGATCCACGTGCGATTGGTATTGTAGGGTCTAACTGGATTAGTGATGGCGATAATCCGACTTCTCTTGGATTCATTCGCTCGGTGAATGTCATGTCTGTGGCGGAAGGTAAAGGAATGCCTTACACCCAGCCTTTTGGTTATAATTTAGCCTTGAAAAAGTATCCCCTTCGCCGGGAAATCAAATATATCTTGAAAGAGGCCCACCAGGGTTTAGGTACAGGATTCTTAAATTATGTATCTGGTGATTTGGGTCAGTTAATCGTTTTGAAGGCCGGCTTGATCCCTTTGACCCGCCCTATCACGATTCGCACCTATCAAATTAGTCAATAGTGCATTTTTATTCGGTTTAGGCTAGGGAAAATAGAAGATTGTTTTTATTTTTGTTCCTCTTACGAATTTAATGTTAAGTGTATAAAATTGGACATTTCGATGTTCGAGGCCTAGGAAAAAGATTGAAAGCTATTAATTAAACAACAAAATGAAGAAAATGAAATCGTGGATATTGGCAGTCAGTTTATTGATCACCAATATGGCAATGGGACAAACTATCGCAGACGGATTACACTTAATCGATCGCGATCAACCAAGTAGAGCTAAGCAAGTTTTTGAAGGCTTAGTTACCGCTTCTCCTACCGGTGAAAATTACTACTATTTAGGGTACTATTTCTTAACGCGTAGAGATTGGACTTCAGCTGAAGATGCATTTAAAAAGGGCTTAGCGGCTGATCCGAAGAACTACTTAAATCAAGTAGGTCTTGCTTCGATCAAAGTAGGTCAAAATAAAGTTAACGAAGCGAAAGTTGATTTTGACCGTATTCTACAGGAAACAAAATACAAAAATGGTGATGTCATTCACCGTATCGCAGAAGCGTATTCTATGTATTATAAATTAGGTCGTGATGCCGAATTTAATGCCAATAATAACGATCCTGCTGAGGCTATACGTTTAATTGACTTGATGTTAGAAAAGACGAAGAAAGGTCCAAATGCAGAGCAAATGATTGTTCGCGGAGACGCTTTCCTAATTAAGAACGATGGTGGTAACGCTGTTTCATCTTACGAGCAAGCTTTAATGCAAGATCCTAAGAACGTGAAGGCGAAGGTAAAAATCGGTACGGTTTTCTTACGTGGTAAAAACTACAGAGAGACGCAGTCTCGTTACAAGGAGGCGATTGATTTAGATTCAAACTATGCACCAGCTCACAAGCGTTATGGTGAGTATTTGATCGTCGGTAGCCAATACAAAAATGCATCTCGTTATTTCAGAAAGTATTTGGAGAAGGCTGAGGCAACTCCTGAGGTGACTTTAGAGACAGCTAAATTATTATTCTTATCTCAAGATTACGAAGGTGCGATGAAGTACACAGATGAGGCAGATAAGAAAGGGGTGAAGGATAATGATATCTTCCGTATGCGTGGATATTCAAACGTGGAGATGAAGAACTACCAACAAGGTATCGACAACTTAGAGGGTATGGTTCGTTCTGGTGTGAAGCCTTACTACATGGACGATTTGTATTTCGGTAAAGGATACCAAGGTTTAGGTAAGGATTCAGTGGCTTTAACTTATTTAGAGCGCGCTGCACCTTTAGATACCAACAACAACGTTTACAACATCATCCACGATATCCGTTACAAGCAAAAGCGTTATAACGATGCGGCAAATGCGGCATTGAAAGGTATTGAGTGGAAGCAAAAGAAAAATCTAACTGTAGGTTCTGGAGATTACTTCAAAGCAGCGATGGATTATTATTTTGTTGCTGCCTTTACTCCGAAAGCGGATACATTAAACCGTCCAATGATCGCTATGAAGGCTGATACTTTATTCGCTAAAGCGATTTCAGTGAACGACAAATGGCCTCCATTTTATTTAAATCGTGCACGTGCGAACAACTTAATTGATTACTCGGGTACGAAATGGTTAGGTGTTCCTCATTATGAGAAGTTCTTAGAGACCATTGCGAAGTTGAAAGAAGAAAAATCAACTACCTTTAAAGAAGATAAGAACCAGTTATTTGAAGCATATAAATTCCTAGGGGGTTATCATGTTACGGTAACGAAGGATGATGCGAAGACGAAAGATTACTTTACAAAGGCCTTTGAAATTAAAGCAGATGATAAGGAATTGATGGAGTACTTCAATCCTGGTTCTACTGCCACAGCTCCAGCAGCACCTAAAAAATAAGTTTACAATACACATCGAAAAAAGCTGCTCCTCGAGCGGCTTTTTTCATTTACACTAAGCATATGTCATACGCAATCATAACCGGCGGAAGTAAAGGGATAGGCAAAGAGATTGCCTTGCAATTAGCGGAAAGGGGTTACAATCTGTTACTTGTAGCCCGTAATTCTTATGAGCTTCAACAAGTGAAAGAGGAGATACAAAAAAAGTACACGCTGGATGTGGATTATTTAGTAGCAGATCTAGCTGATCCCTCTGCCGTTTCAACACTTTACGAATGGGTACTGGCAAAGCAGATTGATCTTCGAATTTTGGTGAATAATGCAGGCTACGGTTTAGTGGGCGAGTTTGAAAGTTATTCTTTTGCAGAGACCCAAAAAATGATGCAAGTTAATATGAACGCACTAGTCGAAACCTGTTACCGTTTTTACCCTATGCTTTCAGGTAAAGGACAGGCTTATGTCTTAAATATTGCTAGTTCAACAGCCTATCAAGCGATTCCTTTGATGAGCGTTTATGCGGCTTCCAAAGTGTTTGTATTAAACTTCTCCCGTGGACTTTTTCATGAATGGAAGGCTAAAGGCATTTCCGTTACGGCGGTAAGCCCTGGAGCAACCACTACAAACTTTAATGACCGAGCAAACTTACCAGCTAAAGCGAGTAAGGCAGCAGAAAAAGTAACGATGACTCCGGCAATCGTTGCTAAATTGGCCGTCGATGGCATGTTTGCTAAAAAACAAGAAGTGATCACTGGCTTCATTAATAAGTTAGGTGCTTTCCTTGCTTGGATTGCCCCAAAGGCTATCTCAGAGAAAGTGGCTAAGGGAATTTACGAATAGTTTTTTCTTGGCTGATTCCATCCGAAATTAGCCGTATCACATAGGTTCCAGCAGAAAAAGGGGAAATGTCAAAGTCCATCTTTCTGCTGGAATTTTTTATTTGCTTTGAGTCTAGTAATTGTCCTTTCAGATCAACCAGTTGCAGGATGGCATCATCTGTCTCATAGGCGATTTCAATTGAAAATAGTCCCTTCGTAGGATTGGGGTAGACGGTGAATTCGTAGGTGGGTGGTGTGTCCACATAATAGACATTCGAATAAGGAGAGTAACAAGACAGACTTTTGTGCCGCCATTTAGCGCGGGCATAAAACTCCCTTCCTTTGCTTAGTTTTTGAAAATAGCTAGAATCGGTCGATCGGGTTTGATCAATTAACCATTCCGGAATTCCCTCCGATTGAACGCGTACGAAATAAGCTCCTGTTTTTTCAAGGGTGGGTGTAGGTGGATTGGATTTTCGCTCGAGGAGGATTTTTTCAGCTCGGTAAAAGCAACCATTGTCTTCCATTACACCTCCATATTCACCTGCAGGTAATATCCCTTTCACCGTTTTATCAGTAGAAAAGAGATGGCCATTTAATTCCCATCCTATAAAGCGAACGCTAGAGTCTATGCTTAGGGTCAGAAATGCGCTGTCAGCGGCACAAATAGGACCCGTGAAGGATTTGCGCAGAGAAGAACTTGGTTGCTTTAATTGGGGCAAGTTCAGGCTAATGGTGTCCGTCTCTCCATCGTTGCAGATAAATCGATATAGGCCTCCGGTTAGAATGAATTCCGCCGAAGGAGATTCGTATCGTTTGGTCGAGCCTATGGCTGAGGTTTTAAGAGGGCAACCTTGAATTTTGATGAGGTAAGTATGGGTTGAACAGTTGGTTGTTTTTAGGGCAATGAGGTGATGAATGATGGGGCCGTTTCGGGTATAATGAACAAGGGCAGTATCTTTCGTACTACAACCGAGGGAATCGATGACAGTTCTGATCAATAGTCCAGGAGAGGTAAAAGGTCCTAGTGGGCTGTTCGCGGAGGAGGAATAGCTAACGCGAATAGGAAGGCTAGCTTGTGTGACATTTGTTTCAGGTATAGGGATGGTCCGATCTCCAGTTAAGCTAAATGCCTCGAGTGGCTCTAGCTGTAGTTGGGGTTTTATGCGAATGGGTACCAGTGTTCGGCTGCTTTCGCAATCGTTTATTTTTACGCTTACAAATCGAGTAAGTAGAGAATCATTAGCACCATTAGCGGTGATTGCTTTCATAGCTAAGGCAGAGGCGGTGCTTAGATTTGATTTTGCTGTGGCGGTTTCGTACCAAACATTGTTTACTCCTCCGCTAGCTTGCAAGGAGATAGGGACGCCTGAACAGAAATAGGAAGGGGACATATTTTCAGGTGCTTCGGGTATGGGAATGGGCGCTATTTTTACTCCCAACGATAAGGGTCCTTCACATCCGGACTTAACACAGCTCGCACGAAAAATACTGCTATCAGATCGAGTCACTAAGAGTCGACTTCCTTCTCCTACTTTCCGCCCCGAAATATCGAACCAAAACGTCAAGGAGGGCGAGCAACCTGTGGCGTTGAGGGAAAAAGGGAGACCTAGGCAAGCTTTGACTAGTTTTACGGCATGGACGGGTGCAGCAGGGAGTGAGGTGACACTCAATGTTACCTCATTTGAAGCTAGCACACAGGATCCGAAAGGTAGTGTTGAAAAACGGGAGAAGGCTTTCAGTTTTGCGCCTTGCAAGGAGGGAGTTGCTATGACCGAATCGACAGGTAATCCATTTATTGTCCAGGAACAAGCAGAGGAAAGGGGAACATTGGTATTCTCGCAAACCGTCAGAGCAGAAATAATGGGCGCTTTTCGCAGTATGATCAGGACAGAATCAGAATAATTGACACATTTCCCTACGGATATTTTCAATCGATAATAGCTTCCAGAAGGATGAGTGGCTCCGCCTGATAGAAAGGCAAAACGCGATGAACGCGCGCCCGTGATAGAAGTGAATTTAGGGTCGGATGGTCGACGTTTTTCCCATTGATAGCTTCCGCCAGAGCTAAGGCAAAATAGTCGAATGGAATCGCCTTCGCAGGTTATTTGGGCGAGGGGTTGCGTAAAAATGGTCGCACATTGTGCGAGGGAGGCAAAAGAGAAAAAAAGCAATACCAGCGTTTTCATATCCCGAAATAGAGGAGAAAAATACCGGCCTGCAAACGCGAAAAATCAATTAACAAGAACCTGATAAATAAAAAACGCAAACAACTCACCCGGAGTAGTTTGCGTTTTTATCAAGGTATTGATATCCTTAGATGTCGCAGATTTTTACCGCTTGTTCTAAAGAAGCCATTTTGTCTTTGCGAGCCGGAATAAACTCTTGACCAATGAAGCCTTTGTATCCGGTATCGTAAATCGCGCGGATAATGGCTGCATAGTTCAATTCTTGCGTTTCATCGATTTCGTTACGACCAGGAACACCACCTGTGTGGTAGTGAGAGATGTATTGGTGGTATTTTTTGATGGTGGCAATTACGTCCCCTTCCATGATTTGCATGTGGTAGATATCGTAAAGCAATTTGAATTTATCGGAACCTACCATCTCACAAAGTGCAGCGCCCCATTCAGTTGTATCGGCCTGGTAATCTTTGTGGTTGACTTTGGAATTTAACAACTCCATGGAGATCGTTACATCGTAACGTTCAGCCGTTTTCATGATGCGTTGTAGCCCTTTTTTGCAATTAATTAGGCCATCTTCATCGCTCATTCCGTCTCTGTTTCCAGAGAAAGTGATGATGTTTTTAACGCCCGCTTTCGCTGCTTTTGGAATAATATCTTCGTAGAAGCCTACTAAAGCATCGTGGTTTTTTGTGCGATTAAAGAAGTTCGGAATGTTCATCCCATCTGGATATTTACCCCAACCGATGGCCGCAGTCATATCGTGTTTCTTCAAAATTTCCCACTCATCGGGACCAGTTAATTCGATCGATTGTAAACCGATTTTTTTGGCATTCATCACTAATTCCTCAAAAGGAATATCTTGGTAGCACCAGCGACAAGCCGAGTGATGTACTTTTCCTTTTAGGTCAAGTCCTGCTTGTTTGTCGGCCTCTTCGAAACGGTGGCCCATCATGCCCAGGCCAGCGAATCCTGCAGAGCTCTTTAGGATGTCTCTACGGCTGAATTTGTTTTCCATAGTGTATAAATTAATAGGTTTATTTTAACAGGGTAGTCACGAATTTATCACTGAGTTCGAATAGTAAACCGGGATAAATGCCTAGCAATATACTGATAATTCCAAGACCAAAAAGACTAACTAGTTCTAAATTAGTCAAATCAGGCAAAGACCAGTCGGTGTTTTTTAAGAAGAGTTTTCCCAAATAGATTTTTTGGAAAGTCCATAACAAATATCCAGCGCCTAATACTAGTCCCAAAGCTCCAAAAATCGCCATCCCCTGATGTACAAATGGACTCGTGAAGGCACCCATTAAACTGAAGAATTCGCCGATAAATCCAGAGAATCCAGGCATACCTAAGGAAGCAAAAATGGCGATGCCAGAGATGACTGTAAATCGAGGCATTAAGGTCACTAAGCCTGAATAAGAATCAATTTCACGGTTTCCAGTGCGGGAATATAATACGCCTACCATCAGGAATAATAAGGCGGATAAGACCCCGTGGGAGATGGTTTGGAAGATAGCTCCCTGCCAGCCTTCTGCTGTGAATGCGGCGATTCCAAGGAGCACGAAACCCATGTGGGAAACAGAAGAATATGCGACTAATTTCTTTAAATCTGTCATCGCTAGCGCATTATAGGCACCGTAAACGATAGATAAAGCTCCTAGTCCGGCAAGGATATTGGCTGATGCGATTGCTTCCGCTTGGAAGAACGGAATCGTGATGCGTAACCAGCCATAGGCGCCTATTTTCAATAATACCCCGGCTAATAAAACGGAGATGGGTGTAGGTGCTTCTACGTGTGCATCTGGTAGCCAGGTGTGCAAGGGAACCATCGGTAATTTAATGGCAAATCCGATGAATAAAAGCCAAAATCCCCATTCCCGTGCGCTCATTCCAGCTAGCAACCAGCCGGAGCTAGGGTGAAGGATGCTCGTGATTTGGACATTATTTAGATCCGCTAAAGCCTGCATATCGAAACTATGCACCATCGAAGCGGTGGCAATTTCCTGTGATAATAACATGCCCTGAACAGCGTGCAATGCGTCCACATTAAAACCTTGTTCCGGACGAATCAAGCCGTTTAATAAAGCTGTTTCGTATGGATCTACATAGGCTAAACCCATGCCTAGCATCACTACGAGGATGAATAGGGATCCTACGAGGGTATAAATGAAAAACTTCAAAGAAGCGTAATTGCGTCGTGGTCCACCCCAAATTCCGATTAAAAAATACATCGGAAGCAACATGAATTCGAAGAAGACGTAGAAAAGGAATAGGTCTTTTGCTAGAAAACAGCCGATAATCGAGGCGTTTAAGAGCAATACTAAGGCATAATAGGTGCTTAGTTTTTCTTTGATTTCTGTTGAGTTCCAAAGGGCCACCCAGGTAATTAAACCCGTTAAAAGAATCAGTGATATGCTTAATCCATCGACTCCGAGGGTGTATTTGGACATAAATTGCCCCATTGAACCCAATGAAATCGAGAACCAATTGTGCGATTCATTAAATTGAAATAAACCCGATTGCGTGTCGAAAGCAGCATAAATATAGCCTAAAAGTCCTAATTGAATAGTCGAAAGACCGATGGCAATCGTTCTAGCCTGCTCCTTTAATTGACCTAATCCGAGGATGAGGGCACCTACGAGTGGCAATCCAATTAAGAGGGATAAAAGGGGTAAATTCGTCATTTAGTAAATACAGCGTAAAGTAAAAATAGGGCAAATGTCACAATAATCATAGCCCAGTAACTTTGGACTTTAGCTGATTGCCAGCGACTTAAAATTTTTCCAGTAGCTAGACTGAGGCTTGAGCTTCCGCCTACTAAAATTCCATCTACTAGATGTCGATCACACCAAGCAAGTAGGTGCGCGAGAATGACTTGTAAGGAGGCAATCCCATTGACTATTCGATCAAGGATTTGGGTTTCGAAAATGAGGGCAGACCTACTTTTCCAGCGAATGAGGCGGAATAAGTTAGGCCAAAAACGAGGCAGGAACTGATAATTTCCCGCCGGTATCCAGTTTCTGGATAAATACGCTCCGGTAATTCCAATCACCCAAGTCGCGGCCGTGATGTACAACCAAAAAGAAGGAATGTGGTAAATCGTTAGGAAGGCATTTTCAGGCATTTCAAACGGATGGCGAGAAATCCAAATGGATAAACTTGCGATAATTAATAGTCTGATTGGGATGTTTTGGGCAGGATTTTTCTCTGCAGAACCTTCCTTCAATGGTCCCATGAAAATGAGATAAAACTGGCGACTTATATAAAAGCTGGTTAATACCATGCCTATCGCTAAAACTACCAATAATTCGACGCGACCGGAAGTATATAAAAATCCAGCCAGGTTTTCCTTACTGAAAAAACCACCGGTTAAAGGTAATCCCATTAATCCCGCACCGAAAATAAGGTAAGCAAAGGCTGCCACCGGTGCTTTTTTTCGCAGGCCACCCATGTCGTTTAGGCTTTGGGAATGTACGGTATGAATCACGGCGCCAGCGGCTAAAAACAAGCCAGCTTTGAAAATGCCATGTGTTAATAAGTGGAATAAGGAGGCGTCTGAGCCCATTCCCATCCACATTAAACCCAGCTGGGAGATGGTGGAATAGGCGAGGGTCTTCTTGATATCGTTTTGGAAAATAGCAAAAACGGCGCCTGATAAAAACGAAATCGCACCGATGATTCCCATAAACAGGTGGGTATCTGAATTCGTGATATCGAAAACGCGAACACCCACGAAAACACCTGCAGCTACCATTGTCGCCGCGTGAATTAAGGCAGAGGCAGGCGTAGGGCCTTCCATCGCATCGGGTAGCCAAGACATTAAAGGAAACTGGGCTGATTTAGCGATTCCGCCGGCGATAATCGCCACCCCAATCAAGGTAGGTGCGATACCCTGCATCGCAGAAAATTGCCAAGTATCGAAGTGTAAACCTAAACCGATGAGTCCGAACAACAGCGCAATATCACCAAGTCGGTTAATCAAAAAAGCTTTTTTCGCGGCTTGCGTTGCGGCTTGTTTTTGATGCCAAAAACTAATCAATAAATACGAACACGCCCCCACTAATTCCCAAGCTCCGTAAAAAAGGAAGACAGAAT
>ERZ650308.1511-NODE-1511-length-11969-cov-4.262548_pt1 | contig 11969 bp, 9 predicted proteins | sample MGYA00376244_ERZ650308 | MGnify/ENA primary metagenome ERZ650308 (study PRJEB26733, sample SAMN07839295) | wastewater metagenome | biome: small river; feature: stream; material: water | place: USA: North Carolina | collected 2016-04-26 ...
TGGCCCGTGCCAATGCGGAGTACCAACGCAGCTTTGATTACGGCATGCGCTCATCTGTTCGCAGCTATGTGGAGGATTCCACCAACGCTGCCAAGCAAGCTGAGCGGGCGGTGACTTCTGCTTTCAAGGGCATGGAGGATGCGCTGGTTCAGTTCGTGACCACGGGCAAGCTCGACTTCAGCAGCTTGGCCAACTCCATCATTGCTGATCTGGTGCGCATTCAGATTCAGCGCATGGTCACTTTGCCATTGGCTGGGTGGTTGGGAGGTTTGGGTTCAACACCCACACCTGCGCCTGGCGGCAGCATCGTTCCAATCGGTGCGACAGACCTTGTAAACCCCATGGTCGCAGTGGCACACACGGGTGGCTTGATTGGGTCGGACAGTTTGGTCTCCCGATCTGTGGGGCTTCACAACTTCGCAGGTGCTACCCGTTATCACACGGGTGGGCTTGTCGATGGGGAAGTCCCCATCATTGCCCAGCCAGGTGAGGCCGTGTTCACGCCCGGACAGATGCGTGCATTGGGTGGGGCGCTTTCTTCTAAAAACCAACCTCAAGACGACCTTATTTCAGATGATGTAGAACTTTCAGACAGCTTGTTACATGCAGTTACTTTTTACATGCAAACCCTCGCAGTTCCTGCTCGTAGAGATGTGAAAAATATTGAAGTTCAAAAAGGAAAAAAATTATTTTACGATGCTAAATGTATCGCTTGTCATACACCAAAACAACGAACAGCTGTTAATGTTGCATTTCCAGCAATTTCCAATCAGTTAATTTTTCCTTACACAGATTTATTACTTCATGATATGGGCGAAGCACTTTCTGATCACCGTCCAGACTATTTGGCACAAGGAAATGAATGGAGAACACCACCTCTTTGGGGAATTGGTTTAACTGAAATAGTCAATGGACATAGTAATTTTTTACACGATGGTCGCGCACGTACATTAACAGAAGCAATCATGTGGCATGGTGGTGAAGCAGAGAATTCAAAAAATTTATTTAAAAATATGTCAATGAATGATCGAAATGCACTTTTGAAATTTCTACGATCTCTTTAAGTTATTCAAATTTTATAGGAAGGAATAAAGGACTGCAGGATGTAAGGATATTAAGATTTTAGGACTAGATTGTTGTTCTGTTGAGATTTAAACTCAAAACCTAAAACTCAAAACTATCAACCCATAACTCAACACTTTAATCCAACCCAAAACTTTTAAAAGTCAATGCAACTTATTCTCATCTAATTTCATCTTAGTAAAAACAAAAACAATCATGCGTACAATTTTACTAGCTTTCCTTTTACCTTTCATTACTTTTAGTGCTTTTAGTCAAAATGCTGTAGGAACAATCTGGAAATACATCCATGCAGATACAAATTACCAAGCTACAACCAACTTCATTAGTAAAGACATAAAAGCAACAACGAATGATCAACAAGGTTGTTCATATTTTTACTACGCGCCTTCACATACCAACGACACAAGTATTTATCGTTTAGCGAAAGTATCCAACCAAGGAATAAAATTATGGGACATCAGCGTTTTACCGATGAGTCAAACCATGCGTTACGAAATGTTTACAAACCAATCACAGCATTTTTTAATCAACGAAGCGAATAACACTATCTTACTAATTTCCACTTCAATTGACACCAATAACATTAGTTTAAACCAACCTGGAAACAGTCATTTCATCTTAATACAACGCTACGATACCTTAGGTAATTTATTGCAAGAGAAGAAAGAATACGTTCCAACAACCTACTCTACTTCGTTTGGAATCTCGTCTTACTCAATCGACCCGATTAGCAATCAAATCTATGTGAGTTTTGCGTTGCAAACAGGTGGTATTACCAACTACTATTTAAGAGGATTTGACTCAAATTTCACAAGCATATTTCAGAAGAACTTTCAATATGCTTCTTCCATGTTATTGACTAATTTAAGTTCACCTTTGATTACTTGTTCTACGAATGACGTAGTTGTCGTTTTTGGTAGAACTGTTGGTCAAACTCTTACAAAAAACATGCTTCGCTCTTATTCAAAAACTACTGGAGCTTTAATCATTAACGATTCTACTACTTTAAATTCAGGTGTTTACGCGAAGAAATTAAACGTGATTAACAACAAGATTTATGTCGTAATCAACAACTTGTATAAATTCAACTTACAAGGTCAATTACAGGGTGTTTCTACCGCTTATTTCGATAGCTATTTAGAAACTAATGAAGCGATCAGTTCTAAATTTTATGGATTTACATACAACACCTTTACCAATCCATATTTAGGGTATAAATTAACCGTAATCGATACAAATCTAACGACTTCTTCTTCCTACAATTTCCCTTTTACGACGCCGTTTAACCCTCACAAAACTATTTTAAAAAATGGATTTTTATATGTCTTAGGAAAAACATACAATCCAACAACCTACCGCAACACTTTAATTGTTTCGAAGCATTTATTGAATGGCACACTGAGTAAATACCATCAATTTATCGTTCATGATTCAGTTGCTAACTACAGCGGAACGTATCCTTTGGTCGATTTTTCAATGGACAACGACAACAAAGCGCTTGTGACTTTTTCGAGTTCTTTTTACACGTCAATTAATAATGTGCAATATGCAAAAACTAAAACAATCAGTTACAAAGCGTGTATCGATTGTGATTCTAAGTTAGTTGTTAAAACCTATTTTGATGTCAATAACAATTGTACATTCAATACCAACGAAGCTATGTTACCGAATCAATTGGTACATGTGCAACCAGCTGACGCCTATTTTTTCACAGGAAATGATGGAACCTTAGACTATTTCTCAACCAACTCAAGCGATACAATTACGGCCATTTCATCCAATTTTGGTCCTGCTTGCAATGGTAATTCGTACACATATATAGCCTCACCATCAGTTGTCGATACATTGAAGTTTGGTTTCACCCCTCCTTCTGCTATTGATTTAGCCGTAACAGGTGCTGCTGGAATCACCCGTCAAAACATGCAACAAAACATTTCTTTAACTGTTACAAATTTAGGAACTCCAACAACAAATTCAACCCTTCAACTTCAGGTTGACACTGCTTACAACATCACATCTACAACACCACCAGCGAGTAACATCAATGGCAATACCATCACGTGGAATTTAAGCAATTTTCCAACCTATCAACTTCACCAATTTTATGTTAGTGCTTATTTACCTATTGCCATCCCTATTGGTTATAACTATGAACATCTTGCAACAATTTCTACTGCAAACGATGGCAACACTAGCAACGACACACTTTCATTGAATGGCGTTGTAATCGGAAGTTACGATCCAAACCATAAAATTGTCGTTCCAGCAGGCATTGGTCCTGACCATATCATTGCGAATAACCAACGTTTAACGTACACGGTTGAATTTCAAAATACTGGAACAGATACGGCATTCAATATTTATGTAACAGATGCAATTTCTTCTTTATTGGATTTAAGCACCTTGAGAATTTTAGGTTCTTCACATCCAATGACTTATTCGTTGAATAACCGTGAATTAACGTTCTACTTTAACAACATACAATTAGTGGACAGTACGACAAATCCAGCTGGAAGCATTGGCTTTTTCCAATATTCCATTCTGCCTTTGGCAAATAAAATGGGCGAAACGATAGACAATACCGCTTACATTTATTTCGATTACAATTTACCTATTGTTACGAATACTACTTCTAATAAAATTGGTGGTCCTTTGTCTTTACAAGAACCTTCTATTGCTAATACGAACTTCGTTATTTTTCCAAACCCTACTTTTGATGGGAAAGGAACAATTCAAGTTGATTTAAAAAGTAGTCAGGATTTAATTATAGAATTAAAAAATAACTTTGGAGCAACGGTTGCCACGCGTAAATTTACACCGCAGTCAGTTGGCGTATACCAGCTTCCATTTGACTTTGAAGAGCTTTCAAAAGGCCTTTACTTCATTCAATTAACACAAGGAAATAGCAAAACGGTTTCGAAATTTATTAATCTATAAATCAATAGATCAAATGTCTAAAAAAAGAATCTATCTTTATGGAATAACTTTATCATTGTTATTCATTCCATTTATTTCAATGTTCTTTTCTTCAGAAGTCAACTGGGATTTAGAAGATTTTGCTTTGATGGGAATTTTATTGTTTGGATTGGCTTTACTCTTTGATTTAGTTTTTATTACAATTAAAAGAAAAATTACACGTATTTTATTTTACGTTTTCATTTTGCTTTGTTTCCTTACAACATGGATACAATTAGCCGTTGGGATTTTTTAAAACAACGAAAACTGCATAGGTGGCTCTAAACTTTCTGCAATTAATTGCGTTGTTATCTTCGGTGGATTTTTACCTAATAGCCATTCTTCTTCAGCGCTTACATCCAAAATTACCGGCATTCTTTTCTTAGAATTGTGAATTTCAGCCATTAATGGATTGGCTTCAGTTGTTAATATCGTATACGTTCCTCGTAGAATTCCTGAAAGCGGATCTATCCACTTACTCCACAATCCTGCAAAACAAAAAATAGGTGAATTTTCTACTTGTATAAGGTATTTTTCTTTTGATTTTCCTTTTCCATCCAACCATTTCCATTCGTAAAAACCAGTAGCAGGAATCAAGCAACGCTGAAATTCAACCGCTTTAAATGAGGGTTTTTCTGCGATTGTTTCCAATTTAGCATTCAATGTATTTTGCTGAAATTTCTCATCTTTCGCCCATTGCGGCAACAAACCCCATTGATAAAGTTGTAAAGCATTTGGTTCTTCGTTGGTTACAATAGGAAGATAAGGATGTGTAAAACCATTGACCTCATTGGAGGGAGAGAACTTTATCTCTTCTTGAAACCTTGCCTTAAAGCGATTTTTCAACGCTTGTGCATTTGCTGTATGTTGCGAATGAAAACACATTAGACTTTAATCGTTATAATATCCTTTAAACTCGTTGTATAGCGCGGCGAAAGCTTTTCTTGTTTCATTTTCCATACGCGTTTTTGATCTTGCACCGCTAACTTTATCTTTTGTTGTCCGAAACGTTGATTTAAGTCGTCCAGCGTTTGCATCAGTGAAATATGCTTTGGATTACTGTTCTCAAAGAGCGACTGCTGCACTTGGTTTTCTGGTAAAATATCAACCAAAATCACCCCTGCTTTTTTGTACTGAAAACCTTTTCGATAAATCCGTTCCAATGCTTGTTGCGCAAATTGTGCTAATTCAATACTAGAATTGGTTGGATAGGGTAACTTAGCGTACGTGTTTTGCGCATATTGTGGTAAATCTTGTCGAAAACCATTGGTATGAACAAATACTGAAATTGCTTTGCAACAACTTTTTTGCTTGCGCAACTTCTCTGCCGCTGTAACCGCAAAAGTCGCAACGCGCTCTTTCAATTGATCCAACTCCGTCAATGTTTTTTCAAAGGAACGTGTTGTTGCAATGTTCTTTTTCACCTTTAAGGCTTCTAAATCCAAGGTCGGTTTCCCTTCTAAATCTCTTTTGAGTCGAAGTCCAACAATCGACATGGATTTTTGCACCCACGCATCGCTGAGTTGGGTAAAATCAAGCGCTGTCTTCACCCCTTGCAAACGCAAACGCGCGGCATGTTTTCGTCCGATTCCCCAAACATCTTCAACAGCCAGCCATTTTAGCGCTTTGAGTCGTTTTTCTTCGGTATCGATGATATACGTTCCCTTCGTTTCTTTGGGGTACTTCTTCGCAATGCGATTCGCTACTTTTGCCAAGGCTTTCGTAGGCGCTATTCCAACACTGATGGGAATGCCTGTTCCTTTTGTTACCCGCTGAAGCATTTCATTGCCATAAGCTTGCAAATCGTAATAATCGAAACCTGTTAACTTCAAAAACGCTTCGTCGATGCTGTAGATTTCGATTTCTGGAGAAAATTCGCCGAGTAAAGTCATCACGCGGTGACTCAAATCGCCATACAAAGGGAAATTCGCAGAAAAAACGTGGATTTTGTGTTGCTTAAATACTGCTTCGTATTCAAAAGCAGGTGCGCCCATTGGAATACCGAGTGCTTTTGCTTCGTTGCTACGTGCAATGACACAGCCGTCGTTGTTGGACAACACAACGATGGGTTTTCCGTTCAAATCTGGACGAAAAACACGCTCACACGAAGCATAAAAATTATTACAATCTATTAAAGCAAACATCTTATTTTATTTCGGCAAAAGAAATCAATCAGTTCGTAAACAACTTACGTTTATCACAATGCTTTGATCACATGTGTTACCATTCCCCAAATCAAAAAATCATTTTCTTCGGTAACGCGAATAGGCTGATACGCATCATTTTCGGGCATCAACCAAATGATTTTCTCCTCCAAGCGAATGCGTTTGATGGTAAATTCTCCGTCAATGTAACACACTGCGATTTTGTTGTCTAGCGGTTGTAAACTTTTGTCAATTACTAACAAATCCCCATCAAAAATCCCCGCATCTTTCATGGAATGTCCTTTTACCCGGCCATAAAATGTGGTAGATGGATGTTTGATTAAATGGCGGTTCATGTCGATACTTACATCTACAAAATCCAACGCAGGCGATGGAAAACCAGCCGAAATACCTTCACCAACCAAGGGCAACGAAAGCCTTGTTTCAGTGGAAGCGGAGTAAATCTCCAAGGTGGATGACTGGTGTAATTTCAATGCCGACATAGCGAAAACCTCTAAAAATCTATTGGTCAAAAATAGTAGAAATACCACATAGAAAAACAGGTGAAGTGGAGAATTTTTGAACAAAATGAAGAAGATAAATTTTACTGCTGCAATCTCAATTCTGAACACATATTCGCTGCGTGTATTCACTTGATTCAGCTATTAATTTCACCACATAAAACCCATTTTCAAGATCAATGGGGATTTCGATTTGATCGGAATTGATGAATAGAGTTTCTACCACTTTTCCTAATAAATCCTGGATTTCAACGCGTTGAATCATTTGTTCAGATTGAATAACCATGAAATTTTTCATAGGATTTGGATAAATGCGCACGTGATTCAATTCTTTTTGACCTTCCAATCCAAGGATTTCTGACGCTTTCCATGTTTCCTTTAAGCGTGCTTGCGAAGAAACACCCGTCGTGATGTAAAAATCGTTGTCTCCTACAAAAGCAACTCCGCCTTTTCTCGCCTCTGCGGGAAAAGAAGTTAAAATTGTCGTTTCCCACGTTTCCAAATTAATCCGCAAGAATTGATTCGAATAGGATTGATTTTCAAGCACGCCGCCATAAATAAATCCAAATTTCCCTATTTGTGCAAACATGGAATAGGTTGTTGGAGTAAGATTTAATTGATTCATCAACTGCCATGAATCCGAATTAGGAGTATAGCGATAAAAACCCGAATTCAAAGTGCCGTTGTTCAATTTTCCTAGTCCGATAATTCCTGTATCGTTCCAAGAAAATGCAACCCCTCTCCAAATCCCATCGAACGGTACATTCGCTTTTTGAACCCACTGTTCTTGGACCAAATCAAACGCCCAAACTTCATTAGAAATTATTCCACCAGTTGTTTTGCCACCTACAATGTAAACGGTATCGCCAATTAAAAAACTTACTGCACCCGCTCTTCCTGACGAAGGTAAAGCTGGAAGCATTGTCCACGCATTGGTTTGTGGGTTGAATTTCCAACAATCGTTTAAGTACGAAGCACTTCCATTGACTCCACCAAAAACATACCCAAAACCTTGGTGAGAAAAGCCATTCGCATACTGTCGTTCTTGGCCTGTCGGTAAATTCACACCATTCGACCACGTTTCCGTCGTTACATCAAATACTTTGAAATCGGAAGTACAACTAAACCAAGTATTCATGCCCAAACCGCAATAAACGTGGTTATCAATTGTAAACGTTGTTGCATCATCTCTTGCATCTCCAGAAAAATCTGCAAGTTGATTCCAAACTTGCGCGTTTGAATGAATACAGACTATAAAAAGACAAACGGTAAAAAAAAATCTCATGAAAGACAAACGAATAAAAATGAATAAAATTACTTGAAAAACTAATAGTTAAAAAAAAGTCTTAAATTTCAGTATTAAAAATTCAAAAATGACCCTACATCAATTCATTGTTCCCCGCGAAAAACGTGTAATAGTCTACACTGTATTGAATAAAGAAATAATAAACTCAACTCAAAAGAGTAACTATCCAGCTAATTTTCAAGTAGATTCTTCACTATTAACAGCAAAAAGAAATGAACTAATTGCGTTAACAACTGAAGATGAAAATTTACATAATCAATCTGAAAAAATAAAGATTGAAACGCTTGCTTTTCAACAACTAAAAAGTGAAATAAGTAAAGTAATTGTCGGTCAGCAACACATGATTGATCGCTTGTTAATTGCTTTATTAGCTGATGGACATGTTTTATTGGAAGGCGTTCCCGGATTAGCAAAAACCCTTGCCATAAAAACCCTCGCTGAAGCAATTGCAGTTGATTTTAGTCGCATTCAATTCACACCAGATTTATTACCAGCCGATGTAACTGGAACACTTATTTACAATCAAAAAAGTGAGCAATTCACGGTTAAAAAAGGACCAGTTTTCGCTAATTTTGTATTGGCTGATGAAATTAATCGTGCACCTGCGAAGGTTCAAAGTGCGTTGCTAGAAGCGATGCAAGAGCGTCAAGTTACCATTGGAGAAGAAACGTTTAATTTACCTGTTCCATTTTTAGTATTGGCGACTCAAAACCCAATCGACCAGGAAGGAACGTATCCTTTACCTGAAGCGCAAGTTGATCGTTTCATGTTGAAAATAAATTTAGGATATCCAACAAAAGAAGAAGAACGATTAATCATTCGTTCAAATGTGCAACAAAATGGTTTGCCTTCTTGTCAACAAGTGATATCTGCTGAAGCAATTATTCAAGCTCGATCGTTTGTTCGTCAAATCTATTTAGATGAAAAAGTGGAACAATACATTGTTGATCTTGTTTTTGCAACGCGAAACCCAAGTGACTATGGTTTAGGTTATTTGGAACCAATGATTGCTTTTGGATGTTCACCACGTGCAAGCATCAACTTGGCATTAGCGGCAAAAGCTGTTGCATTTATGGAAGGACGCGCATTTGTTATTCCAGAAGATGTTAGAGCAGTTGCCAACGACGTTATGAATCACCGATTAGGCTTAAGTTATGAAGCTGAAGCTGAAAACTTGACAGCAAAAGACATTGTTTCAAAAATCATTGCAAAAGTAGCAATACCTTGATTTAATTTCAGTGGAAACCAACGACCTTTTAAAGAAAATAAAACGCATTGAGATAACAACGAAAGGGTTGTCCAAACAGCTATTTTCTGGTGATTATCATTCAGCTTTTAAAGGCAGCGGTATGACATTCAGTGAAGTTCGAAATTATGCTTACGGCGATGAAGTAAGAACGATCGATTGGAATGTTACAGCACGCTACAATGAGCCACACATCAAGGTTTTTGAAGAAGAAAAAGAGTTGACTGTTTTATTAATGATCGATTTGTCTGGTTCTTCTAATTTTGGAACTTCCGCAACTAAAAAGAATTTAGCCATCGAAATTGCTGCCGTTTTAGCATTTACTGCGGCGCAAAACAACGATAAAATTGGAGCTGTTATTTATACCGACAAGGTGGAACAATACATTCCTGCAAAAAAAGGAAAGAAACATGCGTATGCCATTATCAATGCGTGTGTGAATTTCAAACAAACAGCGGAGGAAACAAATTTATCTGAAGCGATTAAACACCTTCAGTCAGTTCAAAAGAAACGAACTATTACATTTATTATTAGTGATTTCATTGATAACAGCAATTACCTTGAAAAATTGCCAATACTGCATAAAAAACACGATATTGTTGCCATCAAAACGCGTGATTCTGGAGAAGTAACGCTTCCAGATTTTGGATACATTGAGCTGTTCAATGCTGAAAGCGGCTTAAAAACTTGGGTAAATTCAAGCGATAAAAAAGTTAGTGACTATTTGGCGAAAAAAGAAACTGAAAGCACCGAGATATGGAAGAATTCTATGCTCAAATTGGGCATAGATAGCATTGTTTGTTCAACCGATCAAGCATTCATCCCAACACTTGTTCAACTGTTTAAAAAGCGAAAAAAATGAAACATTGGTTATTTTTCCTTTTTAGTTTGGTACATTGTTTGGTTCTTGGCCAACTCACCAAAGCAGCGCTTCAAAATGAAAAAATACGCGTTGGAGAAAAGACTTCGATCACTTACTTGGTAGAGTTGCCAAAAAATGCAACGATAGTAAAATCGGAACAACCCTTAAAACTTCAATTTACCGTTCAAAAAACCGGAAAAAAAACTACTGATTTAGAGCAACTATCACCTTTAAAAGATACAATTGTAATAGGAAAAAACGGAAAAAGAAATTGGATCGGAATTGTGTCACTTACGGCTTGGATTGAAGGTAACTTTACGATTCTAAGTCCAACCATAATTGTTGCGCAACAAGCCCTGACTTTTCCTAGCCTAAAAATTTCCGTTTCATTGGTTCCTGAGAAAAAAGGAATTGCCTTACTCGACATCAAACAATCTTTTACTACTTTACCAGAACAACGATTTGAATTAACCAATTTTTTAGCGAAGTATTGGTGGTTCATGCTGCTTCCATTCATTGTTATAATAGCGATTTATGGATATAAAAAATATTTCAAAAAAGAAAAAACGAGTGAAATCAAACGTTCTAATCAAGAAGATTTTTTGCACGCTTTAGCAGAACTAAGTGCTAAAAAATTATGGGTAAATGAGCAAACAAAAGAACATTTTATTCAATTTTCAACCTTATTTCGATCGTATTTATCTGCTGAATTTGAGTTTAATTTCTTAGAAAAAACAACCTTCGAAACGACCTTAATTTTAAACCGAAAGAAAATAGATCCAACGATTGTTCATCTTATTAATCAGCTTCTTTCTAAGGCAGATTTAGTGAAATTTGCTAAGTCGATTCCGTCAGAAACTGAAATTATTGAGCTCCTTGAGCAAACAAAAACATGTGTCCAATTCATTCAATCAAAAAAATAACAGGATGCATAATTGGACAATTTCAATCTTGGATTATCAATTGCTAGCGCCGCAATGGCTGTTGCTGCTTTTAGTTGTTCCACTTTATGGCTATTACCTTTTCGTTTCAAAAAACAAAAATAATGGAACGTGGAAATTTACCGGAACACCAACAACACAAGCCAACATCTCTTCAAAAAAGATCAAACGCATTCGAATTGGACTACATGTCTCTAGTTTAATTGGTTTTGTTTTATTGCTAATTACACTCGCTCAACCCACCAATGCTTCCAGTGAAAAAGCAATTCAAAATCGTTACAAAAACGGAATTGACATTGTCTTAGCCATGGATGTTTCTATGTCAATGTACGCACTCGATTTTCAACCCAATCGTCTGGAAGTTGCAAAAGCAGTTGCCAAAGAATTTATTGATGGAAGAAATGGTGATCGAATAGGTTTAGTGGTGTTTTCTGGCGAAGCATATACGGCTTGTCCAACTACATTGGATTACCAACTATTAAAAGATCAAATGGACCAAATAAATGGTGAAGATTTGGAAAGTGGCACTGCAATTGGAACGGGTTTGGGAACAGCAGTTGCGCGATTACGCGATGACAAATTAAAATCAAAAGTTATTATTTTATTAACGGATGGGAGTAACAATGCTGGAGAATTAGCACCTAAAGAAGCCGCTGAATTAGCACGATTGAAAAATATTACGGTTTACACCATTGGAGTTGGGAGCAATGGAAACGCTCCGACACCAATTGTTACACCTTTTGGGGTTCGCTTTGAGAATATGCCCGTTGAAATTGATGAACAAACATTGCGTGAAATTGCAGCAAAAACAAATGGTCGTTATTTTAGAGCAACCGATGCTAAAAGTTTAACAGACATTTATGCAGCGATTGATCAAATGGAGAAAAGAAAAATGAAGGATCAGAACATGC
>ERZ650308.1513-NODE-1513-length-11964-cov-5.371652_pt1 | contig 11964 bp, 10 predicted proteins | sample MGYA00376244_ERZ650308 | MGnify/ENA primary metagenome ERZ650308 (study PRJEB26733, sample SAMN07839295) | wastewater metagenome | biome: small river; feature: stream; material: water | place: USA: North Carolina | collected 2016-04-26 ...
TGCGCTTCAGGCTGTCGAGTACGCAAATCCCAAACAATAGAAAGATTATGAAGAACATCCCCAAGAGAGGACAACTTCACTAATAAAATTTTAGGCTTGCTAGATAAAGAGGAGTTGAGTGGGATATTGCTCATGTGAGCATTATCATATCTTTTAATGAGAACTTTAAAATGCTCAGAATTTAGGAGCCTGATCCCAGCCAAAGCCTGCACTATCTTTGGCGTTCATATTCGGCTCAATACCTTCAGGCAAAGGCCATTGGATATCAACTACTGAGTCATTCCAAGACAAGCAGGCTTCACTTTGGGGATGATAGTAATCCGTGGTTTTGTATAAAAACTCAGCCGTCTCAGATAAAACTAAGAAGCCATGCGCTAGGCCAGGAGGAATCCACATTTGCTTGTGATTCTGAGCGCTCAATTCAACTCCAACCCATTTTCCATATGTCGGCGAGTGCTTACGAATATCTACCGCAACATCAAATACCGCACCTTGCGCGACGCGTACTAATTTTCCTTGAGTTTGCTTTACCTGGTAGTGCAAGCCTCGTAGCACGCCCTTCGCTGATTTGCTATGGTTGTCTTGTACAAAAGTCCTCTTCAAACCTGTGGATTGCTCAAAGTCACGATCGTTAAAACTTTCAAAGAAGAAGCCGCGCTGATCAGCAAACACCTTTGGTTCAAGTATCAAAACACCATCTAATGGAGTAGTTGTTACCCGGTAAGGCATATCAAACAACCACCTTTTTTTGCGATTTGTTCTGCTCTAGACCCAATGAAACTGGAGCCAAGAAAATCAATAAAATCAACATGGTGAAATGCCCTTCCTCCATATCAACCATCATGGAGTTCATAAAAATGCTCACCATGAATAGGTAGACAAACATGATCAAGCCATTGCGCTGCACCTCATCTTGCTTCACCCAAGCAAGTCGGCATGCCTGTACAAAAATACCGACATAGAGCAACAAGCCCACCACGCCTTTTGTGGCCAGGATGAAGAGGTACTCGTTGTGCGGGTTGGTAAAGCGCTGTGGTTCTGTGGTGCCCATCGCCAGATTGATTTGCTGAAACAGATCCGCAAATTGAATCGACCCAACACCTAGCAGCCAATGGGCCTTGATCAATTCCCAGATGGACACATAAAACTGCAACCGAAGCCCCACTGAACTGAAGTCATTGGCGCGCTCAATCGGGTCGCGTTGAATAAAGTTTTGAATCTCTTGAACGGCGATCATCATGCGCGTTTGAACGATCGATGAATTCATCGCGCCTACAACCACCGCGACTGCTGCTGCCGCCAACCACCAGCGGTAACGGCCGATGGAAAAACGCTTGTGGTTGAGCAACACCCACAATGGCAAGCCAGCAACCAGCAGCAAAATGCCTGCACGGCGCTCACTTGCAAAAAACATCGAGGCAAGCAACGCCAGCATGGGAACAGCAGCGCGCCAGGACAAGTCAGGACGCACCAACAACATTTGCGCCAGCAAGAAAATAAAACCCACAATCATCTGGCCATACAAGTGATGCATGGTGTACCAAAGGTATTCCCCCGGTTTGATCACGCCGCCCATCGTCGCCAACAAATTAGCTGTCGCAATCGCAACAAAGGCGCCCATCAACACAAACAAGGCAAAGCGGGCCACCTTCACTACACTGAACATGGCCCACAGCACCAAGATAAATCCAAAGGTGCGCAAGTCGTGCTGCATGGCCACCAACGATCGAACCAAGCCGTATCCGGCGAGTAGGTTTGTCACAACATCCCAAGCACAAATACCGAAGATCAGCCCCAAAAACTGCAAGGTCTTGATTTTTTGACTGGCCTCCAGCTCAAACCCTCGCCAAAACCAGGGCGTCGCCAACAGCAACAACAATACAAAAATGTTGATGCCGGCCACGGTGGTGAGCATGGCACACGCAAGCCCAAGCAACATCACGTAGCTGTAGCCCATATGCAGTTCGTTTTTGTTCATCGCATTACCCAACTTAAATTTATAGCGTCACGCCTTAGTAGGCGTTCTTGTTCACAAAGCCTTTGAAGACTGTCAAGAAAATGATTTTCAAATCCAACCAGAACGACCAGTTTTCAATGTAAAAAAGATCGTACTCAATGCGCGTTTTCAAATCGGTGTCACCACGCAAACCGTGTATTTGCGCCCACCCCGTGATGCCAGCTTTGACTAAATGCTTTTTCATATAGTCTGGGATTTCGTCTTTGAACTGTTCAACAAAAACAGACCGCTCCGGGCGTGGCCCCACGATAGACATATCGCCTTTAAGAACGTTGATGAATTGTGGCAACTCATCCAAACTCGTCTTTCGAATAAATTGGCCAAAGCGGCTGGTCGCCTTGGTAGCGGCGCCACCCCAACGCACGCCATCTTTTTCAACGTCGACAGGCATGGATCGAAACTTCAGCATCGCAAACGGGCGGTTGTTCAGCCCCACTCTTTCTTGGCGATAAAAAACAGGTCCACGCGAACTGAGCTTGACGCCAATCGCCACCGCCAACATCACGGGGCTGATCAACATCAAAATAAATGCCGACAACAGCTTGTCTTCGCACCATTTCACAAATTGGTTCATGCCCGTCATGGGGGACGTCGACAAGTCGTACATCGAAACCCCCAGCACCTCACTCACGCCATGGTTGATCAAGCGCAATGTGAACAAATCGGGCGCCAGTCGAATCGACGCGGCGCTGTGACGCAGGGCATGCAAGATGCGTTGAATGGCATTGACATCTGCCAAAGGCAACGCCAACCAAACCTCGTCAATTTGAGAGTTTGCCAACGACTCTAATGAAGCCGTGTCCGCATGCGGAATCACCATCGTGATTTTGTAGCCGGACCATCCTGCGGAAGTCACGCGTTGTTGAAGGCTTTCTGCCACAGCGCCTTCACCGACCAGCGCCACTTGGCGCAAAGTCACGCCGCGCAAACGAAGGTTTCGAAGAACCAAGTACACACCAAAGCGCCCAAGCCACAACAACAATGTAGAAAACACAATCCACACGGCAAACCACACCCGAGAAAACTCTTGTGAAGCTTTGAAGGCAAATAGCCACAACAAAAGCAAGCCCACCACCATCAACCATCGCCCAGCAACTTTGGCCAACATGACTGGCATTTGCGCCCCGCGCCAAGAGCGCGCCACATCGCCCGACACCACAGCAAACAACAAAGCGCCCACCGCCATCAGTGCGTAGTAGCCCGACAAATCGACGGGGAACTGGACAGGCAAATCCAAAATGCGCCGCACATGCAACGCCATGTAGCCGGCCATCAAAATGATGGCGGCATCGCTCAATCTGACTAAGAACGGCACGAGCGCTGAAGAACTTTTAAGTGAATTGGTCATCAATCATTGGCTGCGTACAAACGCATATTTTCAATGGGTAAAGCATAGCGTGCCGTACATAGCGATAAGGCGTTCATTCAGGACATCGGCGCTAAATAGGGTGGCAGCCCTGCTTATCGCTTGCGCTTTCATAGGTCCAACCTCATTGATGTTTAAACTTTTTACCGCAGCGGCAATGGCCTCTGGCGATTCTGGCTCAATCAACAAGCCAGAAGATCGATGCGCAACGATATCGGTCAAACCACCAACATTGGTAGCAATAACAACACATCCAGCGCGCATGGCCTCGACCGCAACAAGTCCAAAGCCTTCCCATCGCGACGGAACAACGATGAAGTCGGCTTTCCGATAAAGCGTTTCAAGTTGACCTGCTTTTAACCAGCCTGTCATCGTGATGTTTTCGGGTACTTCATTGATTGAAAAACTTTGATCCACAACAGCTTCACCGACCATGAGTGCTGAATACCCATTGCCCAAAAGGCACATAGCGGTCAAAAACAAATCAACCCCCTTTTGCCGATCAAAGCGCCCCACATAAAGAATTGTGACGGTGTCAGCTTTCCAGTCGAACTTGATGGGCTCTGGTGTTGGTGAAACAACTGGCACCGCATTAGAAATTTTTTCTAACTTGCTTGCAGGTAACCCGGCTTCGCGAGCTGAATGCAGCTCGTGGTTAGAGATGCAAACAATCTTGTCGGTGCAGTGACTTAAGACCCGCTCTATTCCTTGCACAAGCCGGCGCTTATTTACATTTTTATATCGATCCCACGCCCATCCATGTGGGCAATACACCACCTTGACATTCGTGAGAAGTTTTAGCAAAGGTCGAGCAAAGAAGCCTGCATAAGTTGAATGTATGTGAACCACATCAAATTGGCTTGCACGCACGGCGCGGTATGCCGCCCAAGCAACTTTAAGCGCGTTATAAATACGAAAATTTGATGCATTGAAGCCCAGTAACCTAACCTCGCTCGGAAGAAAAAGATCATCGTGATGCTTCTGCGGAGCACAAACTGCAATGCCTTCAACCCCAAATTGCTTAAGCTGAGCGGGTGCAATGATGTTCAAGTAGGTGGCAACCCCACCTTTTACCGACTCAGCGATGTGCAACACCTTCATCTAACCGTCCTTCGATCTTGAAGATACAACTGTAACAACCACGCGCAAGTGAATAGCTGGCCAGCCACCATGCCGTACACCCAATGGACCGGCTCAGCGCGGGCAAAGGTGTAGCCCACCGCCACGGTCACCAACAGCACCCACGCATTGGCGTACAACACCATGCGATGGCGTTCTGCCAACACCAAATAACCAGTCAACACATGCTGGCTTAAACATAGGCCAAGCCAAATCGCAAACACATTCAAAACCGGGGCTACTTTGATAGCCAGTGCATCTGAGAGATACAGGGCCATCAAAGGCTGACCAAAGCAAGTTAAAACTACCAACCCACCTGCCCCAACCAAGAGGCCCGCAGCCAATAGCTGTTTTGTTTTAAGCCAATAAGCAGAACGGTCGGAATAAAAGCTTGTTGCAAACCGTGGGTACAGCGCCATAAAAGCGCCCACCAACACGGTAGCGCCAAGGTTGAACAGCTTTTCTGTGGCGGCATATGCAGCACTTGTAGAGGCATCAGCCAGCGCGCCCACCACCACCGTGCCCAGCGTGGTTGAAGCCAGCAACAACAATTGAGAAAGCACCAAGGGCGAATCTTTACGAAGCAAGCGCCAGGTCTGAGTAGCGTCAAGCCTGTCAGCCCCTGAAGGCGCTAAAACCGCGCATGCCCTCTTAGTCAACCACCACGAGCCTAAGCCTAGCAAGACCTGTGGCGCGATCAAAACGGCAACAGCCAGTGCAGCACTTACCCAAGGGGTAGAGGGCGTGCCGTGGTTCACCAATACCAACAAAAGCAGCACACTCACAACAACGCCAGCTACGGCGCTGGCGACACCACCTGCAAAGTTTTGGATCGACTGCAAAAACCAGTTGGAGTTGAGCGCCGAAGCCATCAGCAACAAGACAAAGCCCAACAAATACCAATGACCATCAGCCCAAGCGATATAGCCAAGGCCAAACAGACATGCGACAGGCCCAAAGAGTAAATACAGCTTGCTACGAATAGACGCGTGCCACACAGCAGCCACCGCTGCCGACTGCGAGCCGCGCGCCACCGACGCGGGCCCGCTCCAGCTAAAACCAAACTGCACCAGCAACACGAGGTAATACACATACACCTGCGCCACCAACACCGTGGCCATGACGTGCGCATCCACCCTCCTCAACAAGAGGGGCACAAAAATAATCCCCGAGAGGCCCAGCAAGCCCATTAAGAGCATTTGCCAAACCAGTGCGGGGAGTTTGAAGTGCAGCCTAGGCATTACGCCTTGTCGTTCGTTTGCGATACAAAAAGCTTTCTGCGTATAGCCTCGTAAGACATGGCTAAAACAAACCAAAAATACGGCTGGCGTGTGTTGTGGAAAAAGGTAAACGCAGCCATCATCAACACCACGCTGAAGGTGTATGAGTCTCGGATGCGCCATGCACCGATGAGTAAATACGACACAAGGGCAACCCATGCAACACCTGCCAATAGGCCGCCTTGTATGAGCAAGTCAATTGTGATGTTGTGTGACTCCATGATGTCTGATCGCTCGCCATTAGCATCCACTGAATGCCACGAATACTCACCTGGTCCATGTCCAAACAAAGGCGACTCAAGCCAAGCCTGCAAGCCGTGCTTCCATAGCTCTTCACGCACTCCTGTTTTTTCGACAGGGTTGCTGTAGCCAATGCGAAAAGCTTCTTGATCTTTGAACGCTTGGCCGTCGTAACACTTGGCTGACCACAGCCCTTCACCTTGGCTCAATGTTTCGACAGCGCAGCGTACCGATTTACGTACCTCGCCATGCGCAAAGGTTTTAACCAAAAACACGCACAGCACCATCACCAGTGCATAGCCCAGCAACGACATGCGGCTGGCCTTCATCTCCCAGCGCAGGCGCAGCATGATCAAAATCACAAACTCAAACACCCACACCACAAACAAACCATCACTGCGCACTAGCAAGCCCATCAGCATCAGCGCAAACAACAACAATCCAAACCCTGCCATTTGCCATCGAGTTGGATTAGCCACATCGCGCCACAACGCAGCAACCCATACGGGTAAGGGCACAAAGAATAAGGCTAGCTGGTTCGGGTTAATCGACCAGCCAGAATAACGAACGTCACCAGCATCCGCCATGTGTAACTGTTGAGCAAGTTGCGCATCGCCCGATACGTAAACAACGAAACCAAACCACAAGCCAATTGCAGTCAACGTACATAGCCAATAAATGACACGACGCAAGGCCGCCTCACTCAGCATTGTCATTAGTGCAAGCAGGCCAACAGTCACTGCAGCAGTAAATGCATACGCCATGGCATGGTGCGCAGCCAAAGACCCCTTTTGGGTTCCAGCCAAAGCGCCTAGTAGCATGCCCGTGGATGCAAGCAACCAAAATAAAACCATCGGTGTTTTCCACAGGCGCCAAGGCTTCCCGTAAATTATCCCAACCGCAGCTAGCACAGCTAACAGCAGCTCGCCTGGCCCAACGGGGAAGGCGGCCATCCGCAGGTTGGTACTGATCGACAGTAAAAGCCCCACCCCTAAAAGGAAAGGCATAACAGACAGAAGAACCAAATCTGTTTTCTTAATCAACATTTTTATTCACACAAATCTTTAAACTTATTTTTGATTTTCCATCCACACCCAATCCACAACCTCCCCATCAGGCTGATAGCCGGGCACAAGGCTTTTGAGCTGCGAACGGATAGAGGGCACATCGTTTGTGTCAAGCGCTAAGCCTAGTTCCGTCAGCTTAGCCTGAAGCACATCCCAAGACAAAAAGTCTTCATGGGCTTTCATGATACGAGCATGGCTAGTGGGCAACGGGTTGTCGCCGATCAACAGCTCTTCATAAAGCTTCTCGCCTGGGCGCAAGCCAGTGACTTGGATTTCAATATCGCCATTCGGATTGGCTTCATTCTTTAGCCCTAAGCCAGACAACTCAACCATACGTTTGGCTAAGTCCATAATTTTCACAGGCTCACCCATGTCCAGCACAAACACATCACCACCGTTAGCCATGGCGCCTGCCTGAATAACGAGTTGAGCCGCCTCAGGAATGGTCATGAAGTAACGGGTTATCCGCTCGTCCGTCAATGTGATCGGGCCACCCTCCTTGATTTGCTTGCGAAACAAAGGCACCACAGAGCCCGATGAGCCCAATACATTGCCAAACCGCACCATGCTAAATCGAGTTTTACCTTGGGCTTGAGCCATCACAGCGGCCTGCGCTTGCAACACCATCTCCGCCAAGCGTTTGCTGGTCCCCATCACATTGGTAGGGCGCACGGCTTTGTCGGTGCTAATCAAAACAAAGTCTCTTACCCCATGCGCCATCGCTTGCGTGGCTGTAGTTAAGGTGCCCAGCACATTGTTTTTCACGCCTTCTGCTGGGTTGTGTTCGACTAAGGGCACATGTTTATAAGCCGCTGCGTGGTAAACCGTATGGGGCTTCCATGTGCCAAATATTTCAGCCATGCGTGAAACATCTCGCACGTTGGCAAGTAGGGGCACCAAAACAACGTTGACATTTGTGTCTTGCAAATGCTCTCGGAGCTCATGCTCAATGGCATAAAGCGCAAACTCGGTCAGCTCAATCAATAGCAAAGCCGAGGGCGACGAATTAACGATTTGTCGGCACAGCTCAGAACCAATAGATCCACCTGCCCCTGTGACCATCACCACATTACCGGCTATGTTTTTGGCCAGCATCAACGGGTTAGGCGGCACGGGGTCACGGCCTAGCAAATCTTCAATATCCAGCTCTTTCAAGTCAGACACTTGCACACGGCCTTGCGCTAAGTCCATCACGCCGGGCAAGGTGCGCACCTGCACTTGGGCTGCCCGCACCAAATCTAAAATTTCGTTCCGTCGTGAGCGTGGCGCGGATGGAATTGCCAAAAAAACCTGCGTGACTCGCAGCTTGGCAACCAAAGTCAAAATAGCCGAAGGGTCATAGATTTTCAGACCATTCAGCACCTGCTTGTGCAGACTGCTGTCGTCATCTAGCAAACCGACGACCACCAGCTCTGAACTTGTTTTAAGCGCTGCGGCCAGTTGGCGACCTGCTGAGCCTGCGCCGTAAATCAACACCCTAGGCAAACTCTCGCGATTCAAAATGCCTTGATATGTCCCGCCCAGCCAATAGCGTACAAAGGCTCTAGAAAGTGTGACTCCCAAAAGTAGCAACAACGGCTGAAGAATACCCACTGAGCGCGGCACACCTGGCACGCCCATGACGGCAAAAACTAAAACATAAATTACGGCATATATGCTGACCGCTTTCAGCACGGTCAACAATGCCGGTAGACCTGCGTAGCGGAATATTGCGCGATACAAGCCGAAAACAATAAATAACGGTACCGCAAAGGCGGTAGCACCTACAAAGGCAATGAAATGCGCATGGGTCCACGCCGTCCAAGACTCAAAACGTAAGTTGAAAGCGATCCAAACTGTGATCGCACAAATTAATACGTCAGCCCCTAAGGCTAACGCCCGCTTCACTGGTCGCGGCAGAAACAATAAAACGTCTGAAAATTTCAGCAACATGCTTGCTTCATGACCTTCTGTATTGCTTCACAAGTCTTTGTAATTTCAGCAGACGTCAAAGTGGGATGGACTAAAAACATGATGGATGTTTCACCTAGCTCTTTCGCAACAGGCAATCGTGCGTCAGGGCGCCAGCCAGTACCATCAAATGCTTTTTCTAGATACACCTCTGAGCAAGACCCTTGATAGCAAGGCGCCCCCTCAGCATTGATGGCATCAATGATTTGGTCTCTCGTCCACCCAGCCGCTAAATGATCGGGCTGCACATACACGTAGCACTTGTAGTGCGCATGCTCGCAAGACTCATTACTTTCTAAGCAAGCACCAATGCACGATGCGCACTTAACCATGGGCACTCGTAACGCGGAAAACTCTGCACACGCCGCCCAAATAGACTGCGCGTTACGCTTACGTGCAGCAGCCCAGCTAGGCATACGACGAAGCTGTATGCGCCCTATCACAGCTTGCATCTCCAGCATCCGCCAATTGGTGCCAAAGCTCTCGTGCAACCACCGGAACCCCGGCGCGTGCTGGCGCTCGTACACCGCCTCGTAACTCTTGCCATGGTCCTTGAACGACCACATCGCCCGCCACAGGGCCTCGTCATTCGTCGTCACCATGCCGCCCTCGCCGCCCGTGGTCATGATCTTGTCCTGGCAAAAACTCCAGGCCCCCACATGGCCAATGCTGCCCACAGGCCGCCCCTTGTAACGCGCCCCATGCGCTTGGGCGCAATCCTCAATCACTTTTAGGCCGCGCTCAGCTGCCAGCGCCATGATCGGGTCCATGTCGCACGGCCAACCCGCCAAATGCACACAAACCACCGCCTTGGTTCGCGGCGACAACACCGCCGCAATCGTGCGGGCCGATACATTGCCGCTGTCGGCATCCACATCGGCAAACACAGGCACTGCACCCGCATTCACCACACACGAAATCGACGCAATAAAGGTGCGTGGCGTGACCACCACCTCATCGCCCGGGCCCACGCCCAAAGCCTTCAGCGCCACATCCAGCGCCAGCGTGCCATTGGCCAGCGCCACGGCATGCGACACGCCACTCCATGCGGCAAACTCTTTCTCAAACTCGCGTGTTTCGTTACCCGTCCAATAGTTGACTTTGTTGGACATCACCACGCGCTGCACCGCGTCAGCCTCTTCGGGGGTGAAACTGGGCCAGGGGGAAAATGGAGTGTTCAGCATCTTGTCTCTTCAGTTTTTGATCAAGGGTCGCGCAGGATTGCCCACCACTGTCACGCCCGGTGGCACGCTCTTGGTGACGACCGCGCCCATGCCCACCACCGCGCCACGGCCAATTACCAAAGGCGCGCCGGGCAGGCCTTGTTTGATAACGGCACCAGCGCCAATGTAGGCATGGTCATCAATGTGCACATTGCCGTTGCACATCACGCCTGGAGCAAAGGTCACAAAGTCGCCCACCACACAATCGTGCGCGACGTAGCTGTAAATGTTGCCGTGAAAATGTTGGCCAATGCGGATGTTGCTGGTCAGCGTGACAAAGGGGCACAACACCGCGCCCTCGCCCAGCTGCACATCGTCCAGCTGCACCACGTTGGCTGCACGCGCCTCAAAAAACTGCACGCCATCGGCAGCGCAGCGCTCCACCAATTTCTGGCGCATTTGGCTGTTGGCTATGGCCACATTCATGTGGCGTGAGCTGGCGGGCTCGGCCTGCCATTGGGCATAGGTCAACACCCGCTGTCCGTTGATCACAGGAGCACTTGGCTGGTCATCCACAAACACCAGATCGGCCCGCCCAGCAGTTAATTCGGCCTGCAGCTGCTGGCGGACCAAAGGCAACACCTCTCGGCCATATCCACTGGCACCAAAGATAGCGAAACGCTTCATGACTCTGACCCCGTGAACTTGGACATCGTCGCCTCCCCTGCCGCGCTGATGCCATCACGCACCAGCACCTTGCGCACCGTACGCCACAAAATCTTCACATCCAGCCACAGGCTGCTGTGGTCCACATACCAAACGTCCAGCGCGAACTTGTCGGCCCAGCTGATCGCATTGCGACCATTCACCTGAGCCCAACCGGTGATGCCTGGTCGCACCTCGTGGCGTCGCGCTTGTTCTTGGGTGAAGAGCGGCAGGTATTCCATCAGCAAAGGCCGTGGCCCCACCAAGCTCATGTCGCCACGCAACACATTCCACAACTCTGGCAGCTCGTCCAAGCTGCTGGCACGTAAAAAACGGCCAAAGTCTGTCAACCGCTTCGCATCGGGCAGCAACACCCCATCGGGGCCCCGCTCGTCCGTCATGGTGCGGAACTTGACCATGGTGAACGGCTTACCGTGCAACCCAGGCCGCACCTGCGAGAACAGCACCGGACTGCCCAGCTTGCGGCGCACCTGCCAGGCAAGAGCCAAAAGAGGCACGGCAAGCACGAGAAGACCACAAGCAGAAAGAAGTATGTCGAACAATCGCTTCATGCTTTTGCACCCGTTACCCATTCAACCCATCGATCTGCCAGCAAACGTCGATCAAACTGGTCTTGCGCCAATTTCCGACCTCGCTGTCCCATTTCTTTCAGTGCATTTCGGTCGGCTGCTGCGCCCTCCAATGCATCGGCAAACGCTGCCGCATCGTCCGGGATCACTGCAAATCCGCAGCTGTTTTGATTGATCATGTCGGCCAGCCAGCCAGGGTAGTTGTTCAAGACGGGCAGGCCTGCTGCAATGTAGTCAAAGAACTTGTTGGGCGAAGTGCCAAAGTAAAAGGCCGGCACATTGGCCAAGACCTGCAAGCCCAAGTCAGTAGCGGCCATCAGACTTGCCAACCTGGTCTTGTTCACCGGATCGTGAAACACCACGTTATCCAACGCCTCACACGCAGCCCGCGCCTGCAAGGCGGGCTTCAACTTGCCGTTTCCAATCAGCACCAGCTTGATGTCCCCTCGCCCACGACGCTTCAATTC
>ERZ650308.1514-NODE-1514-length-11964-cov-4.832060_pt1 | contig 11964 bp, 14 predicted proteins | sample MGYA00376244_ERZ650308 | MGnify/ENA primary metagenome ERZ650308 (study PRJEB26733, sample SAMN07839295) | wastewater metagenome | biome: small river; feature: stream; material: water | place: USA: North Carolina | collected 2016-04-26 ...
ATCTACACAGGCGAAGACACTCTTTCCCTACACGACGCTCTTCCGATCTCAATTTGGAGGCCACATGTATGCGGCGGGAATGACACTGCGACCGGAGAATTATTTTGCTTTTAAAGCCGCTTTTGAAGAAGAAGTAAAAAAAACCATTGCGCCAGAAATGCTGGTCCCTGAAATTACAATTGACGCCCAACTCGAATTAACCGATATTACTCCAAAATTGGTGCGTATTTTACATCAATTTGAACCTTTTGGCCCTCAAAACATGACGCCTGTATTTTCCACTAAAAATGTGTTTGATACCGGTTATGGAAAAACAATTGGATCCGCAGACGAGCATTTAAAATTGTATGTAAAGCAATCCCATTCTGAAGGATTTGGCGCCATTGGTTTTGGGCTGGGCAATAAATTGCCATTGATCACGAACAGAAAACCATTTGAAATAGCCTATTGTATTGAAGAGAACGAATACAAAGATGAAATCAGTATTCAGTTGCGAGTGAAAGACATAAAATAATTTGAAGAAAAAAAGAAGTACTCTCTTTTGATATTTTTTTGTAACTTGCTATTTCAATAGATCATTTTTAAATGAACCAAAAGGCACTTTTATTTACTCCTCAACTAACGCATGAAAAATCGTTGAAAACGCTCGTTGAAAACCGAACTGTTTTTTCTTTAGATCATTGTGAATTAAACATTTTTGAAACCTATCAAGAAACCGCATTGGTTCCTTTAAAATTCAATGATTTAGTTGTGACGAGTATGTTGCGTGGTAAAAAAGTCATGCATTTGTTTGAAGACCCAAGTTTTGAATACCTTCCAGGAGAAACGGTAATTGTTCCTTCAAATGTAGAAATGAAAATTGATTTTCCAGAAGCGACTAAAGACAACCCTACCCAATGTATTGCCTTAGCAATTGATAACAAAGTCATTACCAACACCCTCGATTTTTTGAACGAGAAATACCCAAAAGAAGGCAGAAATAACCTTTGGAAATTGGATCATGAAAATTATTTTTTTTACAACAATATAGATTTAGCCGCTACCATTAATAAACTCATCAAAGAGTGCATGGGCAATTCATTAACTAAAGATGCTATTGCAGATCTAACTTTACAAGAATTAATCATTCGAATCATTCAAACTCAAACTGCTAAACGATTTGAAAACGAACAATTTATAAATGCTAACAATCCCATTTTACCCAGCATTGAATTTATTAGAGAAAACATTAGAGAACAGATCAATCTCAAAGATTTGAGCGAAAAAGCCTGTATGAGTACCACTTCTTTTTATCGCTATTTTAAAAGAGAATTAGGCATGAGCCCGATTGAATTTATTTTAAATGAAAAAATAAAATACGCTAAAAAATTACTAAACAATCCAAAAATTCAAATCAATGAAGTGTCGTATGCTACTGGATTTGAAGATTGCAATTATTTTATTCGATTATTTAAAAAACACGAAGGAGTTACTCCAAAACAATACCAATTGATGAATTTTACTTCTCATTGATATTATTCATTAAATTTGATTGGTTCTAAATTTTCACTTTCGTTTTCAGTAAAAAGGCGGTACTTTATAACAAATGTTTTGCCGTAAGGTGTTTCCAAAGAAAATCCGCCCGCACCTATCCCATCGGTAACGTCCAAAGTAAAATGGGCATGTTTCCAATATTCAAAAAGGTCTTTATCAACCCAAAATTCAAAACCTTTAATGGTTCCAATACAAACATCTTCATACCTGAGATAGAACCCTCCTTTTTCAAAACATTGCGGCTGCGTTCCTTCACAACAGCCACCTGCCTGATAAAACATTAAGTCTCCAAATTTTTCCGCTAAAAAATCAATTAAATCAAGAGCTTTTTGAGTAGCTTCTAAACGTTTTATTTTTCCCATTTTTAAAAGATATTAAACCATTAAGAAATCAAGTTTAATCAAGATGAAACACCTCAATTTCCCAATCACTTAATGGTTTAAAATTATTGATTTATAACGGTTTTCTACTAAAAAAATCCTAATTTATTTTTATTGTAAGAAATCAACATGTTTTTAGTTTGACGGTAATGGTCTAACATCATTTTGTGATTTTCTCTTCCAATACCTGATTGTTTATAACCTCCAAATGGTGCTCCTGCTGGATACGCATGGTATTGGTTTACCCAAACACGACCAGCTTGAATTGCTCTTGGAACTTGATACAATTCATGTGCATCACGTGTCCAAACACCTGCTCCTAAACCATACATGGTATCATTAGCAATTTCTAAAGCTTCTTCTGTAGTTTTAAATGTAGTTACTGCCAATACGGGTCCGAAAATCTCTTCTTGAAAAATTCGCATTTTATTATGTCCCTTGAAGAGTGTTGGCTGAATGTAATAACCTCCGCCTAAATCATCTCCTAAATGATTTACATCACCACCACATAATAATTCAGCACCTTCTTCTTTACCTAATTTAATATAAGAAAGGATTTTATCTTTTTGAATTTGAGATGCTTGAGCTCCCATCATCACTGATGGATCAAGCGGACTACCCACTTTTATTGCTTTTACTCTATCTAAAACACGTGCTATGAATTTATCGTAAATTGATTCATGAATTAATAAACGAGAAGGACATGTACAGACTTCCCCTTGATTGAATGCAAAAAGCACCGCTCCTTCAACCGCTTTATCTAAAAACGCATCGTCTTCGTCCATAACCGATGGGAAGAAAATATTTGGTGATTTTCCACCTAACTCTAAGGTTACTGGAATAATGTTTTCCGTTGCATATTGCATCACCATTCTTCCTGTTGCAGTAGAACCTGTAAAGGCTGCTTTAGCTACTTTCGGATTGGTCACTAATGTTCTACCTAATTCTGCACCAAAGCCATTTACAACATTGATTACTCCTGGAGGAAGTAAATCACCAATGATCTCCATCAACACCATAATAGAAATTGGTGTGCTTTCTGCTGGTTTAAGAACAACACAATTTCCTGCAGCAAGTGCGGGAGCTAATTTCCAAACAGCCATTAATATTGGAAAATTCCAAGGAATGATTTGAGCAATTACACCAAGTGGTTCATTCACAATTATTGAAACCGTATCCTTGTCTAATTCTGTGATGCTTCCTTCCTCTGCGCGAATTACACTTGCAAAATATCTGAAATGATCTACTGAAAGCGGAATGTCTGCTGCTAATGTTTCTCGAACAGCTTTTCCATTATCTAATGTTTCAACGACTGCAATATGCTCCAAATTGGCTTCTATTCGATCGGCAATCTTATTTAATATATTACTTCGCTCAGTTGCTGATGTTTCGCTCCAAGACTTAAATGCCTCGCTAGCAGCATTAACAGCCATCTCAATATCTAATTTTGCAGAATGAGCTGCTTTTGCTAATAATTTACCGTCAATGGGAGAAACCACTTCAAAATATTGTCCTGTTGAAGGTGGCGTCCAAGTACCATTGATATAATTATCGTACTTTTCTTTTAATTGGGGTCTTTGAATTAAATTACTCATGATTTTACGTGTTTTTTTGATTTATTCAAATCTACTCGTTTCCTTTTTTCAAGAATAGCATTATTCATGCAACTAATAGCACAATATTATCAAATAAGCAATAAGGGGTAGAAAAAAATAAATAAACTGTATTTTACAGTTTGAAAAACTGCGATATTAATACTGTTATTCGAATTTTTTTAATTCAAATGTGGTGCCGTCAAAAACACCATAGGTAAAATAACCAATCCAATCCCCTAAGTTCACATAGCGCGAATTGTCACCAATGGGCAGCACCATAGGAAGGTGTCTGTGACCAAACACGAAGTAATCATAATGTTTGGTTTCTAATTTTCTTTTGGCATACAAAATAAGCCATTCTTTATCTTCTCCTAAAAAAACAACATCTTCATCACCTGAAATAAGCTTGTTCTTCACCGAAAGATATTGGGCTAATTTGACACCAATATCAGGATGCAACCAACGAAACAACGCTTTAGAAAAAGGATTTGTAAATACTTTTTTCATGCGTTTATATCCTTTGTCGCCTGGTCCTTTGCCGTCTCCATGTCCAATTAAAAAAGTGGTGTCATGAAAAGTAAACTCTTGATTGTCATGATAAACCGGAATGTTTAATTCTTTTTGGAAGTAATCTCCCATCCACAAGTCGTGGTTCCCAACAAAAAAATATATCGGAATTCCGCTGTCTTTTAGTTCTGCCAGTTTTCCTAAAACACGAATAAATCCTCTCGGAACAACGGTTTTGTATTCAAACCAAAAATCAAATAAATCTCCAAGTAAAAAAAGCGCCTCAGCATCTTGTTTGATTACATCTAACCAAGCCACAAATTTTTGTTCACGCACAAAACTAGCCTCTGGTGTTGGGGCTCCAAAATGTTGGTCGGACGCAAAATATATTTTTTTGGCTTTCATAAACGATCTAAAAATTTACAGGTTATCAGCGGCATACCATTCGGCAAACGAGCTGTCTGTTTCTTGTAATTTTAAGGAATGTAATTGAATTTGGCTAGGAAGTCTATCGATTATTTTTTTAGCAAAATCAATGACCATGTTTTCACTAGTAGGCTGATAATCAACTAAAATAACATGATGCCCTCGTGAAGACAATTCCTTTGCTAGTTCAATATGCGGCGTATTTTGATTGAAAACAGTAGCGTGATCAAACTGATCAACGATTTCTTCTGTTACAATTTTTTTTAAATCAGAAAAATCAATCACCATACCATATTTTACATTGGATACATCTGTAATGGGTTGGCCAATGACGGTCACTGACAATTTATAACTATGTCCGTGTACATTTTTGCATTTGCCATCATATCCATACAGGGCATGACCGGTTTCAAAATTGAATTGTTTGGTAATTCTTATGGTGCTCATTGCTTCTTTTTATTGCAAATTTAGTGTTTCTATTCGTTTTTAGTTCGCTTTTTAGCCTTAAAATACAGATAATAAGCAATTGCTGCAAACAGTATCATTGGGACAAAAGAACCTATCAATACGCCAAGTTGATAACCCTCATCGGGAGCTGTTTTTAATTTATGTTGAATGTCAATTTGGGCAAATATCACGGCTAGTTTCATCGCATTATTTTTTAAAATTTTCTAGTGCTTGTTTCGTAAAATCTGACAAAACCAAATCTCCAGAAATAGCGGCTCGTTGTACCAATAATTCAGCCCAATGTGCTGTTCCTTGCCAAGCTGTTTTTTTGATTTCAATCAATGCATTTGGGTTATAACTTGCAAGTTCAGATGCCTTTGCTGCGATTTCAGCATCGAGCTCATCTGCAGAGGCAACAACTTTGGAAAACAACCCTTTTGCTAATGCCCATTGTGATGATTTCCATTCTAAAGGCGATAAACTCATTTCTGTAAATGCAGAAACACCCACTTTTCGGGTAACCGCAGGTTCAATCACAAACGGACCAATTCCGATGGCGATTTCTGATAATTTTACAGCACTGTTTTCGGTTGCAATAACATAATCACAAGCAGCTATTAAACCAACTCCACCGCCAACAGCCTTGCCTTGAACGCGACCAATAATCAACTTGGAACACGAACGCATGGCATTAATTACCTTTGCAAAACCAGAAAAAAACATCGTTCCATCTTCTTTATTTTGAATAGAAAGTAGTTCATCAAAGGAAGCCCCCGCACAAAAAACTTCGTTTTCGCTTTGCAATACAATTACGTTTACTGCATCATTGACCGACAATTGATCCAATTGTTCTACCAATTGTTGCAACAAATAATTTGGAAATGAATTGCTTGCAGGATGGTAAAATGTAAGGGTTGCCACCTTATTATGGGTCGCAACGTCAACATAACCAATCGCTTTTTTATCCGACATACCTTGATATTTTTTGTAAATTTACTATAAATACGATAACATTTTAAAATGTGAGCTATATTTTGAATCTGAATATAAAAAATAGTACATTTGAAATCCAGAAAAGGGGGATTAGCTCATTTGGCTAGAGCGCTTGCCTGGCAGGCAAGAGGTGACCGGTTCGAATCCGGTATTCTCCACACAAGGGCAAATTAATTTTGCCCTTTTTTAATAGTGATCCTTAAAAACTGTACAATGAAGCAAGCGATTTATTTCCGACTTTTACTACTACTGGTCTTTTTACAATTTGGTTGCAGTAATTCACAAAACGACCCACAACCTGCTCCTACAAATTTTGTATTTGCCAAAGGAGCCGATATTGGTTGGCTCTCCCAAATGGAAGCGTCTGGATATCAATTTAAAGATGCAGACGGAACAAACAAAGATTGTTTGCAATTATTAAAAGACAGAGGCATCAATACCATTCGATTACGCGTTTGGGTCAATCCATCCAATCACCCTATAAATGGTCATTGTAGTAAAGACGAAACGGTAGCCATGGCACTTCGGGCAAAAAACTTGGGGATGCGTATAATGATTGATTTTCATTACAGCGATTCATGGGCAGATCCTGGTCAGCAAAACAAACCCTTGGCGTGGAGTACACATAGTTTTTCAGAACTCTTAACTGATGTTTACAATCATACGAACGAAGTATTATTAGCACTGAAAAATGTTGGCATTACCCCAGAATGGGTTCAAATTGGAAATGAAATACCGGGTGGATTTCTTTTTCCAGAAGGGAGTTATACCAATTTTGGTCAAATGGTACAATTACTCAATAAAGGGTATGACGCTACCAAATTGGTTTTTCCAACCAGTAAAGTAGTGGTTCATTTAGACAAAGGAAATGATAATAGCTTGTACCGTTGGTTTTTTGATCAAGCTGTTGCAAATGGACTAAAGTTTGATGTGATTGGTGCTTCGTTCTACCCGTATTGGTTGAATACCAATTATACTAATGTGATTGCAGATCTTGAAAACAATCTGAAAGACATGGTTACTCGATACCAAAAAGAAGTAATGGTGGTAGAAGTTGGTGGTGATTTTACGCAAGTGCAAGACACCAAAAACATGTTAACGGCTGTAATCAATGCGGTAAAAAGTGTGCCAAACAACAAAGGATTGGGGGTTATTTATTGGGAACCCGAAGGAGAGAAAACATGGAGTGGATATCAATTAAATGCTTGGCAATCTGACGGAAAACCCTCTATTGCTTTAGATGCATTTAAAGATTAATTTTATTTTTCATTCTCTAAATCGGCAGCTACTTTTTCCAACTCGGCGTACCAATCTTCGCCAAATTTTCGAATAAGCGCTTCTTTTACAAATTTGTAAATTGGCACTTGTAGTTCTTTACCCAACGAACATGCGTCGCTACAAATGTCCCATCTGTCATAATTGACCGCGGCAAATTCAGTGAAATCTTTTACTCTGATAGGGTATAAATGACAAGAAACAGGCTTTTTCCAAGAAACAATTCCTTCATTGTACGCTTGTTCAATACCGCAAAGTGCCGTTTTTCCATCAAATATAACATACGCACAATCTTTATTGTCAATTAGAGGCGTTTCGAGGTCTTGGTCGGTTCCTTTAACCCAAGTCCCTAATTTTTCAATGGCTTCAATTCCTTCTTTTCGTAAAAAGGGTTTCACTTTCGGATAAATTTCTTCCAATATTTTAGTTTCTTCTTCGCTCAAAGGTGCGCCTGCATCACCATCTACACAACAAGCACCGTGACATGCAGAAAGATTGCACACGAAATTTTTTTCTAAAATATCTTCTGATACTATTGTTTTTCCTAGTTGAAACATGATTTTATTACTTTTTGCAAAGGTAATTGAAATCAGTAATTGAATTCACAATTCTGTAAAAAATAAATGAAACGTTCCAATTATTGTTTACAAATAAATAACTTAAGTTAGTAGACAAAATTCTACCTTTGCACAAAAAAAGATATGTTTGGATTAGATGTTAGAGAAATAATTACCATTTCGATGGTACTTTTTGCAGTCATTGATATCGTTGGAACAGTTCCGATAGTAGTTGATTTACGAGCAAAAGTCGGACATATAGAATCTGAAAAAGCATCGATTGCGGCCGGTTTGATCATGATTGTTTTTCTGTTTGTGGGTGAAGAACTTCTAAAATTGATTGGGATTGATGTCAATTCCTTTGCTGTGGCAGGATCCTTCGTGTTGTTTTTCTTGGCATTAGAAATGATTCTTGGCATCCGAATCTATAAAGACGAAGATGAAGCCAGTTCGGCATCGATAATTCCTTTAGCATTTCCATTAATTGCAGGTGCTGGAACCATGACCACGCTTTTATCCCTTCGTTCTCAATATGCAGCAATTAATATTATTATTGCAATCTTGTTAAACATTATCCTTGTCTATATCGTATTAAAATCGTCTGCTACGATTGAGAAAATTCTAGGAAAAAATGGTCTTGGGGTGATTCGAAAAACTTTCGGAGTGGTACTTTTAGCAATTGCTGTTAAATTATTTGCAGCGAATGTTAAAGGTTTATTTATCTAAAAAGTATTTTGTATTTTTGGCCTACTAATTTATTACCATGAAAGTTTTTACTACTATATTGATTGTTCTTGCTGTTGGCTTAACGATTTTCAACCTAACACTATTAGATTTTGAAAACCCACTAGAAGGCAAAAGTTCCATTGCACTTATTGGCGTGGTAGCTTCTTTATGTGCAGTTTTTATTTTGATTATATTTAAAATGTCAAAAAAAATCGAAGAGAAACTTAAAAACTAAACCCATTCTATGTTTGATGTTTTGATCATTGGCGGAGGAGTTGCTGGAATTTCTTGCGCATTAGTCCTCGGTTCTGCCCATCAAAAACCATTTGTTCAAAATAAAAAAATAGGGATCATTTTACACCAAAAATCATCCGATTTACAAGATGCTGTTTTCAATAATGCATTTGGAATTGCCCCGGGAACACTGGGATCCGAATTACTTAACACTTCCTCCCAACATTTGGCCACAAAATACCCGCATATTGAAAAAATAATGGGTGAAAAAGTCATGGCAATCGAGGGAAACTATCCTAAATTTAAAGTCATTACCAACAAAAATACATATGCAGCTAAAAGTATTGTTTTGGCAATTGGGCAATCCAATACCTTTGCGATTGAAGGTTTGATGGACTTTGTGATTCCGCACAAAAAAGCACTTCCTTCCAAACAACGAATTCAATTAATTAATGAGGATCACTTGGTAAAAGAAGGGATGTATGTTGCTGGAACATTAGCCGGATGGCGAAGTCAATTAAGCATTGCTGCCGGATCTGGTGCGGCTGTTGCAACAGATATTTTGACGCTTTGGAACGACAACGTTCCAGCACAAAGTCATGATTCGATAAAAAAATAACTTACTTAGCTTGTTTTTTCAACACTTCTTGAATCATAGGATCTCCATCTAAAAGAAGCTTGTAATAATACGATTCTGAAAATAATTGTCGCGCAAATTCGGCCCTAACATATCTATTCACAACCGATTTACTTTTTAATACCGTAGTTTCGAATTCTAATTTCATTAAATATTTTTCGAAGGCAGGTAAAAAATTCTGGGTTTTGAATTTGGTTTTGAAATCTTCAAATGACATCTTTTTATAGGTATTTCTATTTGCGTCTAATTGTTCAAAAACAAAATGACTTAATACTCCCGATTGTAAAATAGCCTCCAAATTTTCTTCACCTTGAAAGGCTTCCATGGGTACAAAAACATCTGGAATGATTCCGCCACCGCCATACACAATACGTCCTTTTTTGGTTTTAAATTTAAGAGAATCTGCTATTTTAATTTTGTCTTTTTGATACAGCTCACCACTATCCCATCGCTGATAACTCTCGTCATAATACGCTTCGCTATCGCCTTTAACATACGGTTTTTGGATGGATCGTCCGCTTGGTGTATAATATCTTGCCGTCGTTAGTCGCACTGCCGAACCATCGTCAAAATTCATTTCTTGCTGTACCAATCCTTTTCCAAAAGAGCGTCGGCCATATATAAGTCCGCGGTCGTTATCTTGAATGGCTCCTGCCAATATCTCGCTAGCCGAAGCAGAATTTTCATCGATTAATACGGCCAAATTTCCTTTTTCAAAATCACCTTTATCAGTTGCGAATGATTTTTCTATGGTCCCTTTTTTATTTTTTGTGAACACGATCAACTCTTGGTCTGCCAACACTTCATCTGCAATTTCATTACAAACATCCATCAATCCACCGCCATTTTCTCTTAAATCGATGACCAATGAAGTGATTCCTTTAAGTTTTAGCTGAACCAATTCGTCGTGAAATTCTTTTGCGGTGTTTTCGGCAAATCGATTGATTTTGATGTACCCTGTGTTGGAATTTAATAAGGTCCCAATATCAACACTTTTCAAAGGAATACTGGCTCTTTTTACTTTTACTTTAAATGTTTTTTTATTGGATCTTCGATAAATGGTCAAATTAACCTCAGAATCTATTTCTCCTTTTAACTTGCTAAATACCAGTTCTGTATCTATTTTTTTTCCAAATAATTTGGTGGTATTTGCGTATAAAATTCGATCTCCTTCTACAATTCCCGCTTTTTTGGCCGGACCGTTTTCTATGGACTTAACTACAGCTATCGAATCTTGGTATCCATAAAAATACACCCCTATTCCCACAAAATCACCTTTCATTTCTTCGGCTACAAGTTCTTGATCTTCGGCTGGTAAATAAATGGAATGAGGGTCTAAACTTGCCAAAATATTGGAAAGCGTTAGATCTACAATAGAATCGGTTTTCACCTCATCAACATAGTCGCTTTCAATGAAATTAATAAGTTTATTCAGTTTTGATTTATAGGGAGTGGATGGGTCGTTGAATGGGTCGGAACCCCAAAATTTTCCAATTACAATTCCAAAAGTTAGGAATAGAATGATGAATAAGGGAATGTACGTTTTTTCGATTTTGATCATTTGATTTGCTGGTGCTTTAATCTAATTCTTCAATTTGTTCAACCGCAACTCCTGCTTTTTCAAGAAAATCAATACCCGAAGTATCTTTGTATCCATTTTGATAAACAACTCTTTTTATCCCCGATTGATGGATTAATTTACTGCATTCTTTGCACGGAGAAAGGGTAATATATAAAGTAGCATTTTCACACGTTTGGGTAGAATGTGCCACTTTTAATATAGCATTTGCCTCGGCATGAAGCACATACCAATGGGTAAGTCCGTCATGATCTTCACAGCAATTTTCAAAACCAGATGGAGTACCGTTGTATCCGTCAGAAATGATCATTCGATCGCGAACAATAATAGCTCCAACTTGTTTTCGTTTGCAGTAAGAAAGCTTACTCCATTCGGAGGCAATTCGGAGGTAAGCTTTATCGTATTTAGATTGTTTTTTTGAATTCATGTTGTTTGATAGAAAAATAGAACGTATATCAAGTTGTGTCAGCAAATATAAACACTCTTGAGGTACTTGGTCATGAAAATAAAATTATTTTTTCCAAATCGGATTTTCAATAATGATGGGTACAATTACACCAATTACAAATGCCGAGGTGGCAAGTGTAAAATCACGCTTATTGAACTTGAATAATGTTTGGACTACAAAAGACAATAACAAAACCGATACTACCACAATAATTTGTGCGGCTTCGATCCCCATGGCAAATTCAAACAAATTGGGTAACTTGTCTAAGGCATCGCCAAACAAGATCGTTTTGAAATAATTGGAAAACCCTAATCCATGAATGATTCCAAAAAAGAGGGTCGTAATTGATACAAAATTAATTTGTTCCTTTTGAGCAGGTTTACCGGCTGTTGCCAAATTATAAAATGCGGTAAGCAAAATGGTGATCGGAATCACAAATTCTACCAAATTGGCATTAACCGTAATAAAATTAAATACAGAAAGCAATAATGCAAGGGAATGGCCAACCGTAAAAACGGTGACCAGAATCAAAATTCGTTTCCAGTCTTTAAGAACATAGGGAACTGTTAATGCCATTAAAAACAATACGTGATCATATCCATTAATGTCGAGCACGTGATGAAGTCC
>ERZ650308.1517-NODE-1517-length-11949-cov-5.270388_pt1 | contig 11949 bp, 13 predicted proteins | sample MGYA00376244_ERZ650308 | MGnify/ENA primary metagenome ERZ650308 (study PRJEB26733, sample SAMN07839295) | wastewater metagenome | biome: small river; feature: stream; material: water | place: USA: North Carolina | collected 2016-04-26 ...
TCCTGGCCCGCCAGCGTGAGGGCGATACGGCGAACTTTGCCTACATCGACAACCTGAGCCGCGCCATCCGCTACAGCGCACGCGTCATCATCGATCTCATCCCGAAAATCTACGACACTGAGCGCGTCATCGAGATCATGGGTATCGATGGCCAGAAAACCCTGGAGAGAATCAACAGCGCCCGTGTCAACGATGACGGCATGGTCGAACCAGTCAACGACCTGACAACTGGCCGATATGACCTTGTTGTTGATGTCGGACCGAGCTACACGACAAAACGAGTCGAGGCGCTCAACATGATGGTGGAAATCGCCAAAATGAACCCGGCAATCATGCAGATTGCGGGTGACCTCATCGTCAAGTCGATGGATTGGGACGGGGCAGACGCCATTGCCGAGCGACTGAAGCGGACGGTCCCGGCTAACATCATCGGCGATGAGGAAGGCGAAGGCAAGGACAAGGAGTTGCCTGCCGAAGTGACGCAGATGATCGAGCAGGGCAAGCAACTCATCGAGAAATTGCAGCAGGAAAACGAGCAACTCAAGGAGGAAAACGAGGACAAGGACGAAGACCGCCGGTTGAAGCAGTACGAGATCGACGTCCGCGCCATGCTGGAGACGGCCAAGCTGACCGCCGCGAACCCGGACATGAACGCCATGTCTATGCAGGTAGCGCAAATCCTGGCGCAGAACATCATGGGTCAAGCCGCATCAGCGCAGGATGTTACCGAAGAGGACGGGCAGGAACCAGAGCAGTCCGGCATAGACTTCGGCGAACCTGAGATGGTTGATGACGGAATGACGCAGGAAGAAGTGCCGGAAATGCCGATGGAAGGCGGCGAAATGCAGCAAACAGACCTTGATGGGCTATTGAACGGCAGTGAGCAACCGAATATGATGTAGTCACGCCAGCAGGCGCTATCCTGCTGATGCAATGTCGCGATGACATCGCACCATCCCTACACACACGGTAGCGGTATCTCCGCCGCCGCCGTGTCGCCGGAGTCCTTTTTGATGAGTGATTCACCTAGCGTTATCGACAACGCGCCATCGGTCGAACCTATCGCAGACCAGACCACTGCACCCCCGCAGCCTGATGCAGGCGACGAACACACCACGACAGACGCCGCGCCGGATACTGGCACCGAATCAACCGCAGATGATGCGGGCGACGAAGACCACGAACCCGACCCTGCAAAGCTGCCAAAAGGCGTTCAGAAACGCATCGACAAACTGACGCAACAACGCTACGAACGGGAGGCACGCATCCGCGAACTGGAAGCGCAGATTTCCGAAAACGAGCGCAAAGCGCAGGCATCGCAACCAGCCCCCGACCCATCACAGTTCAACACGTGGGAAGAATATCTGGATGCGGAAGTAGAGTTCCGGGCAAGCAAGAAGATCCGCGACATTGAGCAAGAGCGCACCATTCAGCAAAAAAATGCTGAGCGTTTGGCTAGTTTCAACGACCGTGCTGCTGCCATCCGTCAAGCCAATCCTGATTATGATGCGGTTTTGCAATCTGCAGCCGTCAATGTCAGTCATGCCGTGATGGAAACGATTCTGGAGTCTGATGATGGCCCTGCTGTGGCGTACCATCTGGCCAAGAATCCGACCGAACTGTACCGCCTCAACGCAATGAGTGAGCGTCAACAAGTGCTGGAACTGGGCCGTATATCCGCCCGGTTGAGCGCAAAGGTTACGGAACGGAAGGTGACGCAAGCGCCACCACCTGCACCGGCTGTGAAAGCGACTGGCAGCGGATCCAAGTCTGTGTCTGATATGACCGACAAAGAGTATGCGGATTTCCGCAAGCGCCAGGATGCACAGCGCAAACGTCGATAATTTAATGAGGTGACACCATGGCTAACGCCTTCAATATTCCCGACCTGCTGGCCCGCGAGGCTCTCAAGGTTGCGCACGAAAAGTCTGTATTCATCGGCACTGTTGACCGTCAATATGACGAGTCGTTCAAGTCCAAGGGCGGCTGGAAGCCGGGCGACCAACTGCGCGTTGCCAATCCGAACATGTACACCCGCACCAAGGGTTCCCGCGTCATGGACGTGCAAGATCAAGCCGAGTCTAGCCAAACCATCACCGTGGCGACCCAAGACCACGTCGATATGCGCTTCAACTCTGCTGAACTTGCCCTGATTAACCCTGACAGCATCGGTGATTTCTCTGACAGGTATCTGGTTCCGGCCATGTCTGCGCTGGTGTCCGGCATTGAAGGCGACTTCATCAACTATGCCACCAAGCGCGTGTTCAACACCGTCGGCACTCCAGGAACTCCCCCGTCCGACCTGGCCGCCATTGGTGCTGCCCGCGCCAAGCTGAACCAGAACCTGGCCCCGAAAGACGGCAACCGTTTTGTGATGCTGGATTCCGTGACTTCTGGCGGACTGGTCAATGGCTTGAAGGGTCTGTTCCAGGATTCCACCCAGATCAAGGAACAGTACCGCGAAGGCATGCTGGGTCGCACCGGTGGCGCTGATTTCTACGAAAACGAGCGCATGTACGCCCATACCAACAGCTCCGATGTGACCGGCTCGACCGATGCTGCTGCCGGTGTTACGGATGGCGGCAACACTCTCGATATGCATACCTTGGTGGCATCTCCGGCTGTCGGATCGGTGTTCACCATCGCTGGTGTGTACGCCTGCCATCCCGAAACAAAGCAGGCATATAGCCACCTGCAGCAGTTCACGGTGCTGACTACCTCTGCCAGCTCCACCATCACGGTATCTCCGACGATTTACCTGACTGGCCCGCGCCAGAATGTCGCATCGTCTGCCAGCGCCCAGTTGGCAACCACGGCATTCAACGCGCAAGTGCTGACTTTTGTCGGCAGCGCCTCGACGACCTACCTGCAAAACTTGATGTATCACAAGGAAGCCTTCCAGTTCATCACGGCTGACCTGCCGCTGATGGGTGGTGCGCATAACTGTGCGCGTCGTGTTCAGGATGGTCTGTCGTTGCGTGTCTGGTTTGATGGCGACATCCGGAACGATGAGCTGTTGTGCCGTATTGATATTCTGTACGGTATGGCTACGCTTCGTCCTGAGTGGGCATGTCGCATCACGAATTAATGACGCCGGGGCTGGAAACGGCCCCCATTCAGCACTGAATTGAGAGGATACACATCATGGCAAATACTGGCCTGCAATCTACCCAAGCCCCTTACTCCGCTGGCCACAACGGCCCGGAAGGAACGGCTATTGGCATATCCGCAGCTGACAAAGTCGGTTTTTACGGCACTACCCCCGTTGTTCGGCCCATCTTGGGTACGGCTGCTGTAGCTACGGCCACCAAAGCCGACGCTGACAGCAATGACACCACTTGGGCGGCTATCACCAACTCCAGCCCCTACGGATTTGCCAGTGCGGCTGACGGCATCGGCGTTCTTCAGGTTATCATCAACCTGCAAGTGCGTCTTGCTGACCTTGAAGCAAAGCTCAAGACCATCGGCATCGTGGCCTAACACCGCAACGCAGCCAAGGATGGCGCTTATTTAGGATGCAGCCATGAAGCGCATGATGCACCCGCAACACGGGTTCCAGATGGTTCAGCCAGCCGACTTGCCAATGTTTGAGCGTGCAGGATGGGTTGAGGCTGCAGAACCGGATCCTGTGGCAATTAAAGAGCCTGTAAAGACTGAACCTGAGCAACCGAAACGGAGAGGCCGCAAATGACGACGGCGCGTGATGTGGTCAAAGGTGCGCTTCGGTTAATCGGTGTTATTTCCTCTGCTGATGAGCCGTCCGCAGAGGAGGCCGATGACGCGCTGACCGCCATGAATCAGATGCTGGCATCGTGGGCGGCTTCCCGATACACCTCCGCATCTGTACCACAGTCCTCGTTTGCGCTGACGTCCGGCGACAGCACGTACACTATCGGCTCCGGCGGCGACATCAACACCGTGCGCCCAACAACTATCTATTCTGCTCATATCACACAGGGCGGCATTGACTATCCGCTGCAAGTCATTACCCTGGGAGAATATGAAGACATTGCAGACAAGACCACAACCGGCGCAATCCCTGAAGTCATCTGCATTAGGCCGGGTTATCCGCTGGCCACTATTCATCTGTACCCTGCGCCCGGTTCCGGCTGCACGTTGGTACTGGACAAGATCGCTCCAGCTACCGATCTCACGCTCAACGACACAATGCCCTACCCGCCAGAATGGATGCGCGCCATCCGGTATAATCTGGCCGGTGAGATTGCGCCAGAATACGGCGTGACGGTATCGCGTGAAATAATCGCCATTGCTGATGCGGCGCTGGCCACTGTCCGCCGCACCAACCTGCAAATCCCCCAAGCTGTATTTGATCCGCTGCTGATGCGTCGTGGCTATGCGTCAAACGTCAACGCCATCAAAGGCGGCACGGTATGAAAATCCCCTTCATCGGCGGTCAATCAAAGCGACGCAGCGTTAACCAGTCCGCACAACAGACGGTTAACCTGTATCTGGAGATTGACGGGGCCGAGAAGGACACTAATGCCGCACTGTACATGGTGCCGGGCAAGCGACTGTTCGCATCTGTTGGTGATGGCCCTATACGCGGCATGATTGCATGGGGTGGCAGCATTATTGTGGTATCGGATGATGATGTTTACAGGCTTGACTCTAATGGAACATCGACCCTAATAGGCACAATCACATCGTCCGGAAACATGGTCAGCATGGCCGCCGGATCGTCGGCTGTAGTAATCGTAGACAACGGCCCTGCGTGGTCAACGGACGGCGCAACCGTTTCGCCAATCAATGACCCAGATTACCTTGGGTCAAAGACCGTTGCTTATCAGGATGGATATTTCATTTTCCATCAGCCAAATACGCGCACGTTTTTCATCACGAATGGCCTGGATTCACTGTCAATTGATGGCTTGGATTTTGCGCAATCAGAGAGCGGATTTGACCCGATAGTTTCCGTTATCTCCGACCATCAAGAGCTGTGGATTCTGTGTCAGTCCCGCGCTGAAATCTGGTACAACTCCGGCGCGTCTGATTTTCCGTTTGCGCGGCGTGACGGGGCGATGCTTGAGGCTGGCTGTATTGCGCCGATGAGCGTGGTCAAGATCGACAACTCTATCATGTGGCTGGGCCGTACCCGCGACGGTGGCGGCGTTGTCTATCGTGCTGACCAATACACACCGGCCATCATCAGCAATCGCGGCATTGAGTCGGAGATTGCGGGTTATGACCTGTCAACAGCTACGGCCTTTGCATACCAACAGAACGGACATGTTTTCTACTGTCTGTCGTTCGGCGAAAAAACCTACGTCTATGACGCCAGCATTGCTGACCCGGATCTCGCTTGGCATGTCCGCAGTACGTACAACCGAGGGCGTGACCGCGCTGCCTGTCACGCTTACGCCTTCGGGCTGAATCTCGTAGGTGACAATGCTGGAAATCAGATAGCAGTGCTGGACCTGGAAACATACGACGACCTGGGCGAGCCTATCGTCTGGGAGCGCACCGGCCAGCGCATCATCAGCGACAGCAAGCGAGTCCTGTTCCGGCAGTTCGTGGCCAACATTGAGCGCGGCGTCGGCACCGAAACAGGACATGGCGTAGCGCCGAAAATGTACCTCGACTGGTCAGACGATGGCGGGCATACGTGGAGCATGAAGCGCGAGTTGTCGATGGGCGCAATGGGCGTCAGGTTTGGCCAGATTGCGGCAACGCGGCTCGGACAGAGTCGTGACAGGGTTTTCCGTTTGTCCGGCTCCGATCCGGTCAAGACGGTTATTTTAGGCGCGTATGTTGAGGCCCAAACAGCGGCCCATTGAGGTGTTATATGGTTATGCGAGTAGTGGGAGAGTGCGTCATCAATACCGGCGCTGCATCGACAGTGACGATTAACGCAACGGATGTATCTGACCTGTACTCCATTGAGTTTGCAGTCAATGAAGGAACTCCGGCAGCGGGGACAACCGCAGTTTCGGCCATTCCCAAGAACGGCACCAGCGAAACGGTTACCGATTCTTTCGGGGTTGCCCTGAATATCAATCCTACCGCACTGGCTGGCTTCACAATCCAGAATCGCCCACTCAATTCGATTACGTTTACGCCATCATCCTGGACGGATGGCGTGTCGATTGTGGCTACCGTCTGGGGTCGATTCTAATTGGCCGGAACGCTGCCGCCGCCTCCCCGGTCATTACTGATTGACCGGGAGTTATATATTTGGCTATCTCGCGTCTATGCCGTGCTGAACAGGCAAGACAGCAACTATGAACTATCCGGCGACGTTATCACCAGCACAGCATCCAGCAATGCGGACACGGCTGAACTGTCAAAATCCGTGCATGGTGTCGAGTTGATGCAGCTGCGCGCACAGGTGGGCGAGATGCAAAAGCGGATTGATCAGATGGCCTTGATGGTTGCGCAGCGTCAAGCCGTCATTACTGACAACATCCCCGCGCCCGTGATGAGCATGGGTGAGATCAACAAACGAATCGACGAGGCGCTATTATGGCAGTCACCTTAAAACAATTTACGCCAGCGCAGTACCTGACGGGTTCGGCGGCAACCTACTACACGGCCACCAACTGTACGGCGCGCATCGACAATTGCACGCTAACCAACACCGACGCGGGGGCTATCACTGTGACGGTGTATATCATCGCGTCAGGCGGCACAGCGTCTGCGGATGAAACCATCATTTCCGCCAAGTCAATCGCTGCTGGTGATTGCTACACATGCCCGGAGTTGGTTGGAAAAACAATCCCGTCCGGTTCGTTTGTGCAGGCGCTGGCCAGCACCGCAAGCAAGGTCGTGATTCACATGTCAGGCATTGAAGTGACGTGAGGTAAGCCATGCCAATCACCATGAGTCGCCAGCAGCTTTCCGACCTGTACCGTCAGTCCCGTGGATTTGGCGAGAATGCGCTGTCTATGTTGACGGGCGGCATCGGTGAGCCTGTAGCCGGGTTCGCGTCATTGGCCGCCCTGGCTCGTGGCGAAAATGCCGCAGGCGTGCGTGATGCGGTTCGTGATGCGTTCACGTACCAACCGCGCACGGCTGAGGGTCAGGGCCAACAGCGAATGCTTGGCGAGTTGGCACAGTCGGCCATGAACAGTGCGCCTGTCCGCACATGGCAGCGGGGAGTTGACTTCGCTGGCCGTGCATCTCCGGTGGCTGGCGCTACGTTGCAATCCGTTCCTACGGCTATTGGGGCGCTTGCTGGGTACAAGCAAGCAATGCAGACAGGCAATGCACTTTCTCAGAGATTGGCGCAGGCGCAACGGGCAGCGATGGAAAACGCGATGATGCCGAAGGTGTTGCATCCGCAGAGGGGCGCGGTAACTGCTTTTTCTGTTGATGACTTGGAGTCATCGCCGGGGTCATACCACCGATTCACGCAAACAAAAGACTCTCCTGTGACATATGCAAATTACGCAATGTTTGCAGATGATCCATCTGGAGTTTCTAGCGGATATGGTAAGCATTATTGGAGTGTTGATGAAAAATCACTTGGCGGGAAAATAGCGGACGCATCATCGGATGATTTTAGGGAGATGCTGAAAGAGTACCTTGATGACAATGAGCATTACTTGGATAGGCTTGGTTACGGCGACAAAGACGAACTACTTAATCTCTCCAACCCTGATGACATAGTTAATTCTGCTGGATTCTGGGATGCTCCAGATATAGCAAAAGACTTTATTGATGAGGCAAGAGCAAAGGGATATAGCGCCATCAAGACAAGGGACGGACTGATACTGATTGATGACACGGCTGCGATATATAAAGGCAGCAAGAAATGATGACCGCCCGCGCCGACCTTATCTCCGCTGCATGGTCTGCCTCATCCTGGCAGTTCCCAGCCGGATACACGGCTGATGATTTCACGGCAGCGGTTACGGATTGGGATTTCTGGCCGGTTGTTGTTGGTGGAGAGTTGGCTGGTGCAATTATGGTGCGTGAGCATCTGATGCACGTTTGCATCAAGCCGGAATACTTCAAGCGGTGGGCGTCTCCGGGACTGTACCGGCGCGTACTGAAACATTGGCGGAAATGTGGCAGACTAGAGACCAAGGTGCATGTCGATCACGTGGCTGGTCGTGCGTTTGTTGAGCGTTTCGGGTTCCGTTTGGTTGGCTGTCATGGATTGACACAGATTTACGAATTGAGGTGATTTATGGGCGTCGTAGGCGACCTGTTGGGCGGAAGGGCTGAACGTAAAGCCGCTAAAAATGCAGCAGAGGCGCAGATTGGCGCTGCTAATCAGGCTAATGCGCTCGAAAAGCAGATGTATGAACAGTCACGTACTGATCAAATGCCGTGGTTGGAACAGGGGAAGGTGTCACTGTCGCAACTTGCCGGACTGACCAAGCCGGGCGGCGAACTGATGCGAACGTATGGCGCGGCAGATTTCGAGGCTGACCCAGGCTATCAGTTCCGGCTCGGTGAGGCAGCGAAAGGCGCTGACCGGGCGATGGCGGCGCGAGGGCTGACCAACTCCGGAACGGCGCTGCGTGAACTGTCTCGCGTCAATCAGGGCATGGCGTCCGATGAGTTCCAGAACGCCTACAACCGGTGGATGCAGCAGCGCCAAAATCAATACAACATGCTGTCGGGTCTGGCCAACACCGGGCAAGTGACAGGCGGGCAACTTTCAAGCCTTGGCAGCAACTACTCCAACCAGTACGGGCAGAACTTGGGGCAAGCCGCAAATGCGCGTGCGTCGAGCTTTGTGGCTGGCGGGAAATCGAAAGCCCAAGGGTATCGCGCCATCGGTGACAATGCTGATGAGATTATGAAGGTGCTCGGAAAAATACCCGGCATGGGCATGGGGGGCTAATCATGGCTGTCAATCTGGATACGCGCATCCCACTGTCGGCCATCTATGAAGGCCCGACCGGCACAGAGCGGCGTCAAGCATCGCAGGCCAATGAACTGGCATTGCGCCTGAACGAGCTGAAACTCGACTATGAAAACCGCAAACGGAAACGCGATGCGGCTGTCGATCAGTACATGGGCGAGAGCATCAAGCGGATTCAGCAAGGCACTCCGGAACAGGCCGTAACGGACTTCAATTGGAACATGCCGCAACAGCCAGCGCCGATGCAAGGCCCGATGTTGAATGCGCCTGCTTACCATCAGCCAGAACCGCTGTTTGATGTTCAGCGCCGCGTTACGGCTCCGGCTGTGGCTGGCCGTCAGCCGACAATGGATGACATGTATTCAGCATCCGTTGATGCGCTGTTCCGTGCTGGCGACTATCAGGGCGCGTTTGAGGCGATGAAGGCGATGCGCTCTGGTCAGGTTTCACAGATGAAACCATATGGCGGTGAGACAAAGATAGGCACTGACGGGCAGGCGTATGCATTCAATCAGTCAACCGGCCAATATGAGCCAACTGGATTCTTCCCGAGGCAAGAGCAGGCCAAGCCAGAAAAGCCGCAAATGGTAAAAACAGCCAATGGCATTGAGTTCGTTATTCCCAAACCGGGGATGGTGCTTAAGCCGCCTGTTGAGCAGGCAAAGCCAGAAAAGCCAGCAATGACGCCGTACCAAAAGATTCAAACTGAGGGAGGATTGCGCGATGACTTCACGCGAGACAGCGCGGCTTTTCGTGAAATATCCCGGCAAACAGGACTTATCAAGGCGGCACTGAAAGACCCGTCAGCAGCCGGAACGCTGGCAGCGGCCACGGCGTTCATGAAGATGCTTGACCCAGGCTCGGTTGTGCGAGAGTCGGAACTCGGGATGGCACTGGCAGCACAGGGGGTAACTGACAGGGTGTTGAATTATGCCAATGTCATCCAATCCGGAAAAGTTTTGACGGCATCGCAGCGTCAGGAGTTCGGGCGGCTTGCCGATGAGTTTTTTAATCAAGCCAACTCTGAAAACGCCAAGCGCCGCGACTTTTACAAAACAATTTCGTCAGAGTATGGCCTGAATCCGTCTCGCGTGATTGGCAAGGAACCAGAACGGCAAAAACCACGAAGCACAACCGCCGCTGTCGGATTCCTGAAAACACAGAAGATTGACAGCCAAGCAAAGTTTGACGCCGCAGTCCGAAAACTCAAGGCGTCCGGCTGGTCAGATGAAGAAATCCGCGAAGCTGCAAACAAGGCAGGGCTTTAATCATGGCGCGATTTGATGTAGATGCAGCGCTGGCGAACGCTAATAGCGATGGTCCGCAAAAGTTCAAGATGCCGTCCGCTCCGGAGGCTCCGCAGCGTTACCGTGGCGGCTATCAGCCAAAAAGTGATCCTGTGCAAGGATTCATGTCTGCCATGCAAGGCCCGACGCTTGGCTTCTTGGATGAGGCTGTTGGCGGACTGTCTGCGCTCGGAAAGATCACGCAAGGAGCCGACGCCATGAAGCAGCAGTATCTTGATGCCCGCGATGCTGTTCGCGCCAATGTAGAGGATTACGAAAAGAACTATCCGGTCACATCAAGAGTAACAAAGACGGCAACAGCAATGCCGGTATACATGGCCGCGCCTGTTGCGAAATTGGCAAGACTGCCGGTCAATCTCGGAACAAACATTCTCCGGGCGCTGCCGTCTGCCGCCGCTCTTGGCGCTGTAACTGCTGCTGGTGAGTCTGAGTCAGACACGCCGATGGACATCGCATCTGATGCGGCTACTGGCGCAGCGTCATCTGCGGCGGCAACAGTCTTCACAATGCCAACCGCTGCCATCTTGGGCGCTGTCGGTCGTGGGGTTCTGCGTGCGGCTGGCGGCATTGCGGCTGGCGGCATAAAGAATCCGCCAACGATTGCTCAGGAGTTGGTCGAAAGGGCTGCGCGTGAGGAACTGGCAAAGAATCTGGCGCGTGATGTTCAGCCGGGAACTGTATTCAGTGGCGTGCAGATTCCTACCGGGGAAATTACAGCGGCAGGCAAACCGGTGATGCAGTCCGCCACGTCTGATGCCGTTCAACAGGCTGCGGCTCGTGTCGGCAAACTCGGTGAGCACGGGATGATCCTGGATTTGCCGGGAAAGAACGTCCGGCAACTGGCTGACACGCTTGCAGTTATGCCGGGGCAGACGAAAAACATAATTGGATCAGAACAGAAAAAGCGCATGGCTACATCTGCGCAACGATTGATTGCCGCCGCTGATGAGGCGATTGCATCGCTGAATTCCGCAGGTCGAAAGGCTGTGCGAGAGGGGCGAGTCCCTGCAACTCCAGCACTCAGCCCAAGCCTTGACGCATTTAAGGCAAGCCGCAGCGCTGCCGCATCCCCGCTGTACAAGCAACTGGAGTCAATGGAGGTAACGGTAGATGCTCCGATGGCAGCCGCCATACAAGCCATGCGCAAACTGGGGGCGCTAAAGGAGGCAGAAGACATGGCCATCGCTGACCGGCGCATATTTACGCTGGCCGGTGACGTTCCGGTTGGGGCACGTGTGTCGGCATCTGACCTTGATCTGGCAAAACGAGGACTCGATCAACTAATTCATAATGAGACTGACAAGGTAACTGGCGCGTTGTCCCCAAAAGGCTCCAGATTGGTGAATCTAATCGATGACTTCAAAAACTATTTTGACGACCTGACGATTGATCCGGCAACCGGCAAGTCCGTATCAAAATCAGCGCGTGATGCGTGGGCGGGAGATACTGCGCTGATTCAGGCGGCTGAGTTAGGTCGTCGTGCGCTAGACGCTGACAAGAGTGGAAAAATTGCCAACGAGATTGCCAAGCTGGGCGACTCAGAGGTGCAGGCTTTCCGGATTGGTGTCCTTGATGCTGTGAAGAAGCTGGCAGGCGATGAGTCCGGAAGGACGAAACTGCTGTCATTCTGGAAAAACCCCAACACCAGCGACAAGTTAAAGGCTGCATTTGGTGGAAACTTTAAGCAGTTCGCGGCCGCACTGATGCGAGAGGAAAGGCTGAAGGGCATTGGAACAATAGGCCGAGGGTCACCAACCGCACCGCGCCAGTTCGCTGCCGACGCTCGCATGGTCAGCGTTGGGCAGCGTC
>ERZ650308.1518-NODE-1518-length-11944-cov-9.561107_pt1 | contig 11944 bp, 8 predicted proteins | sample MGYA00376244_ERZ650308 | MGnify/ENA primary metagenome ERZ650308 (study PRJEB26733, sample SAMN07839295) | wastewater metagenome | biome: small river; feature: stream; material: water | place: USA: North Carolina | collected 2016-04-26 ...
GTCCAGCGGGGTGTCGGGGGTGATGACGCGGTCGAGCACGGGCTTGCCGTATTTGGATTCGCCAATCTGGAAGTAGGGCGTCTCGTCGGTGGCTTCGATGAAGTTGCCGGGCGAATAGACCTGGAACAAGCGCATGCCTTCGCTGCCAATTTGGCCGCCAAAAATCATGGACACGTTGAACTCCACCCCCGAGGCGCGCAGCGCGGCGGCGTCGCGCTCGTACACACGGCGCACGGCTGCGCCCAGCACGCGGGTGGCGTCGAACATGCTCTTGGCGTTCCAGATGGTCAGCGGCTCTTCCTGGCCGGGTTCGACCAGTTTTTCGATCTGCAGCACTTCGCGCACCGATTGCGAAATGCTCAGGTTGCCCGCCGACAGCAGCGTCATGAAGCGGTCGCCTGCTTTTTCATAGACGATCATTTTGCGGAAGGTGCTGATCTGGTCGAGCCCCGCATTGGTGCGTGAATCGGACAGGAACACCAAACCGGCGCGGGTTTTGACGGCAACGCAATAAGTCATGACTTCAACTCTTCGTTAATTTTTGGGCAACAGGCGCTGCAAGGCATACAGGGCGTCGAGCGCTTCGCGAGGGCTGAGCGCATCGGGGTTGATCTGGGCCAGTGCCGCCTCCACAGGTGAGGGGCCTGCTGCTTCGGCCTCGGGCGGCGCAGCAAACAGGTCGATCTGTTGGCGGCTTTCGGTGGCACCGGCCTCCAATGCGCTCAAGGCATGGCGGGCGTGGCTCAGCACAGCCGCTGGCATGCCCGCCAAACGCGCCACCTGCACGCCATAGCTTTTGCTGGCGGGGCCGGGTTGCAGCTCGTGCAAGAACACGATGGACGTGCCCGATTCGGCCGCGCTCACATGCATGTTCACGGCGGCGGTGTGCGTGGCCGGGAACTCGGTCAGCTCAAAGTAGTGCGTGGCGAACAGCGCAAAGGCCTGCGTCTTGTTGTGCAGGTGGGTGGCGATGCCGCTGGCCAGTGCCAAGCCGTCAAAGGTGGAGGTGCCGCGCCCGATCTCGTCCATCAGCACCAGGCTGTGGGGCGTGGCGCTGTGCAAAATTTGCGCGGCTTCGGTCATCTCCAGCATGAAGGTCGATTGGGCGTTGGCCAGGTCGTCGGCCGCGCCGATCCGGGTGTGGATGGCGTCGATCGGTCCGAGTCGGCAGCGGCTGGCGGGCACATGGCTGCCGATGCTGGCCAAAAGCACGATCAGTGCCACCTGGCGCATGTAGGTCGATTTACCGCCCATGTTGGGGCCGGTGATGATCTGCAAACGCTGGCGCGGGCCCAGCACCGTGTCGTTGGCGATGAAGCTGGCGCCGGACATTTCAGCCAGGCGCGCCTCGACCACCGGGTGGCGGCCCTGGCGGATGTCGATGCAGGGCTCTTTGGCAAATTCGGGCGCGCACCAATTCAGGGTGAGTGAACGCTCGGTCAGGGCGCACAGCACGTCGAGCGAGGCCATGGCCTGCGCCAAAGCGGTGAGCGCGGGCACAAAAGGCTGCAACTGGTCGAGCAGGCCTTCGTAGAGCCACTTTTCGCGGGCCAAGGCCCGCTCTTGCGCCGACAAGGCCTTGTCTTCAAAGGTTTTCAGCTCGGGCGTGATGAAACGCTCGGCGTTTTTCAGGGTCTGGCGGCGGCGGTAGTCGTCAGGCACCTTGTCGAGCTGGCCTTGCGTGACTTCGATGTAAAAGCCGTGCACCTTGTTGAACTGCACGCGCAGGTTGGCAATGCCGGTGCGCTCTTTTTCGCGGGTTTCCAGGTCGAGCAAAAACGCATCGCAGTTGGTCTGGATGCCGCGCAGCTCGTCCAGCTCGGCGTCCAGGCCGTCGGCGATCACGCCGCCATCGCGCACCAGCGCGGCGGGCTCTTCGAGCAGGGCCATTTGCAGCAGCTCGGCGCAATGCGTGGGGGGCGTGAGCCAGCGGGCCATGCCGGCCAGCAAGCTGCCGGGCTCGGGGTTGAGGGCTTGCAATTGAGTTGACAGCGAAGCCGCACGCGCCAGCGCATGGCGCAGGGCCACCAGCTCGCGCGGGCGCACTTGGCGCAGCGCGGTGCGGGCGGTGATGCGCTCCACATCGCTCGCGCCTTTGAGTTGTTCGCGCAGGCTGCTCCAGGGGCCTGCGCCGCTCTCGCCGCGCAAAACGGCCTGGGCGTGCAGGCGGTCGATGGCGGCTTGCCGGTCACGTGGTGGGCTGAGCAGCCAGTTTCTGAGCAGGCGGCTGCCCATGCCGGTCATGCAGGTGTCGAGCAGGGCAAACAGCGTGGGCGAGTTGGCCGCGCTTTCGCCGCGCAGGGTTTGCGTCAGCTCCAGGTTGCGGCGGGTGCTGGCGGGCAGGTCAATCAGCGCGTCCGAGCGCTGCACCTGCACCCGCTGCACATGCGGCAGGCTGCGGCCCTGGGTGTGCTCGGCATAGGTCAGCAGGGCGGCGGCGGCGGCGTGGGCGTCGGCCAGCGCCTCGGCGCTCCAGGCGGCCAGCGATGCGGCTTGCAGTTGTTCGAGCAGTTTGCGTTGGCCCAAGCCCGCGTCAAATTGAAAATCTGGCCGCAGTGCCAGGGCCCAGTTGCCGCGCCCGCCGGTCTTGAGTGCGCGCAGTTTTTGCTCAAACGTGGGCGTCATGCCCGCGCTGGCCAGCAGTTCGCTGGGGCTGATGCGGTCCACCCAGTCGGCCAGCTCGTCTTGTGCGCATTCGGCCAGGTGCACCACGCCTTGCGTGACGCTCAGCCAAGCCAAACCGCAGCGGTTTTTGGCGGCCTGGTGCACTGCCAGCAAAATGGCTTCGCTTTTGTCAGGCAGCAGCTCGGTGTCTGTGAGCGTGCCGGGGGTGACCACGCGCACCACTTTGCGCTCGACCGGGCCTTTGGCCGTGGCCACGTCGCCCACCTGTTCGCACAGGGCCACCGATTCACCCAGCTTGATCAGCCGGGCCAAATACGTTTCCACCGAATGGAAGGGCACGCCCGCCATGACCACCGGCTGTCCGGCCGACTGGCCGCGCCGCGTCAAGGTGATGTCGAGCAGGCCAGCGGCTTTTTCGGCGTCGGCAAAGAACAACTCGTAAAAGTCGCCCATGCGGTAGAACACCAGCGTGTCAGGGAACTCCGCCTTGATGGCCAGGTACTGGGCCATCATGGGGGTGTGGGCACTCAGGTCGAGCGCTGACATGGCTTAAAAAGGCGCGTCTTTGGGTTGTTCGGAACCTTCTGCGGCGTCGGCAGCGGCCTCGGCTTCGGCTTCATCGCGGTCCGAGGCGCGTTCACGGCTCAGCGTCTCGACGGCGCTGCGCACAGCCGCCTTATCGCCCGCGCTGGCGAATTTGCTGAACTTGCCCAGGATGCTGACCAGTTGGCCGTAAATGCGGGGCGCACCGGCCAGGCATTCTTTTTGTTCCAGAAAGTCGGACTCGCCGGTGAAGTTGCCGATCAGGCCACCGGCTTCGGTCACCAGCAGCGATCCTGCAGCCACGTCCCAGGGCGAGAGGCCAGTTTCAAAGAAACCGTCGGTGAAGCCTGCGGCCACATAGGCCAGATCGAGCGCTGCAGAGCCGGGGCGGCGCAGGCCTGCGGTGCGTTGCATCACGTCGCCCATCATGCGCAGGTACTGGTTGAAGTTGTCGCCCTTGCGGAAGGGGAAACCGGTGGAGATGATGCATTCCTGCAGGCGGATGCGCTTGCTCACGCGCAGGCGGCGGTCGTTCATGAACGCGCCACGGCCTTTGGTGGCGGTGAACAGGTCGTTGCGGGTGGGGTCGTAAATGACGGCTTGCTCTAAGCGGCCTTGCACTTGCAAAGCGATGCTCACGCAGTAGTAGGGGAAGCCGTGGATGAAGTTGGTCGTGCCGTCCAGGGGGTCGATGATCCAGATGTGGTCAGCGTGGGGGTTGCCATGCTGGCTGCCCGACTCTTCGGCCAGGATGCCGTGGTCAGGGTAGGCGGTCAACAAGGTGTCGATGATGACTTTTTCGCTCGCATGGTCGATCTCGGTGACGAAGTCGTTGACCTGTTTTTGCGAGATGCGGACCGCTTCAACGTCGAGCGCGGCGCGGTTGATGATGGCGCCAGCGGCGCGCGCAGCCTTGACGGCCACGTTGAGCATGGGGTGGAGATTGGACGACATGAATTGTGTGAAGAACGGGATGGGCCCACGCACGATCACGCAGGCGAAGCCAAGATTTTCCCACGAAATTGGACTTTTGTGGCGCACTTTTGCGCCAGATGGGGCGGTTTGTTCCGGGGGCAGCAGGTCTTGCATGGACAATCGGGGCATGAAAACGCGATTCATCCTGATAGAAACCAGCCATGCCGGCAACGTGGGGGCGGCCGCCCGGGCCATGAAGGTCATGGGCTTTGACGACCTGGTGCTGGTCAAGCCGCGCTGGGCCAACGTGCTGCGCAAGGAAGAAACCATCCAGCGCGCCAGCGGGGCCAACGATGTGCTGGCCAAAGCCCGCGTGGTGGAGACACTGGACGACGCTCTGGAGGGCGTGACCCACCTGTGCGCCACCGCCATGACCCCACGCGATTTTGGCCCGCCGACCCGTTCGCCACGCGAGCACTTTGCCGAGCTGACCCAGCCCGGCGCACCCGAGCAATGCGTGGCCTTCTTGTTCGGCTCCGAGCGCTTTGGCATGAAAAACGAGGACGTTTACCGCTGCAATGTCGCCTTGTCGATCCCGACGAATCCGCAGTTTGGCTCGCTCAATCTGGGCTCGGCCATCCAGGTGATCGCGTACGACTGGCGGGTGGCTTTGGGCGGCTTTCCGGTGCAGGACGTGATTGAACCGGCAGACAAGGCCGATGCGCAGCAGGTCGCGGGCATGCTCACTCATTGGGAGCAGGCGTTGACCGACATTGGTTTTCTGGACCCGGCCGCGCCCAAAAAACTGATGCCCCGTTTGAACCAGCTGTTCAACCGCGCCGATTTGAGCCCCGAAGAAATCCACATCCTGCGTGGGGTGGCCAAGGCCATGATCCAGACGGCGCAAGCCAAGCGATAGACTACAAGCATGTTTTCACGCCTACGCTCCGACATCCAGTGCATTCTTGACCGAGACCCTGCGGCCCGCACCGCTTGGGAGGTCCTGACCTGCTACCCGGGTTTGCACGCTTTGGTGTTGCACCGCCGGGCGCATTGGTGCTGGAACCATGGCTTCAAGTGGCTGGGGCGCTTCATCTCGCACATGTCGCGTTGGCTGACGGGCATCGAGATCCATCCGGGTGCCCAGATTGGCGAGTGCGTGTTTTTTGACCACGGCATGGGCATCGTGATTGGCGAGACCGCCGAGATCGGCGAGGGCTGCACGATTTACCACGGCGTCACGCTGGGCGGCACATCGCTTTACAAAGGGGCCAAGCGCCACCCGACGCTGGGCCGCAATGTGGTGATCGGCGCTGGCGCCAAAGTGCTGGGCGGCTTCACCGTGGGCGATGGCGCCAAGGTCGGCTCCAACGCGGTGGTGACCAAGCCTGTGCCTGCAGGGGCCACAGCGGTGGGCAATCCGGCACGCATCATCCAGGCCGAACAAGATGCCAAGCGCGAAGAAGTGGCCTCCAAAATGGGCTTTTCGGCTTATGGCGTGACGCAAAACGACGACCCGCTGAGCCAGGCCATGCGCGGCCTGATCGACAACGCCGCCGGTCAGGAGCACCAGATCGCCATGATCTGGAAAGCGCTGGAGCAGCTGTGCGAGCAGCAAAAGGTGCAAATGCCCACGGGTGCAGCCCGCGGCGAGAGCTTCGAGGCCGACAGGCTCAATCAGCTGGTTGGCAAGTAAGCGTCAAAGTCCGGCGAGCTGCGGTTCTAGGCTCGTTCTCGCACTGGACCGCCGCGCTTCGCTCGCGATGACCAGATCACTGCGCGCTGGTGATCGCCGATGTCGCCATCAGTTCTTTGCGCCGCTCGTGCAGGCTGCGCCAGCGCTGCTGGGCGTCGGGGTCCTGACCTGAGCTGGCTTGCGCGAGGGCCTCGGTTTCGAGCTGCTTCAAGCGGTCGATCAACATCATGTTGAGCAGCCTGCGCAGCTCTTGCCGTGCTTCTTGCGGCTCAGGTGGAGTGGCGTCTTCTTGCCCCGCCACGGTGGCCAGATTGTCCTGTGCCATCCAGCGCTTGGCGTCATCGGCAAAGGCCTGGCCTTGCATTTCGCTTTGCAGCGCAGACCAGCCCAATGCGCCGTGTTCATGGAACTGCGACTCCAGCCAGGCGAACAAGGTGCCGTGCGGCTCGGGCAGTGCGCACAGCATGGCGTGGTCCTCTCCGGCCAGTGTTTCCCACAGCGCCATATTGCCCAGCAGCAGGCGGGCCGCATGGTCGGCACGGCTGGCGGGGATGGTGCGCGGACCCGTGTAGGGGGGCGGTTGATCGCGCTTGAAGCGGCTGTTGCCACCTTTCCAGTTCGGCGTCCAGTTGGGGTTCTTGCTTTTCCAGTTGCTGCCGTAGGGCGGCGCAAAACCGGTGTTGCCCGACCAGGCGGGTGGCTCGCCGTAGTGAGGTTCGTAGTTCGGGTACTCGTCGTGCCCAGCACTGGCAGCCTGGCTGAACGCGGCGTTGGCCGAAGCAGGCGCAGGGGCGGCAGCGCTGCGTGCACCGGGCGCGAAGCGCTGGTCGGTGGCCGCTTGTTGGCCCCAGAGTTTTTCGAGCCCCGCGGTCTCCAGCTGAATGAGTTGCGCCAGCTCTGACAGCAGTTGCTGCTTGAGCGCGCCTTCGGGCAGCAATTGCCACAAGGGGCGGGCCTGGCTGGACAGGCGGGCCCGGCCTTCGGCGCTTTGCAGGTCGCAGTCCGCACTGGCCGCTTCAATGAGAAAGCGCGACAGCGGCATGGCCTGCTTGATCTGCTCGGCAAAGGCGTCCTGGCCGAACTCGCGCACATAGCTGTCGGGGTCGTGTTCGGCGGGCAAAAACAAGAATTTGATGCTGCGCACATCGGTGGCGTAGGGCAGGGCGCCATCGAGCGCCTTGCGGGCGGCGCGGCGGCCTGCACTGTCACCGTCAAAGCTGAAGACCACCGCGTCGGTGAAGCGAAACAGCTTTTGCACATGGTCGGGCGTGCAGGCCGTGCCCAGCGTGGCCACGGCGTTGGCAAAGCCCAGCTGGGCCAGGGCCACCACGTCCATATAGCCTTCGGTCACCAGCACGTAGCCGGCACTGTGCAGGGCTTCGCGGGCTTCGTACAAGCCGTACAGCTCGCGGCCTTTGTGAAAGACCGGGGTTTCGGGCGAGTTGAGGTATTTGGGCGTGCCGCTGCCGATCACCCGCCCGCCAAAGCCGATGCACTCGCCCTTGATGTTGCGGATCGGGAACATGATGCGGTCCCGAAAACGGTCGTAGCGTTTGTCGTCTTCTTCGTTGACGATGACCAGGCCCGACTCGGCCAGCAGCGGGTCGTCGTATTTGGGGAAGATGCTGGCCAGACTGCGCCAGCCTTCGGGCGCGTAGCCCAGGCCAAAGCGCTTGGCGATCTGGCCCGACAGGCCCCGGCCCTTGAGGTAGTCAATGGCATGTGGGGTGATTTTGAGCTGCTCGCGGTAGGCCTGACCGGCTTTTTCCAGCACATCGCTCAGGCTGTCTTGTTTGGCTTTGGCGGCAGCGGCGCGGGCGCGGTCTTCGGGTGACTGCTGTTCTTCAGGCACCACCATGCCGGTTTGCTGGGCCAGGTCTTTCACGGCCTCGATGAAGGTCATGCCCGCATGCTCCATCAGAAAGCCGATGGCGTTGCCGTTTTTGCCGCAGCCAAAGCAGTGGAAAAACTGCTTGGTGGGGCTGACGCTGAAGCTGGGGGACTTTTCGCCGTGGAAGGGGCACAGGCCCATGAAGTTGGCGCCGCCTTTCTTGAGCTGCACGTATTTGCCCACGACCTCGACCACGTCGACGCGGGACAGCAACTCCTGGATGAAAGACTGGGGGATGGCCATCGGGCTATTTTCGCCGATAAGCGGACCGCACCTGCGGGATGGCCCTCATGGGGTTTCAGCCTCGGGTCAGGCAAACTGGGTCCAATCAGCCCATTGATCGCCACAGGAACAGTCATGACCTCCATTTACGACCAGGATTTGCCCCAGACCCCCGCCAACCATGCCCCGATGTCGCCGCTGAGCTTCATCGAGCGCACCGCCGAGGTGTACCCCACCCGTTTGGCCATCGTGCACGGCGATTTGCGCCAGGACTGGGCCACCACCTACCGCCGCAGCCGCCAGCTGGCCAGCGCGCTGGCGCAGGCGGGCATTGGCAAGAACGACACGGTGGCCGTGATGCTGCCCAACACGCCGCCCATGGTGGAGGCGCATTTCGGCATCCCGATGGCCGGAGCGGTGCTCAATGCCTTGAACACCCGTTTGGACCCCGAGACCATCGCCTTCATGCTGGACCACGGCGAAGCCAAGGCGGTGATCGTGGACCCCGAGTTTTCGGGCACCCTGAAAAAGGCGCTGGCGCTGCGTCAGGCCAAGACTGCGTTGCTGGTGATCGATGTGGAGGATACGCTCTACACCGGGGCCAGTGAAAAGCTGGGCTCTGTGACCTACGAGGCGTTTGTGGCCAGTGGCGATGCCCAGTTTGCGTGGAGCTTGCCTGCCGATGAATGGGACGCGATTGCCCTGAACTACACCAGCGGCACCACCGGCAACCCCAAGGGCGTGGTGTACCACCACCGGGGCGCGGCGACGAATGCGATTTCCAATATTCTGGAATGGGACATGCCCAAGCACGCAGCGTATTTGTGGACGCTGCCCATGTTCCATTGCAATGGCTGGTGTTTCCCGTGGACAGTAGCGGCACGCGCCGGCATTAATGTATGTTTGCGTCGTGTTGATGCCCAGCATATTTTTGCTGCTATTAAAGAGCATGGTGTCACGCATTACTGTGCCGCTCCAATTGTGCATAACCTGTTGGTCAATGCTCCTGATGAATTAAAGGAAGGAGTGCCTGCTGGCGTGAAAGGCTTGATTGCAGGTGCTGCACCTCCAGCTTCGATCATTGAGGGTATGGAAAAGCTCGGTTTTGATTTGACGCACGTCTATGGTTTAACTGAAGTCTATGGTCCGGCGGCGGTTTGTGTAAAGCAGGATGAGTGGAATGAAGTGGATATTGGCGAGAGAGCCCGCCTGAATGCCCGCCAAGGTGTTCGTTATCACATGCAGCAGGCAATTGCTGTGCTCGATCCCGAAACCCTCGAACCCGTTCCCGCTGATGGCGAGACGATGGGTGAGATTATGTTCAAGGGTAATATCGCCATGAAGGGCTACCTTAAGAATGAGAAGGCAACCAAAGAGGCCTTTGAGGGAGGCTGGTTTCATTCGGGTGACTTAGCGGTGATGAACCCCGATGGATATGTCAAGATGAAAGATCGCAGTAAGGACATCATCATTTCTGGGGGTGAAAACATCTCTTCTGTAGAGGTTGAGGATGTGCTTTATCGGCACCCTGCGGTTATCGCAGCTGCCGTAGTTGCAAAGCCTGACCCTAAGTGGGGTGAGACACCTTGTGCCTTCTTGGAAATTAAGCCTGGCATGGAGGTGACCCCCGCTGACATCATTGCCCATTGCAAGCAGCATCTAGCTGGATTTAAGGTTCCAAGAGCGATTGTGTTCTGTGAGCTACCAAAGACCTCTACCGGCAAGATCCAGAAGTTTGAACTTCGCAAGCAGGCTGGCTCAGCTTCAGCAATCGATGTCTAGCCCCGATTGGTGCTAGGCGGATAAAATAGAAAAGTTAATCAAAAATAGAGAATTCAGCATGAAAATCTTAGTCGCAGTAAAACGCGTTGTTGATTACAACGTCAAAATTCGGGTGAAATCAGATAACTCTGGTGTCGATCTGGCAAACGTCAAAATGAGCATGAATCCTTTTGACGAAATCGCAGTAGAAGAAGCTGTGCGTTTAAAAGAGGCCGGCGTTGCTACTGAGGTAGTAGTCGTTTCTGCTGGCCCAACGCAATGTCAAGAAACGCTGCGTACTGCATTAGCGATTGGTGCGGATCGCGCTATCTTGGTAGAAACCGACGCTGAACTACAACCTTTAGCAGTTGCCAAAATTCTCAAGGCGCTTTCTGAAAAAGAGCAGGCCCAAATCATTATTCTGGGTAAGCAAGCCATTGACGACGATAGCAATCAAACCGGGCAGATGTTGGCAAGCCTGATGGATATCCCACAGGCAACCTTTGCCTCCAAAGTAGTGGTTGCAGATGGTAAAGCGAGCGTTACTCGTGAAGTAGATGGTGGCTTGGAAACTATTGCAATTACTTTGCCCGCAGTTATCACAACTGACTTGCGTTTGAATGAACCGCGTTATGTGACTTTGCCAAACATCATGAAAGCCAAGAAGAAGACTTTGGAAATTGTGAAGCCTGAAGAGCTTGGTGTTGATATTGCTGCGCGCCTCAAAACACTCAAAGTAGAAGAGCCGCCAAAGCGCTCTGCTGGTGTGATGGTGGCTGATGTAGCGGCTTTGGTAGATAAACTTAAAAATGAAGCGAAGGTGATTTAAATGGCCGCACTCGTTATTGCTGAACACGACAATCAATCCTTAAAGGCGGCTACGCTCAATGCTGTAGCAGCTGCCCTGCAGTGCTCCCCTGAGGTGGATGTATTGGTGGCTGGTGGCGCTGCTGATGGCGCCGCTTCTGCCGCAGCTCAAATTGCTGGAGTACGTAAAGTGATTCAGGTGGATGCCCCATCTTTGGCTGATCAACTTGCTGAACCTTTAGCTGCGCAGATTCTCTCAATTGCGAATGGCTACAGCCATATTCTTGCTCCAGCAACTGCTAACGGTAAGAATGTATTGCCACGCGTTGCAGCTAAGCTCGATGTAGCTCAGCTATCTGACATTACTAAAGTGTTGTCAGCAGATACTTTTGAGCGCCCAATCTATGCGGGTAATGCGATTGCTACTGTGCAGTCAAGCGATCCAGTAAAAGTGATTACCGTGCGGACTACTGGCTTTGATCCGGTGGCAAGTACTGGCGGCTCTGCTGCTGTTGAAAAAGTGGCTGCAGCTGATAGCAAAGCCCAATCTTCTTTTGTTGGTCGTGAGCTCACTAAGTCGGATCGTCCTGAACTCACTGCTGCCAAGATTATTGTTTCTGGTGGTCGTGGTTTAGGTTCTGGTGAGAAGTATCAAGAGATTGTTGTGCCCTTAGCCGACAAGCTTGGTGCCGCACTTGGTGCATCACGCGCTGCAGTCGATGCTGGTTATGTTCCGAACGACTATCAAGTGGGCCAGACCGGCAAGATTGTTGCTCCACAGTTGTATATCGCAGTAGGTATCTCTGGTGCGATTCAGCATTTAGCTGGTATGAAAGACTCTAAGGTCATTGTGGCGATCAACAAAGATGCTGATGCTGCCATTTTCAGTGTTGCTGATTATGGTCTTGTGGCTGATCTGTTCACAGCGGTACCAGAGTTGATCAAAGAATTAGGTTGATCAAAGAATTAGATTGATGAAAGAGTGGGGCATCCCACTCTTCACCGCTAATTTTATTACTTCTTAGAACTATCTTTTGTTTTATTGAGATATTTTTTTGGCAGCCTCAAATTGACTGAGGAAGTGTTGTTCGAATGCAATCGCCAAGCCAATCATCAAAACTGCTGCACCAATCATCAAAGAAGCAATCACACATAAAATCACCAACCAGCCTGAAGCACTTTTTTGTCCGCTGTTGGCATTGAATTGAGCATCCCACTTTTCATCCGGTCTTAAGCCAAACACAATGGTGGTTAGTAAGCTGGCCTCGAATGAAATAAATCCAATGGCTGCCAAAATCCAACCTAAGGCAGAAGACATATCACTGGCACCCAATAATTTCCAGCCCAAAATGCCTGCAAATAGGCTGACCATGTGCAACCAAGCCCAGGGACTACTAAGACCTTTTAGGTAAAAAACATTGAAACCAGTGCTTGGGAAAAAAAGACCCAAGGCGCAGAAGAGAAGTTTATTTTTATGCATGAAC
>ERZ650308.1519-NODE-1519-length-11942-cov-4.676622_pt1 | contig 11942 bp, 14 predicted proteins | sample MGYA00376244_ERZ650308 | MGnify/ENA primary metagenome ERZ650308 (study PRJEB26733, sample SAMN07839295) | wastewater metagenome | biome: small river; feature: stream; material: water | place: USA: North Carolina | collected 2016-04-26 ...
CATATCGTTATCGGTTTACAACATATTTACGGTATTGGTCCTTCTCGCGCTAAATGGATTTGTGAATCATCACAAGTTACTGAGCAGACTAAAGTAAAAGATATTTCTCCAGAATTGATGGAAGCTATCATCAAGGCTGGAAATCAAGTTGGACTCCCATCTAACGATGACTTCAACGGCAAGACTCAGGAGGGCATTGGGTACTTCCAGTTATTAACTAAAAATGGTTTTAGGTCTTCGACGGCAGTTAGTTACTTAAACCCAGCCAAGAATAGACCAAACCTATCTATCCTGACGGAAGCTCAAGTCCAAAAAATCTTATTCAAGAAAACTACGGCGATTGGTGTGCAGTTTAAACATCAGGGCGCCTTGAAAACTATTCGTGCCAATAAAGAAATTATTTTGGCTGCGGGTGCTATTCAATCTCCGCAATTATTGGAATTGTCTGGAGTTGGTTCTTCTAAAGTTTTACAACCTCTGGGCATTGATGTCTTTCATGAATTGCCGGGTGTAGGTGAAAACCTGCAAGACCATTTGCAATTCCGTCTTATGTATCGTTGCAAAAAACCAATCACAACCAATGACACATTACGTTCATGGACGGGCATGATGGGTATGGGTTTGAAGTATATGTTTAACAGAACAGGCCCAATGGCTGTTGGTATTAATCACGTCGGTGCTTTTGCAAAAGTTCTACCAGAATCAAAGACGCCAGATGTTCAGTTTCACGTGGCAGCATTAACTGCAGATAAGGTGGCTGATAAGCCACATCCATGGCCCGGATTTACTTTAAGCGTGTGCCAATTGCGACCAGAATCCCGTGGATCTATACATATTCAATCCACAAAGGCTGCTGATGCACCGCTTATTAAAGCCAACTACTTAACTACGGACGGTGATTGGCGTTGCGCAATAGCAGCAGTTAAGTATGCGCAAGAGTTAGCGTATGCGCCGGCGATGAAAGATTACACAGAGTCTTCATACCGCCCAGCCTCTAAGGTATCAACGGACGAAGAAATTCGTGAATTCTGTCGTGAATACAGTGCGACCATCTTCCATCCAGTAGGTACTTGCAAGATGGGATCGGACGAAGTGTCCGTAGTTGACTCAAACCTACGAGTTCATGGCATTGCAAATCTTAGGGTCGCTGATGGATCAATCATGCCTTTGCTGGTATCTGGAAATACCAGTATCCCGTCGACCATGATTGGCGAAAAGGCTGCTCAATTAATTCTTGGAGAAAGTAGATGAACGTAGAGAAGCAAAGTGAAGTCACAGGTGAAAGTATTGCGGACTCTCTTGAAGGTGTGGGTGTTTCGCATATTGTGACTGTTCCAGATTGGGTTCAGCTTCCACTGCACCGTGCTTTTGAAGAGAGGAAGGATCGAGTTCGCACAATTAATTGCTGCACTGAGCACGAGGCATTTATGGTTGCAGGCGGTCTTTATTGCGGTGGCAAGAAATCTGCAATTGTTATCCAAAACCAAGGTCTTTACGCTGGATTGAATGCCTTACGTGGCATTGGCTTGGATGCGAAATTGCCTTTGGTGATGCTCATTGGGCAGTTTGGTCGTGAACAAGAAAACCGTGGGAACGATACCAAGGGGTCCCGTCGCAGAATAGTTCGGATGTTGGACCCTCTATTGGATTTACTAGAAATACCTTATTGGTACATCGACAGTAACGAGGACATTGGCAATATTAAAAAAGCATATGAAACAGCAGAAGCAAAGATGACACCTGTCGCAATAGTATTCAACCGCAATATGCAGTGGAGCAAATAAATATGAAGAGCCAACAAGCCGTAGAGGCTATTGTTCAAAAGAGAAGTAGTGCAGTTATCGTCTCAACAATGACTGCAATTAAGTGGTTAGATACATACGACAAAGATGGACTCAACGTTGCTTGTGTGCCATTGATGGGTGGAGCATCAGCCCTTGGTGTAGGAATTGCTGTTGCTCGCCCAGAGCGAAATGTTATTGCATTAGATGGAGACGGTAGCTTATTAATGCAGCTCCCATCACTTGTTATGGCAGCAGATGTGGCTCCACGCAACTTTATTCATTTTGTTTTTAATAACGGCGTTTGGTTTGAGAACTTAGCAAATCTACCAATTCCGGGCGCTACCAATGTGGATTTCCCAACTCTTGCTAAGGGCGCTGGGTATAAGCGTGTCTACAGCTTAGCTACTGTTGAACAGTTACAGAATTCTCTGGATGAAATCCTCAATGGATCAGGGCCTGTTTTCGTTGAATTGATTATCGAGCCGGAAAGTCAGGGCGTGTGGAAGAAGGGCAATGAGCAGCCAGATTTACCGGAGTTTCACTTCACTAGATTAGGTGATGAAGTGCGTCAAGTTAGGGCAAGGTTGTTAGGTAATTAAATAAGAAGTTTAATTTGTAGTAAAAAAAGGGGGCAAAGTGAGTACAAATCAAAAGACGTTAAATCAAACCGTCATATCCAGTCTGATCGGAGCAACGATCGAGTGGTATGACTTCTTTTTATTCGGCGTGATGGCCGGTGTGGTATTAAATAAGTTGTATTTTCCATCTGATGACCCAACAGTTTCGTTGATGTTGTCATACGCTACGTTTGCAGTTGGCTTTATAACTCGACCACTTGGCGGTATTGTGTTTGGCCACCTAGGTGATAAGGTCGGACGCAAAAGTGTTTTGGTTGCCACATTAATGATTATGGGCGTCTCGACATTCTTGGTAGGTTGTATTCCGACATATCAGGAAATCGGACTTTGGGCTCCAGCCTTATTGCTCTTAATTCGAGTGCTGCAAGGTATCGGGCTGGGTGGCGAATGGGGTGGCGCTGTATTAATGGCATACGAAACTGCGCCTGAGGCAAAGCGTGGTTTTTACACCAGCATTCCGCAGATGGGGCTTTCAATTGGCATCCTGTTGGCTTCCGGTTCTTTGGCATTACTTTCAGCAAGCATGTCAAATGAGAGTTTCATGGCATGGGGATGGCGTGTTTGCTTCTTAGCGTCTTTTGTATTGGTGTTGTTTGGTATGTTTATTCGTACTAGATTGCATGAGACACCTGAATTTGCACAAGTTAAGGAATCTCATAAAGAAGCTAAGTTACCTATTGTTGAAATGTTTAAAGGCAACACATCAAATGTATTGTTGGGATTGGGTGCTCGTCACATTGATGGCGTTTTCTTCAACATTTTCTCGGTTTTCTCAATTAGCTATTTGGTATCGACAATTGGTATATCAAGAGGAGACGCCTTATCTGCAGTGATGGTTGGTGCAGCAGTATTAACAATCTGTATTCCAATTGCTGGACACCTGTCTGACAAAATTTCCCGTGCAAAGCTATATGCATTCGGGACGTTTATTACAACAGCAAGCGTGTTCCCAGCGTTTTATGCACTCAAGCACTCTGCTGGCAACCCAACATTGATGTGGATTGCAATCATTGTTCCTTATGGAATTTTGTATTCACTTGTGTATGGCAACGTGGCAGCTCTTCAATGCGATTTGTTCACGGCAAAAGTGCGTTACACAGGCATTTCATTCGTGTATCAGATGACAAGCGTTGTTGCAGGCATGACTGCTTTGATTGCTACAGCATTAGTGAAGATGAATGATGGTGACCCATGGCTTGTATGCTGGTATGTCGTTGGATCGGGAGCTTTATCTACCCTATGTGCTTGGGGTATTGCGAAGCGTAATGCAAATAAATATGCGTTAACATAAAAATGTGCAAGCCGTAGTTGTGGCAAGGGTGGATACTATCTACTCTTGCCATTTTTTTGAGATAAGTATGAACAGCCCAGATAATTCTGTAAGAAATAAGACAACAAACCCCAAAGAGCCTAAGTGGCGACATGAGGGAGGGGATCCTGATTATCGATTTTCCCTGGCCAATGAACGAACATTTTTGGCTTGGATGAGAACTTCATTGGCTATATTGGCGGCGGGCGTTTTGCTTGACCAGTTCTCTGTAAAACTGGGCTCACAAGTATTTGTGGTTCTAGTATCAGCGGGTCTATGTTTGGTGGCTGCAATACTTTCAGTGCTCTCCTATATTAAGTGGAGGGACTATGAGGTGGCCATGCGTCACAAAAGAGTGCTGCCACTGTCAAGAGCAATGATTTTCCTATCGGGAGTAGTGCTGCTTCTAGGAATTTTATTAACTGCGCTCATTCTTATTCCGCATTAATTTATGAGCCGAGCCTATGATCCGGGTTTACAGCCTGAAAGGACTGCACTTGCTTGGACTCGCACAGCGGTAGTTTTATTGTTAGATTCGCTATTGATGTTGCGGATTGGCGTCCATGATGGGTCAGTTGCTGTTATAGCAATTTCGCTTTCGCTATTCGCCGCCTGTCTTTTTACCTTTGGGTTTGCCAAATTCAGGGAGTCAAAGTTGACTAGAGGAATCCAGCCGTTGGTACCCCCCGCTTTTGTTATGCGTTTTGTGGCATTTGTAACGGTACTCGCATCGCTAACAGCGTTTTTTGCGCTTCTAACCCCGTATTTTTCGTAATTTTAGCGATTTCTAATACAACTTAGTTGTTTATAATACAATCTAATACAAGATGAAATCCAAAGCAAAAATACCTCTATTAGGCAAAACTGGACTAGATAGCGCCAGTCCAGATCCTCTATATCAGCAGTTAGCAGACAGGCTAGTGCAGGCTATAACTAATGGCTCGTTGGCGGCTGGACAGCAAGTACCATCTGAATCTGAATTAACTGAAACCTATGGCATTAGTCGGGTAACAGTGCGTCAAGCACTTCAGTTGCTGGTGAAGTCTGGGCAGTTGGTTGCAAAAAGAGGTAAGGGTACGTTTGTTGCAAGAACAACATTGCAGCAAGACCTATCCAGCCTGCAGGGATTCCATGAAGCGCTTAAATCGCAGGGTGTAGAGCCTCAAACTGAGCTATTAACTTTTGATGCGACAGGCGGATTAAGTTTCAGTCAGTTGCCTGATGGTTCGGATCTCCCGCTTTTGTTAAGACGCAAGTACTCCGTGGATGGCGAGGCATTTGCAGTAGTTGAAGCTTTCTTGCCCAGTAAGGCAGCAGAGCTTGGCAAAAGGCTAGCTGAAAAAATGGTTGTGTATGACATCCTTCAGCAATTTCTCGGGGTTCGGATTGGCAAGGCAGATGTGGCAATCGAGTGCTCACACCCAACTCCGCAAATTGCAAAAGAACTCAAGTTATCAAAAAATGGTCACGTGCTGTTAATGCGTCGTACCTCTTATTCCACGAGTGGTGAGATTTGTGAACACATGAGAATTTCGATTGTTCCAGATCGCTACACATTCAACATGAGCGTTTCTGGTCCTATGCAGTTGGCAAGATCAGTTGTTCCTAGCTTAAGTACTTAACTTGATGGAAGGATCGGTGTGTTGATGATGAATAGACGATTTACTCTGAAGTTCCTATCCAGCCTAATGGCTGGAGTTGTAGTATCTCCTATGTATGTATTTGGGCAGAGTGCTTACCCAAATAAAGCAATCAAGATGATTGTTCCTTTTCCCGCTGGTGGACCTACGGATATTGTAGCTAGGCCATTGGCAAAATTAATGGGCGATATGCTTGGCCAGCAAGTGTTTGTTGACAATAAAGGTGGTGCTGGCGGTTCAGTTGGGGTGGTGGCGGTAGCTTCTAGCCCTCCAGATGGCTATACCTTGCTGATGGGAACAGTTGGTACAAGCGCAATTAATCCGCATCTGTATAAATCATTGGCCTACGATCCAATCAATAGCTTGACTCCGATTGCAACAGTGGCTAGTGCGCCAGTAGCCGTAGTGGTTAACCCATCATCAGGCATTACATCATTAGCAGACTTAATAGCCAAAGCTAAAGCCAACCCTGACCAATATACGTATGGCACAGCGGGCAACGGAGCACCGGGACATTTAACGGGAGCCATGTTTTGCGCAGCTACCGATATTAAGCTAAGACATATTGCCTATAAAGGCAGCGCACCTGCTGTTACTGATTTGTTAGGTGGTCAGATAGATATTATGTTCGACCCATTACAGTCGGTTTTACCTCATATTAAGTCAGGCAAGTTAAGAGTATTGGGTGTGACAAGTGCAAGCAGGACAAAAGTTTTGCCGGATGTACCAACAGTTAGCGAGCTTGTTCCAAACTTTACGATGACTGCGTGGTGGGCTGTTTATGGGCCGGCGGGGATGTCTAAAGACGTAGTTACCAAACTAAAAGCGGCAATTAGCAAAGCAATCGCATCTCCAGAATTTGATGCCAATTTATCTGCGTTAGGGGTTCAGCCTCTAGAAGCACCGTTGGCTGATTTACAGAAAAAAGAACTCGCTAAGTGGGGCGCAGCAGTGCGCTCTGCTGGCATAACCATGGAGTAATGATGAGACTTAATGATGAAGAAAAGGCAATGCTTGCTGGAGAAGCGGGGTTTGTAGCTAAAACAGCTATAGAACACCAAATTAAAGTAGGCAAGTTTTTTGGCGCTGAAGATTTTGTACCAGTAACACAAGCCCACATCATGGCTGATACCGAGAGCTTAGGGCAGTCAGGTGTGATGTGGCTTGAAAAATTGGCTGATGCCAACGAAGGTGGTGTTCGTATACCAACGATTACTGACCCACGTGGTACTGACTTCAAGCATTCAACTTTATTGGGTCAGGCAGACTGGATGGTTGAGCTTGAGCATAGAGCCATAGATGCGTTTGTTCGATTAGGCGTTAGCATGACCGATACCTGTATTAATTACCAAACAGTTTTGGCAGCCACTAGAGGTGAGCACGTTGCATTTGGTGATACAGGTGTTGTGATTTATTCCAACTCGATTGGTGGTGCTCGTTCAAACTTTGAAGGCGGACCTTCTGCTTTATCAGCAGGCATCACTGGGCGCACTCCAAGATATGGATATCACCTTGACCGCCATAGACAAGCAACTAAAAGAATTCGTGTGAACTGGACCCCGAAGACTCTGGACGATTGGGGTTCTTTGGGTGGTGTGGTTGGCAAGTTGTGCGGCAATTATTGGGAGGTTCCTGTTTTAGAAGGGCTGGAGGGTGCGCCAACTTCTGATGAGTTAAAACACTTTGGCGCAGCTATGGCTAGCTTTGGTTCAACAGCTTTATTCCATTTAGTGGGCATTACTCCAGAGGCTTATAGCCTTGCTGCAGTTGGTGGCGACAAACTGGAAGTGGCACACAAGATCACCAATGAAGATATTGCAGCATTGAAGCGTGGATATGCTGTTGATACGAGCGTGGATGTGGTGGTGTTCTCTGCGCCACAACTTAGTATTTTTGAGTTAAGGGATATTGCAGCACTGTGTGAAGGTAAATCTCTTAAGAAGCCACTTTTAGCTGTGACTAGCCCCCAAGTGAAGCCAGATTGCGATCGTTTTGGGTATACCGAAAAGATTGAGAAAGCAGGTGGAACTGTGTTGTCTGGCATGTGCTTCTATCAATCCTATGCGCGTGAAATGAGTGTGGCAAAGGGTTGGAAGAGGTTGGCAACCAATAGCGCCAAGCTGGTGAATATTTTAGGTGGTTATGGCTATGTGCCAATGATTGCCTCAATGGAAGCATGCGTTAAAGCAGCAGAAACTGGAGAATTGAAATGAGTACAACGTATAAATCACGCCATGCGATGGGTAACAAGGTAATCGGTCAAGCGTTGGTAGCGCATGATGGCTTTTCTGCTAGGTATGATTTAGAGCGTCTTAAGGGCGTCTTCTCTAGACCATCGCATAAACTTGTTGGGCAGTCTTACGTTGACAAGATTTTGGTGCTCGATACTGCCAAAGGCGGTGTTGCTACGGCCTGGATGCTTCATGAAATGCGCTCAAGGAATATGTGCCCATCTGCAATAGTATTCAATACCGTGAATACTATTTTGGCTCAAGGTGCAGCATTAGGTGATGTAACGATGTTGGCAGGGTTTGATACTGACATCACCTCAAAAATTCCTCATGGCGCTATGGTTGAGGTTGATCCAGAAGCGCATACTATTCGAATATTGGAGCCTGATGAATATACTGAATCAGTATCTCTAACTGGCGATTTGAAAAAGGTGCATGGACCTAGTTGATTGGTTGGTGGCGATATGGATTCACAAAACGATATAAATGAGAGTGCTCGCTTGTTAAGAACAATGCGAGTGATTGAGTGCGTTAGTGAATCCATCCTTCCCGTTTCTGTTGCGCAGTTATCTCAACGAACGGATATACCCAAGGCAACGCTAGCCAGAATTATCGGCCCATTAATCAGCTCGGGTTACTTGGCGCTATTGCCTGGTGGGAAGAGTTTAGTGCCGGGCCCTAAGTCTGCACTAATGGCAATGAGAATACTTGGTAACGGTCAATTCAGAAGGGAGTGTCAAAACATCCTTCGAGAGGCCGTCCATCAACTTGGGGAAACTTGCAATTTGACAGCACGTGACGGGGATTGCGTTATGTATATCGAGCGCATTGAAACCGCTGAGCCATTACGTATGCATTTAGAACCGGGTACACGGGCTCCTTTATATTGTACTGCCGGTGGGAAGATGTTTCTTTCTCAAATGGGGCGTGATGAGTTGGAGAGATTCATGTCGACTCTTACTCTAAAGAAATATACAAATGCAACGATTGTTAACCCAAAAGAATTATCTCTCGAGCTTGGCAGACTCAACAAGCTAGGTATTGGCTTGGATAACGAAGAATTCATAGCTGGAATGGTCGGTGTTGCAATCCCAATTCGTATAAAGCGAGATAAACGGCCGGTTGCAGCTTTGGTTTGTCATTCAGCTTCTGCGAGACTTCCTTTGGCTAGACTACAAAAGAAAATACCCATCATACAAACTTATGCTAAGAAAATCGAAAGTCTATTGGGTGCAGGCTAATTTTTGAGAAATCATTGTATTTTGTTCGGTTTCTTAGGTTCAATTAGAAAGCGCTAATAAACTTACAAATATAAAGAATGGCAACACTTAGCAGAATAAGTTTTTGGAGTGCAAGATAAGGTTGCTTGCCAAAAAATTTCGCTGAGCAAATAAAAACTCTTTAAGATAAGTGGTGGGTGACGGTAAATCGAGTTTTAGTTTAGCTTCTGATTCGCCAATCATATTGCATGGCTTGAGTCCATGTTTTTTGCATAAGTGCCTAATAGGCAAGTTTTTATTGATGTAATGCATATATAGATTTTGATAGCCACGATTTTGTGCCCAAGTAATTGCTTCATCCATCATTAGGCTAGCAATACCATGTTTACGATATGGCGCACTAACGATGATGCCAAACTCAACATCTTTTCCATTAACTGCAATATGAATAGTGCCAGCCCAGGCCCCATCAATTTTGGCAATCAAGATATGGTTATTTTCAAAATTAAGTGCAATTTTTCTTATCAGCAAATCAATTGATTCTGAGCCAACGACACTACCGAAGTAAAGATAAAGTGTTTCGCGATCTTGAGATTTGATCCAAGACCCATATTTTGTTAGGTCAGACAAAGCAAGGAACTCGGTGGTATACACGTTAATCTCCAAAAAATTCTCTAGTCAATATTTCTACTTGAGCATGAGTAGTTGGGTTATGCTTAGATACATAGGTATCTAGATTGCAACTGATTGCTTTAAAAGTTATCGTCGCTTTGAGCCAGTTAGTAAATGACATAAATTCTCTCGCTTAAATTAAAGAAATTTCAATTGAAATGTTTCCACGAGTTGCGTTGGAATAAGGGCAAATCTGATGAGCTGTATCAACTAAGTTCTGGGCAATATTTCTCTCTAAGCCGGGTAAAGCTACAGCCAATTTGATAGCGATACCAAATCCTTGTGGGATTAGACCAAGGTCAACACTAGCGTCAATATAAGCATCATCAGGTACCTTGACTTTTTTTAATCCAGCCACATGCTTTAGCGCCCCCATAAAGCAAGCTGAGTAACCAGCCGCAAAGAGTTGCTCTGGATTGGTTGCGGTGCCAGTGCCACCCATTACTTTTGGTAGCGCTAGATCTACATTCAGTAGACCATCATCGCTAATGGCTTTGCCATCCCTGCCACCAGTAGTGTGGGTATGGGCGGTGTACATGATTTTTTCGAGTTTATTCACGATGTTGTCCTTTAATTAAAAAATATGATGAGTGTGCAAATACTGAGATGCGGCAATAGCTACTCCGGCGATATCAATCGTGGCCCCAACGATCAAGCGAGCTGGTTCCGATTTTCTCAAGGCGTTGATGATCATGGTTTACCTCCATGACTAAGAGCTTTGCCGAAGAAAGTGGCTAAATTTTGCTTAAATTGATGGTTGAGAAAGTACGAGCTCTCAGATACAGATTTCCAGTTTTTCATTACTCACTCCTTACAACGATTAGTGTGATGGAGTGATTCTGGTGGAATCTAAGTTATCGGTCCAATGAATAATATTGAGATTTATGATCTATAAAATCGATAATAAACCCCTCCCATCGATCCTGATGGGAGGGGCACGTTTTTTTGGGCTACCTAGAGGAACAAGTCTGCATTCATCACCTTGACCCACGCAGCAACAAAGTCGTTTACAAATTTCTCTTTGTTGTCATCTTGAGCATAGACTTCTGCGTAAGCACGAAGCACTGAGTTTGATCCAAAGACCAGATCTACACGAGTAGCTGTCCACTTGGTCTTACCTGTGCTTCGTTCAACAATGTCATAACTATTGCGACCAGTAGGCTTCCAAGAATTGCTCATATCGGTCAAATTAACAAAAAAGTCATTTGTTAAAGCGCCTACCTTGTTGGTAAATACCCCATGCTTTGTATCGCCATAGTTAGTACCGAGTACCCTCATGCCACCTATTAAGGCAGTCATTTCTTGGGCAGTTAGACCCATTAGTTGGGTGCGATCTAAGAGTAACTCTTCTGGGGTTACGGCATAGTTTTCTTTCTGCCAATTACGATAACCATCGGCTACGGGTTCTAATACTTCAAAGGATTCCACATCAGTCATTTCTTGGGTAGCATCACCACGGCCAGGAGTAAATGGCACCTTGATGTTAAAACCACCGGCTTTGGCAGATTGTTCAATGCCTAGGTTTCCAGCAAGAACAATAATGTCAGCAATGCTGGCACCTGTTTTGTTGGAGATCGCCTCGTATATCTTGAGAACTTTAGAGAGACGTTTTGGCTCATTGCCAATCCAATCTTTTTGTGGGGCTAGGTGAATCCTTGCGCCGTTAGCGCCACCACGCTTATCTGATCCACGATAGGTGCGAGCACTATCCCAAGCAGTTGTAATCATTTCGCTATTGGATAGCCCGCTGTTTTTGATTTTGGCTTTAACGGCTTTGATGTCATATTTCTTATGACCCTTGGGTATAGGATCTTGCCAAATGAGCTTTTCTTTCGGGACATCAGGACCGAAGTATCTGGCTTTAGGACCCATATCGCGATGGGTGAGTTTGAACCAAGCTCTAGCAAAAGTTTCAGAAAAGTAAGCTTGATCTTTGGCAAATCGTTTAGAGATCTTGCGATACTCTGGATCGACTTTCATCGCCATATCCGCGTCAGTCATGATGGGCATGTGGCGTATAGATGAATCCTCAACATCAACAGGCTTATCTTTTTCTTTAATATTGATGGGTTCATATTGCCAAGCGCCGGCAGGACTCTTTTTGAGTTCCCATTCATGATTGAGTAGCATCGCAAAGTAACCGTTATCCCACTTGGTAGGATTTGTAGTCCAAGCGCCTTCTATACCACTTGTGACTGTATCGCGACCAATTCCTCTGGTCTTGTGATTCATCCAGCCTAGGCCTTGTTCTTCAATTGGTGCGGCCTCAGGCGCAGGGCCTAAGTTTTTGGCATTCCCATTGCCATGGGCTTTACCAACGGTATGCCCACCAGCAGTGAGTGCCACCGTTTCTTCATCGTTCATGGCCATCCGAGCAAATGTTACGCGAATATCTTGTGCCGTTTTTAGTGGATCAGGTTTGCCATCAACGCCTTCTGGGTTGACATA
>ERZ650308.1523-NODE-1523-length-11927-cov-5.615061_pt1 | contig 11927 bp, 13 predicted proteins | sample MGYA00376244_ERZ650308 | MGnify/ENA primary metagenome ERZ650308 (study PRJEB26733, sample SAMN07839295) | wastewater metagenome | biome: small river; feature: stream; material: water | place: USA: North Carolina | collected 2016-04-26 ...
ATCTAAATCAAGGTCAAAGACCTTCCTTACCACAAAGGCAAGGACAAAAACTAAGTCTCAGTTTCGCTAGCCACTTTTAATCTCCCAGTAGGAGTAACATGTCTAGCTGTTGAGTTCTATCTCAGTTTTGAAAAGTTTGTAAGGAAGCGTGGCTGTCTAAAAGGGCACATGGCCATTAAATGTAATTGATTTGATATCATATAGTTTCTATTTAAAACTCCACTATCCCAGCATAAAGCTTTGGAGGATCGGCTTGTGCTTACCTCCTTAGCACCAAATTATTGTAACTGTTTTAAGAACATATCAACCACTGGCTGAAATCTAGAATCAATATCAATCTTCATATTAGCAGCTTCTTTGATTCTTTCTTGACGTTTTGCTTCAAACTCATCAGAAGCTTTTCTATACTCGGCTCTCCATTTATCTAACGCTGCATTATAGTCAGCATCTTGTTTGCCGTTTACTTCATTCAATTCAGCTTGAATTTGTGCTCTTTCATTGGCAATTCTAGCATTTTCAGTTGTTACTAAATTCTTTACTTTAGATTTAAAGTAATTAACTTTTTGCTCATAGCTTCTATGAAGACCGGCTAACTCTTCGTGGATTGCAAGTAACTGTTCTGAGGTGTGGTGAATAGAAACTTTCATAGGTGTTTTCTTACCTACCTCAATTTCCATAAACTCTAAAGTTTTAATGGTAGGTAATTCACTTCTTAATTTATCTAATTTACCTCCTTTATGGATAAATTGTCCAATATGTGAAGCGTAAGCCTCTGCTTCTAAATACTCGTTATACTCGTCTACAGTTAATTGAGACCATCCCCATTCTTCATCTATTGAGGAAGGTAAGACTTTAGTTACAGTTTTAGGTCTTTCTGGAGCTAATACAGTATAATCAAAGTCCTCGAATTGGATATCTTTAATTAGAGAATCTTTAGCTTTGATGTTCTCCATCAAGAATGCTTGAGTGGCAGATAATCTTGCTTTCTCAGTTAATAATTCTACTACGTTTGCTGGGATTGGATTTCCTTTGGTTTCAATATAAGTTTCAACTCCGATAGTTAATTCTTTAGAAACGTTATTGATATCAGCCAATTTTGCTGTAATATCTTTTGAACGTTGATTGCACAAGTTACTAATACTTTGTGCTTGTGACATAGATAACCCTTTTTGTGAAAGTGAATTCTTCATAACTATAATTTTTATTTACTTTTATTTAATATACGAATTTTATTCTAATGTTCCAACTCTTTTTTTTTATATTTCCAAAAAAATCCTCCTGCTGATTTATACCTACCTTTACAGCAAGCTGAAATATTTCCTCTATCTATTTGTAAAATTTCTGAAGCTTCTTTAGCTGATTTCCATTTTTTGATGAAAATACCTTCTTTAGTGTACTGTATTACAGATTTCTCATTATTTACACTCTCTACATGTATTTTAATATCTACTAGATTTGTCTTATATCTCCAAACAAACCCTCCTACTGATTTTAGAATCCCTTTACAGCAGTTTACAATATCTCCTCCTGATATTTTAAAATGAATCCCTGCTTCTCTTCCTGATTTCCATTCTCTAACTAAAACACCATCTGTTGTATACTGTAATATAGGTTTTCTGTTTTTAACTACTCTCTTTTCTACTGTATCTTTGGCTTGCCTCCCTGATGTATTCTCTGTGCCTGTAAGTCTTAGATTTAAACCTTCCTCTAGCACATTGTATAAATCCTGCCAGTGTCTCTCACGTACGTTTAATTCCCCTATACCACATTCTTCTATAACTTCAAAGATATGTTCAGAAAAACCATATTTTACTAGTGAGTTATATAATTTTGTTTGATTTTTACAATGTAATCCTACATACTCTTTTCTCCTTCTTTCTATATCGACAGCTTGTCCTATATAAACTTTTCCACTTGGGCTTGTTATCTTGTAAATCCCTATCATATTAAATAAAAAAGGAGAAATTAAAATACACCATCTGGAACTTGGTAGCATTCTAAAATCTCCGTAATATTTTATTGAGTAGTTCCAGTACTCTTATTTAATATAAATATCACAAAATTATAAAAAATGCTGTTTTTCTTTTACTATTTCTATTAGTTTTTTAAGACAAGCAAGTTCTGCGTCTTCGTAGATGTTATAAGTACCACAATCTATAATACCATCTTCACATTCTATCATAGATTCATAACCCAAACAAATACCATCTTGCCAATCTTTTTTGATGTGAGATTCTAAATCATACTTCTCTCTAAACCATCTAAATGCTTGTGAGAATGTTGGTATTAGCACTTCTTTTTCTTTTTGTTCAGGAAAATCATCGTAATCTGAAGGTGAATAGTCAAAATGTTCTGCTCCAATTATTTTACATTTAAAACAATCTTCATCAAATCCTAATTCTTTCAATGCTAATGCTTGTTCGTAAGGGATAAATTCTTTTTCCATAACTTTTATTTTTACTTAATATAAGAAGAAAGGTTCAGGTTTCCAAACCTTTCTCCGAATATTTTTTTATTGGTGATGTTTAATATACCTTCCATGTTTGTCTACTCTGACATTCATTCGAGTTAAATCAAAATACCAATTGTTAAACTTACCCAAGCCTGATTTCTGTCTTGCTTGTAGGTTTGCAGATTTTTCTGCTTCTTCTCGTCCGTTCTCTGTTGTTTCAACAAAAAACGTGGGAGCCTGAACACCAGCACTACTGGTAGGAACTACTCTCCAAATTCTCAATTTCTGAGTCATAATACTTGAACTAGTCAAGTACTACGTTGGAGAAGGCTTAATTGCTCTCATATTGGATAAAATTTAGTGGTCCATGTAGGACTCGAACCTACGACCTTCTCGTTATGAGCGAGCTGCTCTAACCATCTGAGCTAAAGGACCATACTAGGGGTTCGGTTAAAGCGGACCTACACCCCTTTCTTTACTTTCAAGTTGTGTTTATGAGTAGTAAACACGCTTTGCAGGCGAAACCCGTACTTTGTCTGGTCAAACTTTTAAAACCTTCACTGCTACATCCCAGTTTCTACTCCAGAAACTGACCTCCCGTGAGCGGAGTGTCAAACCGGCTTTGTAGCGTAGCGTGGACTCGAACCACCCCCCAAGCTTATGAGACTTAGATGCAACCTTTACACCTTAACGCAATTTATTTTACTTATTGGGTGCTATTTAACTTGCATGTCAATTCATGCTAACATATATGGGTTTGGAACACATAAGGTACCATATACGCACTTGTGATGATTAACTTCACTTTTAGGGTTGCTTTTAACTCACACCATGAAACCCACAAACTTTGCAATAAGTAATAAGCGGTCTATCCGGGATTCGAACCCGGGTCTCCTACGTGACAGGCAGGCATCCATACCCCTGGACCAATAGACCAAAATTAAAAATAATAAGTTACACAATTTACTCTACACCAAACTTAACCTTCAAGTAAATCCCTTCAACTAACTACTCGTTTGGTTCTTTCGTTAGCCTCTCCCTCCTATTTCTAGGTTTAGGATTAAAAGCCTACCAGTCTTACCTCACTTTATTATTTTTGTGGAGCTACCGGGATTCGAACCCGGAATAACAGAATGCAAATCTATCGTGATGCCAATTTCACTATAGCCCCAAATTACCTGTCTGTTCCAGGTTGTCAAGGTATTGTTGTTACGAGTGTACCCTAACCTCGTGTTCACCTTTTTTACACCAGAGGTTGTGAACAATGGCCTTTCTGGTTTCGTACTGCGTACGGGATTCGAACCCGTGCCTTATCATAGAAAGTGATACGTGTTAACCCCTTCACTAACGCAGCAGATTGTGGGTATATGCTCATCACATATTCTTGGGTTCCCACACACCCTTATTTTATTTTTCTTCCTAATCTCCATCCTTCTGGGATTAGATCTGTTTTACTTATTTTCCTATTCTCAGTTTCATTCGTAATCCAACATTTTCCAAACTGTGAATTATTTATTCCTTTTCCATGTCCTACTTTGGCATTCCTCATTTTCTCCAAAGTTTCCTCTGTGTGCTTCTTTCCTTTAAAGGTTGCATGGTTAAACCCGACTTCTTTTAATCTTCGAACTATTAAAGCATTTCTTTCTTGCTTTTGTTCTTCTGAGAGATTTTCGTAATACTGTTTTCCTACAATTACTCTAAATTCTTTTCCATGTTTTCCTTCAAGAACTTTATCAGTAGCTTGTCTTCCTTTTTTGGCCTGCTCTACTGTAAATCCTCCATCTCCTCCGACTTTTAGATTCATGCATTCTTTTTTAGCAATTTCTTGAAGAGACACTAACTCTCTTTCTCTTGCTGCTAACTCCTCTCTTGAATTTAAAAATTCTAAGATCTCAATTGAATGATTTTCCTTTCCATGTTTATTTATAGATCTTCTTAAATATGTTCCAGATCCTAAATACCCATCATTCAAATCATCTGTTGAATGCATTCCTATGTAATATCTTCCACTTAGTAGATTTGTAGTTTTATAAATGAAGTGGTACTTTTTTCTTGTACCGTATTCTTTCTTTGCCATAATGTACTTCCTTTCTAATAAATAGGAAGGAAATACAAAAACAGCTCTCCGGAGCGGCTAGAGAGAATCGAACTCTCATCTTTAGATTGGAAGTCTAAAGTAATGACCATTATACGATAGCCGCAATTTAAGATGAACTTTGGACTTGTGTACCAAAATGAGACCCTTTAATTTAATTACTAATCCCGGATGTAGTCTATTCATCTTTTGAGCTTCTGGACGGGATCGAACCGACTCTAGTCCTGGTTACAAATCAGGTGCACCACCGTTTATGCGTCAGAAGCAAATTAATTAGAGCCGGTTTTCGTATCCGTTCTCCGGGTTAGCCCCCGGTGCTTTGCTATAAGCTAACTCTAATTTTGTACCCAAGGAGGGACTCGAACCCTCAATATACGACTTCTAAGGCCGCCGTGTCTGCCAATTCCACCACTCGGGCAATTTATTTATCCAATAATTCAATGACCTTATTTCTATACTATAAAGATACGGACTTTATTTCTTTATAGCAACTTTTTTTCAATCTTTTTTTATTTTTCTTCCCAATCTCCATCCTTCTGGGATTGTTTCTCCTTTGTATATTTTTTTGTTTGAATATTCATCAGTGATCCAACAAGTTCCGTATTGAGAATTACTACTTCCTTTTCCTGCTCCTTTATGAGATTCTTTCATTTTTTCGATAGTTTCAGGTCTATGTGTTTTTCCTTTAAAGCAAAGTCTTTTTAAAACCTCTTGTCTATAGTCCCTATCTGTTTTCCATTTTTTAAGAAACCCTGTTGTTAGTTGAGTAACTTTATCTTGTAAATACTCCTTATCTTGCTTAAGCCTTGCAGTATGAGTGGCATTACCTTTTACAGACCCTCTCAACGAAGCCTCTTTGGTGAATCCTCCTGAACCTCCTGATTTCAAATTTAAGCAGTTTGGATTTTTTAAATCCTGTTCTGTTATTAAACCTATCTCAGCTTGAACCAATTCTTCTCTAGAATTAAATTGCTCTAGTATTTCAAATTTAAAATTGTTTCTACCGTACTTATTTAGTTCATAGTATAGTCTTTTACCACTTCCTAAATAACCATCATCTATACGGTTAGTTGAATGCATTCCCAGGTAATACCTGCTGTTTATAAGATTTGTTGTCTTATATGTGAAATGAAATCTCTTATTCTCTTTGATGTTAGCCATATCTATTCTTTATTATAAATAGGCTAACTTTTCAAAAAGTCTACAGAGGGCAAGGTTGGAATCGAACCAACTCCGTAGATTTTGCAGACCTACCGGCCTCCAAGACCATCCTGCCCAATTAGAGGTAAGTTAGGATCTTAGTTGTGGTTTTGCATGCACTTATGCCTATACCTACCTCTCTTTCTTATACTATAAAGATACGAACTTTAACTCTCTCTAGCAACTTTTTTTACTAAAAAAATAAAAAAGTTTCCCATTCTTTTGGTATGTATGTCATACTCTTCATTAACATTAAATAATGAGGACGTTTTGGTTCTGGAATTTCTTTTCCGTATTCCTCTAGTGTTAAGTCTGCTTTTTCATGATTACATGGACGGCAGGCTGTTACTAAATTGTCCCAAGTATCTCTTCCTCCTTTTGATTGAGGAATGACGTGATCCAATGTTAATGTCTTTTGATTTGAACAACCACAGTATACACATTCGTAATTATCTCTTCGATATATATTCTCTCTTGTTAGAGGAACTTTTTGAATGTTTTGCTTTACATACTTATAAACTCTAATAATAGAAGGTTTATAAATTGTTAAATCTGGATTAATCAAACTAAATGTTTCTGGATGCTCAGCTATTACTTCAGCATTACCTTTATAAGAAATCACAAATGCTCTCTCTGTGCTTATAACTGATCTTGCAATAAAGCTTGAATCCACTACTAGTGCTTTTTGATACTTACTCATGATTCTTATTTTTAAATGAAACAATTTATTTGCGCGAACCCTAGGAATCGAACCCAGCCGTAGCAGTTTTGGAGACCGTACCGACACCTTGTCTGTGGAACGCATTTGTAGGATATCGCTTAACCTACGAAGTTGATCAGACTTCTTGGATAGCTCGTGATGAAAGTAATATTCATCTGTCTAACTCTACGATTTTTTTGAACCCATACCTGGACTCGAACCAGGACTGAAACGTTAGAAGCGTTTAGTTCTTCCGATTAAACTATACGGGCAGTTGTAATTTACCTGAACGATAATCTTCTTGAATTGTTTTTAATTCAGTATTTCTTTTGTCAATACTCTTTTTAATTCTTTCGATTTTTTCAGGACTTGGATTTGAATCAATACTGTAAGAGATTCCCATCCTATCTAATTCACTTAAAAATTCTCTTGTTTCAGATACATGTTTCATAATACTACATTTTGAGGTCTTAGTAGGAGTCGAACCTACGTTCTATCGTTCGTAGCGATAAGTTTTTCCAATTAAACTATAAGACCAATTTTTTTATTTTTCTGAGAGTAGTTGATATGCTCTAGAATAATTTCCTCCTTTTGGAGCCATTCCTAATTTTATTAAAGCTTGCCTAATACTCTCTGTACTCTCTAATGCTTCTAAAAAATCCTCATCACTTATATTTTTATAAGTATTTCCTTTGTTACTACTCCTCCATGTTGGTGTCTGAGCGTGACAGTTTGGGCATAGTATTTTTAGATTATCTCTTAGGTTATTAGAAGTATCACCGTCTATGTGATCAATTTCTAATGGTAGTGCATTTCCTCTCCATTCTGATATTTTACATTCCTCGCATTCCCACTCTCTTTCTGTTAGCAGTATTCTTTTTAATACACCTCCGGTAACGTGTTTTCCTTTTTGAAAAATATCTTCTGGTGTTAGGTACGGTTTTTTTAATTTTGCCAATCCTTTTCCGCTTTGATTTGTTCTCCAAAGCCCTAACTCTTTTGCAACTCTTTGAAAAGCGGCATAGCTTACGTTACAGTGTTTTGCAGCTTTTCGAGAGCTTTTACAAAGTGTATATGCTTCTTCTATTTGTTCTTTTGATAAATGTACCATATTCTTTTATTATAAATAGGCACGTTTTAAGGAAACTTAAAACTGTATCAACTTTGTACCTCCGAAGGGATTCGAACCCTCAAAACTCGACGTTTAAGATCGATATGTATTCCAGTTCCATCACGGAGGTATGTTTGGGTGTAAGGACGGTACCGCCCCGTCTTCTCAAGATTCACAGTCTTGCACTTCACTAAAAAGCTTCGAACACCATATTGTACCGAGAAATGGTAACGCTCCATTCTATGGTCGGATATGAGCCGTCCATGGTCCTTGACCTCTCGATAGTTGATAAGAACCCGGATAACTTATCGTTGTGCTTATGATTTTATAGTGTCTCACCACAGGCCCCGAATGCACATTCTACTCCTGTACTCCTTAGGTACGTTGTGAGGACGGGGACCAGGTTTTTATTTAATATTGTGAGTATACCACCATCAGCCTTAATTAATTAGTTCTTTACCTTCTTAACTCCTTTAACTAAAAAATAACTGTTATGATCGTACAATGCGGGCATCAATATTTGAGGAAAGCATCGTATTCGAAACGAACCCGTTTTACCGAGCGATTGTCTTAGCAGGACATCCTAACACCTTGTTAGTTTACTCTCCATTTTGTAGGTACTATAGGAATCGAACCTATAACCTCTCACGTATCAGGCGAGTGCTCTAACCAATTGAGCTAAGTACCTATTTTTGTCCCCACAGCTGGAATCGAACCAGCCTTGTTAACTACTTGCAATATGCTCTTACCTTTTTGCACCTAACTAGTATTTAGTGTATAAGACCATACTACCCTCATTAACCCACTTCAGGTTGGGGAGCGACCACACTACCTGTTATGCGAGGAATTTAATTGCGGACTGAGGGAATTTCGAAATCCCGACCTAACGGTTAACAGCCGTTTGCTCTGCCTCTGAGCTACCAGTCCAATGTTAATACAGTGGGTCCTGCAGGAATCGAACCTGCTCCTCTAGTTCTTCAGACTAGCGTACGCACCAGCTATACAAAAGACCCATACACCCTTCGTTGGTACTTGCCGTTTCTTAAGTCGACACTTTCCCCGTGCTTGTTTTATTTAAGTGTACTTCCCTACTGGGCTCTTGAAGCCAACACTTTGAGAGTTTTAACACTGTTATACTCACAAACAATAGTGGGACCTGGTGGACTCGAACCACTCCCAAAAGGACCGATTTTACAGACCGGCTGCCGTATCCGAACGACTTTCAGTTCCCAATTAAATTAAGTCGTGGGGAACCCATCTTCCACTTCTTACTAGATACTTGCAGCTTACTTACCATGGTTCAATCCGTTACTGCTAGGGAACCCAACTTAATTTTTGTACCTCGTAGTGGAATCGAACCACTGCCATTTGCATGTAAAACAAATACGCTTCCATTACGCCAACGAGGCAGTTAGAGTTTTTGTATTCTTAAAGCCAATACCCGGATTTCTCTAAACCTAACCACTTTGTACCCCCTGAAGGTAATGCTCCTTCTTCCCGATATTAAAAGTATCGTGCTTCACTTTAAAGCCTAGAGGGCAGTTTGCCGATATTCACGATAGGCGGCTCCTTTACACGGCCGTCGGCTCTATTTGTGCTGGTCTGGTAGGCAGGATTCGAACCTGCGTGCTCTAGCGTCCAAGGCCAGCGAGATAAACCGGACTCCTCTACTACCAGTAGTTATTGTTTTATTCTTCTTCCTAATCTCCATCCTTCTGGGATTATTTCTCCTTTTAGGATTTTTTTATTAGAGTACTCATCGGTGATCCAACAAGTTCCGTATTGAGAATTAGTGTGTGTTAATCCTTTTCCTTTTTTAGCATCCGACATTTTTTGTTTAGTTTGCTCTGAGTGTGATTTATTACTAAAATGTCCTATGCTTGTTGTGTAATGTTCTTTCAATCCTGAGCTAATCAGAGCTTTATGACTGCTTTCTAAACTTACTCCTCGTCTAAGATCCCCAGCTATTTTAGCTCCTAAAATCTTCCCCCACTCTCTTCCTTGTAAGAACTTTTGCCTATGCTCTTCACTAGAGAATCCTCCTTCTCCTCCAACTTTAAGATTCATGCAATCTTTTTTAGCAATTTCTTGAAGAGATATTACTTCTTTTTCTCTTGCTACTAAAGCTTTTCTTGAATCTAGAAATTCCAAGATCTCTATTTTAAAATTTTCTTTACCGTACTTCTTTATAGATCTTCTTAATAATGTTCCAGATCCTAAGTACCCATCATTCAAATCATCTGTTGAATGCATTCCTACGTAATATCTTCCACTTAATAGATTTATAGTCTTATAAATGAAATGGTACTTCTTTCTTGTACCGTATTCTTTCTTTGCCATAATGTACTTCCTTTCTAATAAATAGGAAGGAAATACAAAAACAGCACTCAGTTGGCTTACTAGGATTCGAACCTAGACTAAAACAGTCAAAGTGATTTGTGCTAACCGTTACACTATAAGCCAATATTGAAGAGAGAGTGGGACTCGAACCCACAAACCGCTATTAACGATCTACCACTTTTCAAGAGTGGCTCTTCATCCAGCCAGATTCTCTCCGTATGCTTTATCCAATATGTCAAAGATCTTTTTTGTTATTTTCTACTCCATAAAGATAGTACTTTATCTAATACGAAGCAACTTTTTTTTTAATTTTTTTTATATTCCCAAGTAAATCCTCCTGCGGTTTTTTGTCTACCTTGTAAGCAGTTAGAGATATTTACATAATACAGTTTTAACTTATCAGCAGCTTGTTTAAGCGATTCCCACTCTTTAACAAATGTACCTTCTTTTGTATACTGAAGAACTGCTTTATATTTCTTTTTTGAGATAGCTTGTTCGTCTCTGCTTGCAAGTCTCTTTGTTTGAAAGGATTGATAGTCCGTACTAGCTACCCTCTTCTTTAGACTTTCTTTAGAAAAAACTCCTGATCTGTCTCCTGTTCCTGTTAATCTACAATTTAGCCCTTCTTGCAGTACATTGTAATAATCCTGCCAATACCTCTCTCTTACGTTAAGATCTTCAGCAGCACACTCTTCTACTATTTCAAAAATATGTTCAGAAAAGCCGTACTTTGTTAGGGAAAAATATAATGCTGCTTGCTTTTTGCATTTGTTTTTATTAAAATACTCAGTCCTTCTACGTTCTATATTGGTACTCTGTCCTATATAAATTTTTCCTGTTGGATTTGTAATTTTATAAATTCCTATCATTTTATTTCTATACCTAAAGATATGATCTTTATTTCTATTAGGCAACTTTTTTTTAACTTTTTTTTAATAAAAAACCCGAATCTTTTTTTGATCCGGGTACCTTACTTATAATATGTATTTTATATTATATCATATCATACCTCGGTACCTCCTTGTTTCGGTTCGTTATTATATGTAAAGCCAAGGACAACATCCCCACATAACGAATCCGACCATATACTAATGGCTCTCTGCGCTGTAAGATTTAATTGATGTATGTTTTGAATTGCTTTCATTTTATTTGCTTTCTATATATAAATATATGAACTTTTCCATTCCAGTCCAACTATTTGTTAATTTATTTTTAAATAGTTGTTAAATCGTTTTTCATTCTGTTTTTATATATTATAAATATACGAACTTTTATTTTAAAAAACAACTACTGTTCTTTGGATTAATTTATCCTTTTAAAAATTCTTTTGCTTTGTCAGTTAAATGTTTTCCATCACTGCAAAACTTTGCATCTAATTTATCTACTCTAGAGTCTATATGGCTCATACAGTCTGAGTATAGTTTGTTTACTCGATCAACTTCCTGATCAATTCTACGATTTACTAATTCGTCATTTCTTTGAATCCAACTAGTGATTTCGGTTTCGTTAGCTTTTAAAGCTTCTACTTGTTTCGCTGTTCTAAACGCTACCACAACCCCCCATCCAAGGAGAGCTATACCAACCCCTAAAACAAATGCTAAAATTTGTTCCATAATTTATAATTTTTATTTTAAAGAACAGTAGTTTAATTTGTAGTCAGGACAGGATTCGAACCTGTAATAGTATTTACCGAGCCACTCACGTGATACTACCCGCTCCTGGGTGCGTCTACCAATTTCGCCACCTGACTTCCTCCAGTTGTTCGTTCATCTCGGAGATGGATGCTCCTGCACGTGTTTTCACCCACGGGATGGTAGCTTTTCCCCTCGGTAGTAAAGGACCGAGTGCCTGTTGGGCAACCATTGGCTACTAATGGTTTGTAGTCAGGACAGGATTCGAACCTGTATAAAGAGTAATGGCATGTCTATTACGTAATTCAACCCTTCTCACCGTGAGCGTTTACCAATTCCGCCACCTGACTATGTTTCGTTAATGTTAAAAACTAATTCAATCCTCCTAAAAAACATTA
>ERZ650308.1524-NODE-1524-length-11925-cov-60.724094_pt1 | contig 11925 bp, 11 predicted proteins | sample MGYA00376244_ERZ650308 | MGnify/ENA primary metagenome ERZ650308 (study PRJEB26733, sample SAMN07839295) | wastewater metagenome | biome: small river; feature: stream; material: water | place: USA: North Carolina | collected 2016-04-26 ...
ACTCTGGTTTCGGACTTGGATTTGAACGTTTGGTGTTGTTTGTAACCGGTATGACGAATATTCGTGACGTGATTCCTTTCCCAAGAACACCGATGAATGCAGAATTCTAGAAAGTTAATTTGTGGATTTGGTTATCTGTAAATTGGATTAACAAATAACCAAATCGTCAAATAACCAAATTAAAATAAATGCTAAAGCAATTCCTAAATCTCAAATTAACCCAGAAATTATCTCCACAACAAATTCAGTTGATGAAGTTAATTCAGTTGCCTACGCAAGCCTTTGAGCAACGTTTATTGGAAGAAATGAACGAAAACCCAGCGCTCGAAGCCGGTAAAGAAGAAGAGGAATATGTAAATGACGAGTTTGAAACGGAAGACTATGACGATTATGATGAGGCCGAATCAGAACGTGTCGACGCCGAAGAAATCAATATCGACGACTATTTAAGCAACGACGATACTCCGGATTACAAAACACAAGTCAACAATTATAGCGATGACGATGAAGACCACGATGCTCCTTTTGCAGCACCGATTAGTTTTCACCAAGATTTAATCAACCAACTCAATACCTTTATTTTAACTGAGGATGACCGAGAAATTGCGGAATTCCTGGTGGGAAGTATTGACGATATGGGATACATTCGTAGAAGCATATCTGATATTGTGGACGATTTGGCTTTCACACAAGCGGTTTACACCGATGAAAAAACGGTCGAACGACTGATGCATGTGATTCATGAGTTAGAACCTTCAGGAGTGGGTGCCCGTGATTTGCAGGAATGTTTATTGTTGCAGCTCAAACACAAAACCCCGACCGAATACATAGAATTGGCTACCGATATTATCGAAAATCAATTTGATGCCTTTACAAAAAAACATTACGACAAGCTTATTCAAAAATACAATGTCTCTAACGACCAACTGAAAAAAGCGATTCACGAAATTGAAAAACTAAATCCAAAACCAGGAGGCTCTTTTACCGGCAACAACAAAGTAACCGAAAACATAGTCCCTGATTTTGCCATCCGAATTGTGGAAGGCAAACTCGAATTGAGTTTGAATGGCCGCAACGCCCCTTCGCTTCATGTTTCTAGAGATTACCAGGAAATGCTGCAAACCTATAAAGTGTCGAAAGATAAATCGACTCAGCAAAAAGAAGCAGTGCAGTTTATTAAACAGAAATTAGATTCGGCCAAATGGTTTATTGATGCGATTCGCCAACGCCAAGAAACACTTTTTGTAACCATGAATGCAATTATGCATTACCAAGAAGACTTCTTTTTAGAAGGCGACGAAACCAAGTTGAAACCGATGATTTTGAAGGATATCGCAGATATAGTTGGTTTGGATATTTCGACGATTTCTCGGGTGGCCAATAGCAAATATGTAGAAACGCCTTATGGGACTAAATTGATCAAAGAGTTTTTCTCGGAAGCGATGAAAAATGATCAAGGCGAAGATGTTTCGACTTTGGAAATCAAAAAAATATTACAAAACGTCATTGAAGAAGAAGACAAACACAAACCGCTACCCGACGATCAATTGGCTGACATTCTAAAAGAAAAAGGCTATCCGATTGCTCGAAGAACGATTGCCAAATACCGCGAACAACTAGATATTCCTGTGGCGAGGATGCGAAAAAAAATGTAATTAGTAAATAAAAAAATACTTCTTGAGTAAAAATTAATATCTTTGATACTCAAAATCAAATACTTAAACCCTATTTAAGCTAATTATTAATCCTAAATCTACCCCCAAAACGCCTATGAAAAATCCATAGTTTATCCTCTGTTTATTAGAATCGTTTCGAATTCTAATCGCTTTAATTAGCAAAAATCAATAACAAATTCAGTTTAAAATTCCTGTTTTATGAAAATATAAAATAGTGAATCACATTGCGTTTACATAAAACCTAAGCAACTGAATTGGGCGGAGTACTCTAACCTAATTTCTAAAATCTTCGTTCAAAATGGCTTTGAAAGCAAAAGAAAAATGTAGAAAAATGAGAAAAATATACCTATTGCTAGTACTGTGCACTTTTATCCTTTCTTGCACATCAAATGATGAATCAGAATTAGTTACGAACAACACAATTTTAACCTCTAAAGACAGTATTAAACATGAAATTTCTTTACTAATTGGAAAGACAATTATAGATAAAAATGCTAGAGAAGAATTTCTAAAAATAACAGCAGCCATTAATGATAACAGAAACTCCATTTCATTAGCTGCATTATTAAATTCAACTGAAAATATATCAGTTCATGAAAAAAGAATGATCCAGTCTAAATACCAGAATAAATCTGTTGCTGTTTCCTTTTTTAAGGAACGCTTTAATTATGTTCTGAATTCTGAAAAGAAAAACACCCCTGCAATTAATAATTTAAAGGGCAAAAATTCAACAACTAACAAAGGTATTTCTTCTTTATTGAACGAACTTGCAAAGGAGAATTTAGAAATTGTCATTCCTTATTTTGAAGACTTCGATATGAACACCTCGAATGAAATATCAGTAACTTTTGATCCCGAGATTAGAGATGATTGGAATGTAGGAACTAAATTTGAATTCAATGATCAAGATGCGCTTTTATCGGAGGTAGATGTGATTATTGATGATGATTATGCATATGAAAACAACACTCTTTTCATTCGAAGTATTCCTGATTATGTTATTGAAGATAGAGTTTATGTAGCACCAATTCCTGATGTAAATACATCTATAATTGCTGGAAACGATCCTTATATAACTCCAGGAAGTCAGTTTTGGCTTACTCAAAATACTGACCATACAAAAATATCACAAAACGATGTACTATTGGTGACCATTCCAAAAATCAAAATGAACGGGCATCTTGGGAATATGTTTACATCCAATCTTATTAGTATAGTACGTGGCTCTGGTGATATCGCAACGAATTCAGATCCCAATTCAGGATTCTTGGCAAATTCACACGATGTAATTTCATACTTTGAAATCAGTAAACACAATGCAAGAAAAAAAAATTGGGTAGATTTAAATGCTACATTTGATGGAGATTGGGATGTTCATGAAGCATCACAACAAATCGTTTTTATGAACCATAAAAGAAATGCTTACAATGAGGAAGACTCCAAACTTTCAGCTACTGTAGCAATTGGTTTTGATAAAACTACCAATACCATAACATACGACCCGAAATTCAATTTGGAATGGAAGTTGAATAGTAAGCAAAATTCAAAAATCAGATTTCATACAGAACTGAGTCGAAGGGATGTTTTATCCCATTTATTTGGAGACTTTTTTGGGAATGGAGTACATATTGAAGAAAGTGTTAATAAGCCTTACTCAATACGATCCGCTGGAATATTTCAATATTACTTCAAAGTACATTTAACTAAAATAGACTAAACCATGAAAAAAATTCTAATTTACACAATATTCTTTTTTTCAATATGTGTATCAGCTCAAAATTCTAACTACAGTTTGAAATACAATTACGGACTAAACATTGCTTTAAATTCGGAATTAATAGGAGTGTGTACAGATTGTAACGCCAATACAATTGGAACCGTTGGCAATCTTGAACTTGAATACAAAATATCTCCAGCAGAAAATTTAGGATTTGGAATAACCATGACTGATAACAAAAACCAAAATGAGTTTTTAAAAGATTTTTTATCAAATTACGACTTGGAAAGAAAAACTACCTTTATTGAATTGTATTACAAAAAAGACCTACTCAGTACAAAAAAACTATTTATAATTGGTGGAATTGGGCTCATGAATATTTATAGCGAAAAAGTAAAAAACAATACATATAGTAATGACAAACTCCTTTCTGAACCAGGAATTACTTTTGGTGTTGAATATTACCTATTGAAAAAAATAAATTTTGAATTTGGGATTCATTCCAAAATCTACTGGACTCCTTTTAATGATGGAATTCAAAACATAGGAATTGCACCAGTAATAAAATACAATTTTTAAACAAAAAAAGGGAAAACCAATGGTTTTCCCTTTTTTATTTTGAATGAAGTACGTTTACTATTCTTGACTTTTTTTCATGGCATGAAAATAAGCGGCACGACTTAAAGGCTCGTATTCTTCTGTTTCGCCTAACATTACTAATTTATCATTATCGGTTTTTCTAAAACTGTAATTGGCTAGATTTCCTGTTTGCGTACAAACTGCATGTACTTTGGTCACATATTCGGCAGTAGCCATTAGAGCGGGCATCGGTCCAAAAGGATTTCCTTTAAAATCCATATCCAATCCAGCCACAATCACTCGAACACCTCGATTGGCCAAATCATTACAAACACGTACAATTTCGTCATCAAAAAACTGAGCTTCATCGATACCTACCACATCACAACCTTGAGCCAAAATCGCAATATTGGCAGCAGCCGGAACCGGAGTAGAACGAATTTCATTGGAATCATGAGACACTACCATTTCGTCGTGATAACGGGTGTCGACAGCTGGCTTGAAAATTTCGACTTTTTGTTTGGCAAATTGAGCGCGTTTTAATCGGCGAATTAATTCCTCTGTTTTACCCGAAAACATGGAGCCACAAATGACTTCAATCCAACCAAATTGTTCTTTATGATTTACTGTATTTTCGAGAAACATGGTGCAGTTGTATAACTTAAAAAATGAATCGTTTTTTTCCTTTGTAAGCGTATAAATTGAATGTAAAATTTTATACTTTTACGTGTTTCCAAATGTAAAAAAAATTTCCAAAGGACTGTCCCAAGTTTACCGAAATAAAAACAAAAAAAAGAACACGCAAACCAAACCACCTAGATCATATAATTTACATCAAATGAAAAAAAGATTGGAAGCCGATTTAATCAGCATTGCACACCGAATTTTACAATTAAAGAATAAATCTGATATCAATCAATTGTATCTGGAAACACAAAAATTATATGAAAAATTAGCGGTATTGCGTTTTGTAGACGATCACTTTGGCGACAGCAAACCGACCATTGGACAAGCTGAAATTGAAGCAAAAATTGCAACGGCATTCGAAGCAATTGAAAATGAAGAGCCTGTTGCTATAACCATAAAAGAAATTGAAATTCCTGAATTAGAAACTACTCCCGAATTGATTTTGGAAGAAGAAGAACAAGAGGAAATCACTGAAATGGAAGAACCTGTTTTTGAAGAAGAGGAAGATTTAGAAACCTTAGAAGATGAGGTGGAGGAAGAAGAAATCGAAGCGGCATTTGTTCCTGCTTTTGAATTAGAAAAAGAGGAAGAAGTTGAGGAAGAAATCATCGAAGAAGCGCCAAAACAAGAAGCCGTTCAAATTTCATTTGAAGATTTAATCGGTGGTGATTTTAGCGAAGACCTTTTTGTGAAAGTAGAAAGTACTACTTTTGAAACCCCAATCGAAGCAGAACCAGAATCAGCTATTGAAAATGCTACTCTCGAACTTGATGAAATAGCACTTCCAAAAGAGGTTGAAGAATCCAAATCAGTTACGCTAAACGAGAAACTAGCCAAAGGTATCAACATCGATTTGAACGACCGTATTGCCTTTACCAAACATCTTTTTGGAAATGACCCGGAAGATTACAACCGTGTATTAAACCAATTAATCACTTTTGACACCTTTTATGAAACCCGCGATTTTATCAGAGATATGGTAAAACCAGACTACAATAACTGGGAAGGAAAAGAAGAATACGAAGAACGTTTTATGGAAATTATCGAGAAAAAATTCTTGTAATTCCCTTTTATCAATTGAATTTTTAGCGCCGAATGTCAAAATTATACATCGTTCCAACGCCAATTGGCAATCTCGAAGACATGACTTTTCGTGCGATTCGCATTCTAAAAGAAGTGGATTTAATTCTTGCTGAAGATACCCGGACCAGCGGCAAATTATTGAAACATTTTGAAATCAGTACCCACATGCACAGCCACCATATGCATAACGAGCACAAAACGGTGGAAAATGTTATTGCGCGTTTGCAAGCGGGAGAAAACATCGCCTTGATTTCGGATGCGGGAACTCCTGCCATTTCTGATCCCGGATTTTTATTGACCCGCGCTTGTATTGAAAAAGGAATCGAAGTCGAATGTTTACCAGGTGCTACTGCTTTTGTCCCTGCTTTAGTGAATAGTGGTTTACCCAATGATAAATTCGTTTTTGAAGGCTTTTTGCCAGATAAAAAAGGGCGACAAACTCGTTTTTTGGCTTTAGCCGAAGAAACTAGAACGATGATTTTGTATGTTTCGCCACATAAATTAGTAAAAACCTTAGCCGAATTTGCGACTTACTTTGGTGAAGACAGACCGGTTTCAGTTTCACGAGAGTTATCCAAACTCCACGAAGAAAATGTGAGAGGAACGGTTAAAGAAGTTTTGACCCACTTCGAGAAAATAGCACCAAGAGGTGAAATCGTTGTGGTAGTGGGTGGCAAACCTGTGGTCAAAGAAGCCAAGAAAAATAAATTTTCAGAAGAAGAATAAATGAGCAAACCTAAAGTAATAGTCATTGGAGCTGGATTAAGCGGACTTACATGTGGTTATTTATTGCAAAAAAAAGGTGTTCATGTTACCCTTTTGGAATCCAACTCACGTATTGGAGGGCGCATCGAAACAATAAATGGACGATCAAACGTTACTCTCGAAATGGGAGCTACCTGGTTTAGTAAACTACATCCTCATCTTTTTCAGTTATTAGATGAATTAGAATTAGGCTATTTTAAACAACATACTCAAGGCATTTCTTTGTTTGAAACGATGTCTTTTGTACCACCTCAAAAATTTGAAATTTCAGAATTCGAAGAACCTTCTTTTCGTATCGAAGGAGGGACTCAAAAATTAATTGAAAAACTGGTAGAAAAAATTGGGTGTGACAATATTAAAACACAAACTAAAGTAACCGCAATAAACGAAGTGGCTAATCAAATGAAAGTATTGGACCTAAATGGAACTGAATACATAGCCGACTATGTTATCACTACTTTACCCCCAAACTTGATGGTGAATACTTTATCATTTAGCCCGCCACTACCAGAAGATATTGTGAATTTGGCCAAAAAAACCCACACTTGGATGGGAGAATCTATAAAATTTGCTGTAGAATATGCCTCTCCGTTTTGGAAAGAAAATAATTATTCTGGGACCCTATTTAGCCAAGCTAGCATCATAACCGAGATGTATGACCATAGTACATTTGACAACACCGGCTATGCTTTAAAAGGATTTTTAAATGGTGGCACTTCCCTACTTTCAAGTGAAGAAAGAAAAATAAAAGTGATTGCACAGTTGAAAAAATTATTCGGTTCAGAAGCTGAAAACTATGTTACTTACAATGAAAAAGTTTGGCGGGAGGAACCACTTACTTTTGTAAACTATGAACATTTGGTTATGGCACATGAAAATAATGGACATCAACTTTATCAAAATTCATTTTTAAATAATAAATTATATATTTCAGGTTCAGAAACAGCCAAACAAAATCCAGGATATATGGAAGGTGCCATAGTTGCAGCAAAATATATAGCCTTACAATTTTCATAAAAATATTGAATACATGTCCATAGCACTCTTTTTAAATAAATTACAACAAACACCCGAAGCAATAACTTTTGCCGAAACCATCGCAACCATTGAAAGCAATTATGACTTTACCCCTACTGCTTTTCAAAATGGGAAACAACACAATGGAGCAGGTGAAAATTCAGGTTCGTGTAAATTATTTGCTTTCGCCAAAATCCAAGAATTATCCCAAGCAGCTACTTTAGCCTGCTTTGGCGCCTATTATTTTGAAGAAGTGCTAGGTGATCCACAAGGAACCAACCATCAAAATATTCGCAATTTTATGCAATTCGGTTGGGACGGAATTCAATTTGAAGGCGAAGCATTAGCATTGAAATAAACCCCCAAAACCCAAATCGATATGCGTTGGACTATCAAACCAAAACCCGCCCCAGAACAAGTTCGTCAACTCGCAAAAGAACTCAATGTAGATCCATTGATCGCCACTTTGTTACTTCAGCGTAATATTGCCACTTTTGATCAAGCCAAAGCTTTCTTTCGCCCCTCACTCGATCATTTACACGATCCGTTCTTGATGAAAGATATGGATGTGGCTGTCAACCGAATTGAACAAGCCATGGCCAACCAAGAAAACATTTTGGTTTTTGGCGATTATGACGTAGACGGAACGACTGCCGTTTCCTTGGTGTCATCTTATTTAAAAAGTATTTATCCCCATATTGCAACCTATATTCCAGATCGCTATGCTGAAGGTTACGGCATTTCTTTCCAAGGAATTGACTTTGCCGAAGACAATGGTTTTTCGTTGATTATTGCCTTGGACTGCGGTATCAAATCGATTGAACATGTAGCTTACGCCAAAGAGAAACATATTGATTTTATCATTTGTGATCACCACAGACCAGGCGATTCCCTACCGGATGCAGTCGCTGTTCTCGACCCAAAAAGAGACGATTGTAGGTATCCATACGACGAATTGTGTGGATGTGGTGTCGGTTTCAAATTGATTCAGGCTTTGAGCCAAAATCAAAATCAAACTATGGATGATTTAATTCCGTATTTGGATTTGGTGGCCACCGCTATTGCTGCTGATATTGTTCCAATCACTGGAGAAAATCGAGTGTTGGCTCATTATGGTTTGCAAGTAATTAACGAAGCGCCCCGACCAGGAATTGCAGCACTGATCCAACAAATTAAAAAACAAAACCTCACCATCACCGATGTTGTTTTTGTCATTGCACCACGAATCAATGCCGCCGGACGCATCAAACACGGTAATCACGCAGTAGAATTGTTAACCGAATTTAATTTGGAACAAGCCCAACAATTTGCAAAAGAAATTGAAGACTACAATTCGGAACGCAAAGGCTTGGACAAACAAATTACCCAAGAAGCGCTACAACAAATTGAAAACAACAAAGAGCAAGACCGTTTTACGACTGTGGTTTTTCAAGAGAATTGGCACAAAGGCGTGATCGGAATTGTTGCGTCACGATTAATTGAAACCTACTATAGACCGGCTTTAGTGTTTACTAAAAGTGGCGATTACTACGCCGCATCGGCCCGATCGGTTCGCGGTTTTGATGTGTACAATGCACTAGAAGCTTGTTCGGAACATTTGGAACAATTTGGCGGACATATGTATGCGGCAGGAATGACCTTGAAAGCAGAAAATTATGAGGCTTTCAAAAATGCCTTCGAAAAAGTAGTACAAGAAACTATAAATCCTGAATTGCGCACTCCTGAAATGGAAATCGATGCCGAAATTGATTTTTCGGAAATCACTCCAAAACTCGTTCGGATTTTAAAACAATTCGAACCTTTTGGCCCACAAAATATGACACCCGTTTTTGCCACTCAAAATGTTATGGACACCGGTTATCCAAAATATATGGGCGCCAATGAAGAACACATCCGCCTTTTTGTAAAACAACAACATTCAGATGGCTTTGCAGCTATTGGTTTTAATCTGGCGCATAAGAAGAATGTAATTGCCAATAGAAATCCATTTCAAATGGCCTATTGCATTGATGAAAATGAATGGAACGGCCAAATAAGCCTACAACTCCGACTAAAAGATATTAAATAATGAAACCAAAAAATGACCCTTACGAAGCCTTGCGCTACCCAGAATTCAATGTGTTTTTAATCTTGCGATTTGCCATGGTTTTTGCTTGGTCGATGCAATTTATTGTGATTGAATGGCAGGTATACAGCTTGACCAAAAGCGCTTTGTCATTAGGAATTATAGGGTTAATGGAAATTATTCCTGCTGTTTCTATGGCGTTGTTTGCTGGGCACATAGTGGATCAAAACGAGAAAAAAGGAATGCTACTCAAATGTATTTTAGGTTTTTCGGTGATTAGTATTGGCTTGTTTTTATTGACTTGGCCAATAATTACAACGGGTTGGTCAACTCAAGTGATCTTATATAGTATTTATTTCTTGGTGTTTTTAGGCGGATTAGTTCGCTCGTTTTTAGGACCAACGGTATTCTCACTAATGTCACAAATTGTTCCTAAAAAGGCCTATTCCAATGCAGCCACTTGGAGTAGTTCGGTTTGGCAAATAGCGGCTGTTTTAGGGCCAGCAATAGCAGGATTTTTAATCACTTGGATTGGTATTCATTGGTCGATGTGTACGGTAGTTGCCTTTGCTATCATTGCATTAATTGCCTTGTCCAAAATTGAATCAAAACCCATTTTGAATCCAAAAATTGGCGAACCAGTCATGCAAAGTTTGAAAGAAGGAGTCAAATTTGTGTTCCAAAATAAAACTATTTTAGGAGCGCTATCTTTGGATATGATTGCCGTATTGTTTGGAGGTGCCGTGGCTTTGTTACCCATTTTTGCCCAAGATATTTTAAAAGTAGGCTCGGAAGGTTTTGGAATTTTACGAGCAGCACCTGCTATTGGTGCCTTCTTAACCATGTTTGTTTCGGCTTATGTGCCAATGAATAAAAATGCAGGTATGAAATTACTGGCTGCTATTTTTGCTTTTGGCGTGTGCATTATTGTCTTTGGATTGTCTACTATTTTCTGGTTATCGGTTTTTGCTTTGTTTATGAGCGGAGTGGTTGATGGAATTTCAGTGGTGATTCGCCAAACGATTTTGCAATTGAAAACTCCAGACCATATGCGCGGAAGAGTAGCGGCAGTAAATTCTATTTTTGTGGGTTCGTCTAACGAATTGGGGGCTTTTGAAAGTGGCTTGACGGCTAAATTAATGGGAACGGTGACCGCAGTCGTTTTTGGCGGAAGCATGACTTTATTAACCGTTTTGATTACTGGGATTTCTTCGCCTACCTTTAGAAATTTGGATTTAGAAAAAGACTTGGAAGAACACCGAAAAGAGGAATAAACCTTATGAATACAACCCCTGAACATAACGAAAGATTTGCCATGATGACTATTGCCTCGGTCTACCCGTTATATCTTGCTAAAGTGGAAAGAAAAGGTAGAACTAAGGAAGAATTACAACAAGTAATCAGATGGTTAACGGGATTTGACGATACCACGCTCCACCAACTAATGGATGAAAAAGTCACTTTTGCAACCTTTTTTGAAAGAGCGCAATTGAACCCAAAAGCCGAATTAATTACTGGGACTATTTGTGGTTACAAAATTGAGGAAATTGCAACCCCATTGACCAAACAAGTACGTTATTTGGATAAGTTAGTTGACGAATTGGCGAAAGGCAAAAAAATGGAAAAAATACTTAGAGTGTAAATGCTTACTTATTCGTACTTCTTAATTTCGAAAGTATCTCCGTCAAAAACGCCATAGGTAAAATAGCTAATCCAATCGCCTAAATTCACGTAGTCTGAATTATTGCCTAAAGGAAATACCATCGGTAAATGACGGTGACCAAAAACAAGGTAATTGTAGTGTTTGGTTTCCAATTTGCGTTTGGCATATTGAATCAACCATTCGTTTTCTTCACCTAAGAATACTACATCTTCGGCACCCGAAATCAATTTGTTTTTTACCGAAAGGTATTGGGCTAGACCCACTCCCAAATCTGGATGCAACCAACGGAAAAACCATTTGGCTACGGGATTCGTAAATACTTTTTTCATGCGTTTGTAGCCTTTGTCACCAGGACCTTTTCCGTCGCCGTGGCCTATCAAAAAAGTTTTGTCGCCAAACGTAAATTCTTGGTTGTCGCGGTATACAGGAATATTGAGTTCTTTTTGAAAATAATCTCCCATCCACAAATCGTGGTTGCCTACAAAGAAATAAATGGAGATGCCGCTATCGCGAATTTCAGCTAATTTGCCTAAAATACGAACGAACCCTTTGGGAACAACCGTTTTGTATTCGAACCAAAAATCAAACAAATCACCCAATAAAAAAATGGCTTCGGCGTCTTGTTTCACTTCGTCTAGCCAAGCCACAAATTGTTGTTCTCTTGGAAAACTCA
>ERZ650308.1526-NODE-1526-length-11921-cov-30.671246_pt1 | contig 11921 bp, 10 predicted proteins | sample MGYA00376244_ERZ650308 | MGnify/ENA primary metagenome ERZ650308 (study PRJEB26733, sample SAMN07839295) | wastewater metagenome | biome: small river; feature: stream; material: water | place: USA: North Carolina | collected 2016-04-26 ...
GATTAGGATTTAAAAGAGAGGTTTTCAATAACCAAACGGAGACGTTTTCTGGAGGATGGAGAATGCGTATTGAATTGGCTAAATTATTATTGCAATCCAATGATATTTTGTTGCTGGATGAGCCCACGAATCACTTGGATATTGAGAGTATCATTTGGCTAGAAGGATTTTTACGCAATTTTCCGGGAGTGGTGGTGATTGTTTCGCACGATAAAATGTTTTTGGACAATGTTACTAATAGAACGATTGAAATTTCACTTGGGAAAGCCTATGATTTCAACAAACCCTATTCGCAATATTTAGAATTGCGTCATGAAATTCGCGAAAAGCAATTGGCAACTCAAAAAAATCAAGCTAAGAAAATTGAAGAAACCGAAAAATTGATTGAGAAATTCCGTGCCAAAGCGTCAAAAGCTTCGATGGCACAATCCTTAATCAAAAAATTAGACAAAGTAGAACGAATTGAAGTCGACGAAGACGACAATTCGGTGATGAATATTTCGTTTCCAGTATCTAAAGAACCTGGTAGAGTAGTAGTAGAGGCAGAAAATGTGACTAAAAGCTACGGCGACAAAACGATTTTAAAAGACATTAATTTATTGGTAGAACGCGGAAGTAAAATTGCTTTTGTGGGACAAAACGGACAAGGGAAGTCGACTTTTATCAAGGCGATTGTAAACGAATTTGAATACGAAGGCACCATTAAATTAGGCCATAATGTACAGTTGGGATATTTTGCTCAAAACCAAGCGGAATATTTGGATGGCGAAATTACCTTGTTGCAAACTATGGAAGATGCGGCAATGGATACGAATCGTTCTAAAGTGCGTGATATGTTGGGTTCTTTCTTGTTTCGTGGCGATGATGTTGAGAAGAAGGTAAAAGTGCTTTCTGGAGGCGAAAGAAACCGTTTGGCCTTGTGTAAATTGTTGTTGCTACCTATCAATGTGTTGTTGATGGATGAGCCGACGAACCACTTGGATATCAAGTCGAAAAATGTACTGAAAGCGGCTTTGCAAAAATTTGGAGGAACATTGTTATTAGTTTCTCACGACAGGGATTTCTTGCAAGGCATGTCCAATATTGTGTACGAATTCAAAGACCAAAAAATCAAAGAATATTTAGGGGATATTAACTTCTTCTTGGAACAGCGCAATTTAGAAAACATGCGTGAAGTCGAGAAAAAAGACATTGCCAAAAAAGAAGCACCAAAAGAAAACAAAAAAGTATCCTACGAAGATCAGAAAAAAGGGAAGTCGTTACAAAATAAGTTAAGTAAGATTGAAAGTCAAATCCAACAATTGGAAAAAAACATCCAACACGATGATAAAATGCTAGCGTCAAATTTCGACAAACATATTGAAGACGCTTCATTCTTTACTGCTTATAATAAAAAGAAAGCTGACTTGGATCAATTGCTTTTGGACTGGGAAATTGTTCAAGAAGAGATAGATAATTTGGATTAGAAAATTAATCCTGAAAAGGATGACGTTCGGTCCAAACGGTTTGGGGTTCTAAATAGTGAAAAAAGAAATTCAGACGACTATTGATAAAAGTATTGTCATGACGCATCATGCCGAACATTTTTAAAGGAGTTGCGCCTACAGAACTTTTTATTTCAAGGGCAGTTCGAGCAAATATAATGGTTTCGAATTGTTCTTTGATGGCATAGCCAATCATGTCGTACAACATATTCAAATACAACATCTTTTCTCTTTGAATGCTGTCATCATACCCTAAAAAGTAGGTATCTAAATCGCTTCCGTTTTTAATTAAGGTATTGAAACCTATTAACTTATCATTCTCAAAATAACCATAGAATAAAAAATTCTCTTGCAGTTGAGCTTTAAAAACAGCAAAGTGGTTTTTGGGCAAAAAGAACGTATTGAAAGGGGCACTTTTGGCTACATGTAAATACAAATCATAAATCACTTCTTCTTGCGTTATAATTTCCTCTAAAGACAATTGTTTTTTAACTAGTCCGCTTGCCTTTTTTCGCGCGCGCTTGTATTGATCTCGGTATTTTTTGGACAAGGCAGCCACATAATCTTCTTCGGTTTTCCAATTGTCTCTGACTTTAAAAATCATATTGGGTTGGGTCGAAAAACGCAAATAAGGATTGAATTCAGGTATTTCAAATCGGCTTAATTCCGGTTCACCAAAATCCTTTAACCCACACATATGGACTTTTTTGCCTTGCTTCTTGAAAATTTCTTTTAGTGCTAAAACAGATTTTTTTAGTGTTTTTAATACCTCAGTTGGATGGGCATTTTCAGAAAATACAAATGCGTTTTGACCTGTCAAAGTATTGTTTCCAATCAATAAGATATGGGAACAGAAATTTTTGAATACTATATTCCGTATAAATGATTTGATACATTTATCTCGATTACCAAAAGATTCTAGCAGGTTTAAATCTAAAAATTGAGAAACTGCGATACCCACTAAAGTCTCATTTTCAAATAGTCCAATAAAATGGCAACTCATATTAGCAGGCGCCGATTTTTCTAAAATCGAAAGGTACTCTTTGGATAAGAATATGGTGGAAACGGCCAATTCGTTCCAATTTTCAGGAAGTTGAGAAGCTGAGGAATAGATTTGGTACGAATAAGTAGTGTTCAAATTGAAACTGGATATTTTTCAAAAATACTAATTAAGAACTAATAAGTTAAGAAATAATAGCTTTCCTTTTAACTTTTCAGTTTATTAATATAATTACTATACAAGTCTTTAATTTGGTAGCCTTTTTCGAATCGGTCTTTGCTCAATTTATCGTATTCAACCAATCCCCATAAAATGAACTCTTTTAAGAAGTAGCGGTCTTCCAATGGAAAATCAGCTTGGTATTTCTCGATTAAATCATTCAAAGGTAGAATGGCGTCTAAGGTATTTCGATATTCTTCATCAGTGGCGTTGTCTAATAGTTCAAAACCAGTTTCAGCAAAAAACCATTCTAATAGTTGGGCATAAGGGCTAGCTTCTAGGTCGCGTTCTAGTTTTTCTATTTTTGGAAAATAGGCAGGAAAGAAAGTATGAATCGCATCGCCAATTAAATGTTGTGCGACAGCAGCGGCTCCTTCTTGTTCGCCTTCGTAAACTAATTCGACCTTACCAGTAATAGCTGGAATAATCCCCATAAAATCGGATAAACGAACAGTAGTTGTTTCTACTCCCGATTGCAATGATCTGCGTTCAGCTGTACTTAATAATGTTTCATAGGCTGTAATGCTTAAACGAGCACTCACCCCACTTTTACTATCAATGTATTCACTTTCTCTCGCTTCAAAACTAATTTGTTCTAATAAATCTTTGGCTAAAGAAGGAACGTGAATCGTTTCGGATTGTTGGTGTAGCAATTTAGCTTCTTGCTGGGTAATAGTGCGTGCAATGGCGATTGTTTCCGGATAATGCGTAAGAATTTGGGAACCAATTCTATCTTTCAAAGGTGTTACTATGCTACCACGATTGGTATAATCTTCTGGATTGGCCGTAAAAATGAATTGTAAATCCAAAGGCAATCGCAATTTAAAACCGCGGATTTGAATATCCCCTTCTTGTAAAATATTAAACAAAGCCACTTGAATGCGCGCTTGTAAATCAGGTAATTCATTGATGACAAAAATACAGCGATTGGCTCTCGGTATCATTCCAAAATGGATCACACGATCATCGGCATAAGACAATTTTAAAGTAGCGGCTTTGATTGGGTCTATATCCCCAATAAGATCGGCAACAGTTACATCGGGTGTTGCTAATTTTTCAAAAAATCGTTCCGAACGGTGCAACCATTCAATTGGTGTCGCATCTCCTTTTTCGGCAATTAAATCTTTGGCAAAACGCGAAATTGGGTTCAAAGGATCGTCGTTAATTTCTGAACCCGCCACCACTGGAATGTATTCGTCCAATAATTCAATCATTTTACGCGCCATACGTGTTTTGGCTTGACCACGAAGCCCTAATAAATTAATATTATGTCTCGACAAAATAGCACGTTCCAATTCTGGAATTACCGTATTTTCAAATCCGTGAACACCTTCAAAAGCCAATTCACCTGCTTTAATTTTGTTGCGTAGGTTGTCTCGTAATTCGTCTTTTATGTTCTTGGAAACGTAGTTGGATTGCTTTAATTCGCCTAAGGTAGTGATGGTATCTAGTGTCATATTTCAGTTTGAATGTCTAATTAATTTTCTTTTTTCGGTTGGTTTCGTAATCTTCAAAAATCATTTCTCCCAAACCTTTTAAACCGGTATAAAACGCTTTTCCCTGATTGGCTTCGGTAAAATGATTCACAAATTGTTGCAAATACGGTTCATTGGCAATCATAAACGTAGTAATCGGAATGTGTAATTTTCGAGCCTGAGCCGCTTGATTATAGCATTGCTCCGTGATGTAAGGATCTAGTCCATTACTATTCATGTAATAGTCGCCATTTTTTTCTCTAACACAACTCGGTTTTCCATCGGTGATCATGAAAATTTGTTTGTTAGTATTTCGTTTTCTACGGAGCATGTCCATGGCCAATTGTAATCCGGCAACCGTATTCGTATGATAGGGTCCTACTTGTAGATAGGGCAAATCTTTGATTTTGATGGGCCAGGCATCGTTGCCAAAAACCAAAATGTCAATGGTATCTTTTGGGTAACGTGTAGTAATCAATTCGGCCAAAGCCATTGCTACTTTTTTGGCAGGAGTTATTCGGTCTTCGCCATACAAAATCATACTGTGGCTGATGTCAATCATCAACACCGTACTCATTTGTGCTTTGAATTTGGATTCTTCCACTATCAAATCGTTTTCGGTGAGTTTGAATTCGTCTAGGCCATTATTGATTTGCGCATTACGCAAACTTTCGGTTATCGAAATGTTGTCCAATCCGTCACCAAAGCGGTATTCTCTGAATTCTCCAGTTTGTTCGTCGCCTTTACCAGAAGATTTAGTATTGTGACTTCCGGTTTTGGATTGTTTTAGGTTTCCGAAAATATGATCCAGTGCTTGTTGCCGAATCGCTCTTTCTGTTTTAGCAGTGATTTTAGTATCCGAGTTGCCATCACCATCAACTTCTTCTTTGATGTAGCCTTTTTTCTTTAAGTCTTCAACAAAATCATCAATAGTGTAGTTGGCATCGGTCAATTTGTATTCTACATCCAATTGGCGCAACCAATCGATAGCTTCATCAAAATCGCCTGATGTATGGGTAATTAACTCTTTGAAAATTTTAAACAGTTTTTCAAATGGAGTCTCAAATGGAGCTTCATAGGGTTTGAAGAAAAAACCTTTTGTACTATTCTTTTTCATAGTCGTTAAAATTAAAGTTTATTCTACAGAATAAAATACAACGACTATTAATATTTAGTTAAAAGCAAGATTTTGAAGGGATAAAATTTTTAGGAATTTGATGTAATCAATATCGAATGCTAATTATCAAACATAAAAAAACCTCAAAATTGCTTTTGAGGTTTTGTCTTAGTAGCGGGAACAGGACTCGAACCTGTGACCTTCGGGTTATGAGCCCGACGAGCTGCCTACTGCTCTATCCCGCGCTGTTTCGAGTGCAAATATACAACCCTTTTCTATAAATTCAACACAAAATTTAAAAAAATGTTTTATTTCGTCTATTCACTTGATATGACTACCTTTGCAAAAAATAAATCAGTACTAAATGTCACATAAAGCAGGCTTTGTAAATATAATTGGAAATCCAAACGTAGGTAAATCAACTCTTATGAATGCTTTTGTAGGCGAGCGATTGTCCATTATTACATCGAAAGCGCAAACTACTCGTCATCGTATCCTCGGAATTGTAAATGGTGAAGATTTTCAAGTCATTTTATCCGATACTCCCGGGATCATCAAGCCCGCTTACGAAATGCAAGAGTCCATGATGAATTTTGTGAAATCGGCCTTCGAAGATGCAGACATCCTAATTTATATGGTAGAAATTGGCGAACAAGAACTAAAAGACGAAGCGTTTTTTAATAAAATCATTCATGCCAAAATCCCTGTTTTATTATTACTCAACAAAATTGACACATCCAACCAAGAGCAACTGGAACAACAAGTAGCTTTTTGGGCAGAGAAAGTGCCCAATGCCGAAATATTCCCTATTTCTGCACTCCAAAACTTCAACGTGCAAGAGGTGTTTTCTAGAATCATCAACTTGTTACCGCTTTCACCTCCTTATTATCCCAAAGATGCGTTAACCGACAAACCCGAGCGTTTTTTCGTAAACGAAACCATCCGCGAAAAAATCCTTTTGCATTACAACAAAGAAATCCCGTATTCGGTAGAAATTGAAACGGAAGAATTTATTGAAGATGAAAACATCATCCGCATCCGTGCCCTAATCATGGTAGAACGTGATACGCAAAAAGGAATCATCATTGGTCACAAAGGAGCGGCTCTTAAAAAAGTAGGCGTAGAGGCACGTGCCGATCTCGAAAAATTCTTCGGAAAACAAATACATATCGAAATGTATGTTAAAGTGAATAAAAATTGGAGAAGTAATGCCAATATGCTAAAACGTTTCGGTTACAACCAATAGTTTTTGGGCGTTACGCTATAGCTTGGAACCAAGCCATAGCGTCAGGCTGTTCGCTTTATCTTTTGTGACTGCAACTTCGTTTTAGTCACAAAAGGATGCCGCTTCCATCCTTAACGCGGGATCCGTTTTCAGTAGAAGTACCCTAAAAAAAATCGCAATAAAAACATAGTGAAACTTGGTGTCAACTTAGTGAAATTTTGTGCTCCAAACTTCAGAACGACTTTACCTTCCCAACAAGTTACTCAAACCGAATAGTCTTGGCAGGCGAAATTTTGGTAATGATATACGAAGGAATTAACAATACCAACAAACACAAAACAATAGTGCCCACATTTAGAAGAACAATTGCCAAAATATCAATATTCACCGGAGCTTGCGTCACATAATAATTCTCAGGATTCAATTGAATCACTCCAAAATACTTTTGAACCAGCAACAGCGAAATTCCTATCAAATTTCCCCAAAACAACCCCCTCATTATTAGATAGGATGCGTTGTACAAGAATATTTTACGAATGGACCAGTTACTAGCTCCCATCGATTTTAAGATACCAATCATTTGAGTCCGCTCTAAGATAATCACCAACAAAGCCACCACCATATTAATGGTAGAAACCACAATCATGATCACCAAAATCACGATGATGTTAAAGTCAAATAATTTGAGCCATTCAAAAATATAATAGTATTTGTCAATAATGGTTTGCGAGTTCAAAGTAGACGATATTTCTTGATACACCTCTTGACCTTTGGAATCAATTTGAGTAAAATCATCAATGAATAATTCAAATGATCCAATTTCGTTTGCATTCCATTTGTTGATGCGTTGGATGTGTCGGATGTCTCCAAATACATAAGCAGCATCAAATTCAGGGAACCCCGAATTGTAGATCCCCACAATTTTAAACCGTCGCAAATTTGGGAGTTTATGCGCTTCTTTTTTGATAAAAAAAGTATTGAATTCATCGTTCAGTTTCAATTCGAGCCGATCAGCAAGGTATTTTGAAATGATGATTTCGTTGTTTAAATCATTTGAAACAGAGGGTAATCGGCCTTCTGTTACATACTCTTTCAGAGTGGACCAACGGTAATCTTTCCCCACTCCTTTAAAAATAATCCCTTCAAATGCCTTCTCTGTTCTAATGATTCCGTCTTTTGTGGCAACAGCTTGGATGTGGTTTATTCCTGTCACCGATTGAAATGTAGGGTAAAATTTCTGAGACAACGAAAGAGGTTCGGTGCTTACATCAGACTGATTGTCATTATAATTTGAAATAATGATGTGTCCGTTGAAAGCCGAAATTTTTTCTCTGATTTTCTCCTGCAAGCCAGTTCCTGTAGCAACCGATACAATCATCATAATCATGCCCAATGCAATTGCAGTAATCGCAATTTTTATTATTGGAGCAGAAATACTACTTTTATACTCTTTTGCAGCAATGAGCCGTTTGGCAATAAAATATTCTAATTTCAATGTATATGGTCTATAAATCTGTTTTCAAAAATACAGTATTATTATTTCTTTTGCTAATGCTTTCTTGTGGAAGTTCTGTTAAAGTATACACAACAGAACCAATTGCAACTTCTCTTGTCGAAAACCCAATTGCAACCGGTGCGCAAAGACCCGATTATTATCTTCCGCTTTTAAAAGGAAAAAGAGTAGGGGTAGTAACCAATCAAACAGGGATTGTTTCCGATCAATTGCATCTCATCGATTTCTTGTTGCAACAATCGGTTGATGTCAAAAAAATATATGCACCAGAACACGGATTTAGAGGCACTGCCGATGCAGGAGAACATATTGTTGACGGAAAAGATGCACAAACCGGATTGCCTGTTATTTCATTGTATGGCAATAATAAAAAACCAAAACCAGAACAATTAGCAGATATTGACCTCATGGTTTTTGATTTACAAGATGTGGGAGCTCGATTTTACACCTATATTTCTTCCTTACATTACATCATGGAAGCATGTGCAGAAAAGAAGATTCCTCTCGTGATTTTGGATCGGCCCAATCCAAATGGTTCCCTTGTTGACGGACCTACATTAGAAAAAGAACATGCAAGTTTTGTTGGGATGCACCCGATACCCTTGTTGCACGGGATGACCATTGGCGAATATGCCCAAATGATTAATGGAGAAAAATGGTTAAAAGACGGGGTTCAATGTGAACTTAAAGTGATTCCTTGTGCCCATTACAATCGAAATGTACCGTATAGTTTACCAGTAAAACCATCGCCCAATTTACCCAACGACCAATCCATCAATTTATATGCAAGTTTGTGTTTGTTTGAAGGGACAAATGTAAGTGTTGGTAGAGGAACCGAAAAGCAATTTCAAATATATGGTTCACCTTTTTTACCTAAAAGCGACTTCAGTTTTACGCCCATGCCCAATTTTGGAGCCAAAGAACCTTTGTATAAAGGACAAGTTTGCAATGGAGAAGATCTTTCTCAAACTACAAAAGTGCAATCGTTAGAATTAAAATGGTTGTTGAAATCCTATGAATCAACATCAGATAGGTCTAAATTTTTCAATTCTTTTTTCACCAAACTAGCAGGAACCACCCTTCTTCAACAACAAATAGAGTCGGGTGTCGCAGAAGCTGAAATCAAAAACACCTGGAAACCAGGCATTGCAGCTTTCTTGAAAATGAGACAACCCTACTTGATTTATTAGGCCTTACTCCATAAAGTCAGATTACTTTCTTTATTTCCGCTTCTTTTTCGGTAGGCGCGAGCATGCTCATTTCTTATATCGAAAAAATTCTATAGATTAGGTAGAATTACTACTACACAGTTATTTTGGGTTATGTTTTATGTTTGATGAATTAATACTGAGTTTGTTGATTGACGCTAATTTGTTATAAATAGGATTTGATACATTACTTATTTATACGTTAGTCAATAACATTAAAAAACATCGAATAATTACATATATGGAAGAAAAAGAAATTTATATAAAAATATTGAAAGAGTTATATGATGGATTGATAACCGAACGTCATGATAAATTTAAAAATGATCGTTTAGGCGAAAGAAAGTTTCCTGTTTTTGATTTATATCCAGACGTAATTTTGACTAAAAAAGATACGCAGGAAATTGATTTCATTGTGGAAATTGTTACGGATAATTATGTGAATAAGGATACGCTTTATAAGAAATGGAAACCTCTTTCTGAAACAAGTCCAACCTTATATTTATTGGTTTCGAAAAGCAAATATAAAATCATTGAGAATTGGTGTGCAGAAGAGAAAATGAAAGTAAGATTTGGTACTTATGAATTAAAATCAAATGGTGTTGAACTAAAATTCTTTTAATATGGAGGAACTAAGATTAGTTATATCCTTCATTGGTGGAGGTTTTGCCGGTGCGATTTTTAAAACGATTGTTGATAATCATAATAATAAAATTCAAAAGTTAGATTGTAATTACATAGAAGATGAAGTGATAAGTAAATTGCCAATTAACGTTGGAAATAAAATGCATAATAATTTACATTCAAAAAAATTTAAAATTGTAAACACAACAAATCGAGATATTACAGAAATCAAGATTGTATTCTCTTTTGAACCAACAGCAATTGTTGCAAAATGGAATAGTTATTCAAAAGCAGGGGTAGATATTCCAAAAGGAAATGTTTACGGAAAAAGGAACGAATGTCACTTTGTGATAAAAAATTTTAATAGAAAAGAAGAAGTTGAGGTAAATCTAGAAATTGCAGACCTCAATGAAGATAAATTTAATGTTACAGAACTAAATATTACGGGTGTAAAAGTTAGGTATGTCGACAAAAGAAAAGACAAAGCAAAAAAAGTTGTAAAACTTGTTGAGAAGCGAGATTTAAATGTGGTTGGATAACATCTGTTTTGTTCAATAATTTTCATATCTCGCTCGATACCTTAATGCTATTCCTCTTAAAATTATTAAACCGGCATCTTCTTCTTCATTTCTTCTACAATGTTAAAAGCTGTGGGGCAAATAGCCACGTTCTTCAATGTTAAATCACTTATTTGATGGAACTTTTTTCGGTCGGTATGAGGAAATTCTCTGCAAGCTTTCGGGCGAACATCATAAATCATACAATAATTTTCGGTATCCAGAAAAGTACATGGCACACTTTGTAACACATAGTCGTTGTCTTCATCTACGCGTAAGTACTTCTCAATAAATTGTTGCGGTTTTTGTTTGAAATGCTTGGCTATACGTTCAATATCGGCCAGTGTAAACAAGGGCCCAGTAGTTTTACAGCAATTGGCACATGTCAAACAATCTGACTTTTTAAATTCTTGATCATGCAATGCCTGCATCACATAATCCATGTTCTTGGGTTGCTTCTTTTTTAACTTGTCAAAATATTTCTTGTTTTCGACGTGCTTGTCTTTGGCTAGTTTTTCAAGTTCTTGTAAAGAAGGTTTTATCATGATTGTTTATTTCTGTTACAAATTTAAATAACTTTACACATTAATTAAAGAAATATACGAATGAAAGATCTATTTGGTAAAGCTATTCTTGATTTTCAAACTAAAAATGCCCCCGAACCATTAATTACAGAAACTACCATTTCGGATCCAGATGAAATGGATGTGGCTTATTTGTTTCGAAATTTTGATCAAATGCCAGCAATAGAGCAAAAAGCGTTGCAACTTGCTACAGGTAGAGTTCTAGATGTGGGTTGCGGTGCCGGAAGTCATAGTTTGTATTTGCAGCAGCAATCAAAGGAGGTTATCTCAATCGATATTTCTGAAAAGGCGATCCAAGCCTGTCGGTTGAGAGGTGTGGCACATCCTTTAAAAATGGATGTAATGGAAGTAACAGAAAAGTTCGATACGATTTTGCTTTTAATGAACGGAACCGGAATTTTTGAAACTTTGAAACAATCTACCTCATATTTAATCAAGTTGAAAAGTTTGCTGAATGAAAACGGACAGATTCTAATAGATAGCTCAGACATCATCTATATGTTTGACGAAGATGAAGATGGCGGGAAATGGATTCCAACCGATGTTGATTACTATGGCGAAGTCGTTTTTGATATTACCTACAAAGGCGAAAAAGAAAACTCATTTGATTGGATGTATATTGATTACAACACCTTACAAACTGCAGCTGTTGCCAATGGTTTACGATGTGAATTGATTGAAGAAGGCGAACATTATGATTATTTGGCGCAAATTAAAATTAAATAAATATGGAAGAAAATTTGTGATTTGTCCTACTATGATATATAGAGATACAAACTTGATACAAAGTCAGTGATTTAGTTCTTTCGATTTCTGGCAATGTAGACCAATAGCCTGCGAACTTGGATATTTGGAATATGATAGAAAGATCGGAAGAGCGTCGTGTAGGGAAAGAGTGTCTTCGCCTGTGTAGAT
>ERZ650308.1527-NODE-1527-length-11921-cov-8.624052_pt1 | contig 11921 bp, 26 predicted proteins | sample MGYA00376244_ERZ650308 | MGnify/ENA primary metagenome ERZ650308 (study PRJEB26733, sample SAMN07839295) | wastewater metagenome | biome: small river; feature: stream; material: water | place: USA: North Carolina | collected 2016-04-26 ...
TAAGACGACGGGACCGCCCGCTTGGTAGACGAAAAAATTCTGGCCAATATGAATACATCACATTCCATACAGCCGAGAAATCAGCACATTCTGGACAGTCACAATCCCCGCCGTGATCTTCAGGAATGATTCTTATCTTCCCGCACCAATCACATTTGGTGTGATAGCCATCCCGATCTAGCAGCATCCCCGCCCCGCTCTGCTGTTGCTGGTGTGTTTTGTCATGCGGCCACCCTCACGCCGGTTTTCACGTAGCGCAGCCGTGCATCGCCGCGCTTGTCGTAATACCATTCGAGTTCAATATCGCCGTGCTGGTCGCGGCGCGTTCGGCGGGAATTGTGCCAGTCAAGAAATTCCTGGCTGCCGTATGCGTAGCGGGGCGCGGCTTCCGTGCTTTGCGGGGCTAGACGGCGGGAAAGTGGGTTAGTGGTCATAGTTCCCCTCAAGCGCTTTCTGAAAATTGGCCTTTTTGAAAATCCAGTCGAACGTGCAGCGTTGCCAGCCTGTGTCACCGCGCAGGAATGGGCTTCGTTCAACCTTGCCGAACACCGAGACAAAATCGTCAATGTCGTATTGGGCTATTCGGGCTTTCAGCAATTGGCGGCGCTCAGGCGTCAGGTCGCGCACCTTGGGCTTGCCGAGTTTTCCCGCAAGTTCGTTCCATTTTTCCATGACGTGTTCAGGTTTGAGAACGGGATTGTCGTTTTCGACAATCTTATCTGACGGTTCTAATGGTTCATTGATGGTTTGGGGGGCGTGGTGTCCGGGGTGGACCACGTAGTTCGTGCTTGTCCCACGGCGTTCATTGCATGTCAGATGGCCCTTTGTTTCAAGGTTGCGAAGGGCGCGGCGAACCGTCCGTTCATTCTGTCCTGAACGCTTGGCAATTGTCGCAACAGACGGCCAGCAATGCGTCCCCTCGTCATTCGCTTGATCGGCAAGCGCAAGCAGCACCAGCTTCTCGCCGGGGGGAAGGTCTAACTCCCATACAACGCTCATGAGTTTGATGCTCATGCCGCCGCCTTCCGATAATATCCGGCGGCTCGTTTCGGGCAGGCCCAGCGCGGGAACATGTTGTATTGAAACTCAGCCGCCCGATTGATGCCATGCAGGATTGTGCTGTGGTCGCGGTCAAATATCCGCCCGATCTCGCTGGCCGTCATGCCGCGCGAATACAATTCGGCATAGGCGTGGAACCTGGCCCATGCGATGGGGCGAAGGCGTGACGGCCCAAGCAATTCTGGAAGCCCTACCCCATACCGCTCGCCAATCAGGCGGATGGTCTCCAAGGTGCGTTCGCGGGGCGTCAAGGCCGCATCCCGCAATAGACGGCGCCCCAGCCGTGTGGATCGGCCCAGAAGCGCTTTGCATAAGCTGCGTGCATGGCGTCACGGAGCATGTTGGAACCTTTCACCATGTTTTGCTTGTGCGTTGCGTCGTAGGCGATTGGCTCGTCGTCTGGACGGTGGCCAATGATTGTCTTGGGCGGCTTGGGGCGCTCCAGTTCGACAATCAGCGGATCGAGGTTATACGCGCGTGCAACGCTTTCGGTTGAAAGGTTGAACGGCAGCCTTTTAAGCACCGCGCGGGTTGAGGCTGTGAGGCGGTCGTATTTCATGACAAACTCACCACGATCTTGCCGTCGCGCGAACCCTCGCCCCATTGAATGCGCGGATTGAACAGGCTGTCATTGACGCCCAAGGAATAGGCTATGCCGTCCAGATAGGCCTTGCATGATGCCATGACGTTATCGAGGTCACGCGGGCGCTTGTCGGGCGGATATGCCGTAATCAGCACGTCTATCCGGCCTTCGATTGGCCTATGGTCCCTGCCACGCCATGCCAGCGCGGCGGTGTGTGCCCATGATTTGTGCTTCACGGTCGCACGGGCCTTTGCGCCCCAATGTGCGCGGCTGTTAGGCGATAGGACGCGGTCGGGCCAAGGCAACTCAATAGACATTAAGCGCGCCTCCAAGATGTCCACGCATGCCGTATCGCAGTGCGGGCCAGTCTGCGCTTGCGACATGCCCACCAGATTGACAGCTTGAGACGGAGTAGCTTCATGCGCAGCCCCTTCCAATTTTGCCAGTGTCGCGTTCGTCAACAAATTCCTTCCAGTGCCGCCAACCTTGCGGACAGTGAAAACCCCATTCGCGGATGATCGGGCCTGTCATAAATATGGAAACAGCGCGGCCACCTGTCGGCACTTCAAGCCGGTGTGCGTCCGTTGCTTTGCGCTCGATTATGTCGCCAACCTTGCGCTCGAATATGCCTTGCGGAGTGTGTTCGATATAACCGCCTTCAAGAACGAAGGTGCGATTGTCCCAGGGATGGTCATGCAAAGCACGGACGTCGTCGCTGTGCAGTATTTCGTGCAGATAGACATTCGCATAGGGATTGCGCGGGATAACCCACCAGCGGCGCAGATAGTCGTCACCAATCACAAAGTCTGGCGGCAATTGCAGTTTGCCACGGCTCCATGCCAGCATGTCGTCAAGGTCTGCGCTTTGCATCATTGTCCCCGCGCCCTCCTGTCCGCAGCCTTGCGTTTCACCCCTGCGATATACTCAGGGGAGGTGAGCAGGGCTTCGTATTGATCCTGTGCGCGTTCGCATTTGCCTTGCGCAATGGCTGCGGAGACTATGGCCCTTGCAGCTTCGTCGCGGGCTGTTTTGAGTGCAGCCTCAAGCGCAGCAATACGCAGCGCGTCGGATGTTATGTCTTCGTTTTCACGGCGGGCGGTTCCTAGCCAATCAAACCAATCACGAAAGCGGGAGATCATGCTGCTACCGCAAAAAGGCCCGCGCCTTCGTTCTTGAGTGCTTCGAGATTACGCTTGGCCTGTTCAAAATAGGACGGCTTCAATTCGATGCCGACGCCATTGCGGCCCATCTTTGCAGCGCAATAAACCTCGCTGCCGATGCCAAGAAAAGGCGTTAGAACAGTATCGCCAGGATTGCTCCAAAGGTCGATACAACGCTCGATCACGTCGAGCTGCAGCGGGCTTATATGCTGCTCGTCCTTTTCATCCCGACCGCCGCGATATTGAAGCGTCCGCGTCTGGTTTATGTCCATCCATACCGGCGATGCGTAACGCTGCCAGACCTCGATAGAATACCAGTTTCGGCCATCATCGGCGGTTGTGTATTTACTGAAGTCGGGCTCGGTTCCGTCCTTGCCATAGTATGCGTCAAAGCATCCTGACACGCGCTCCGGGTTTTCGCCTGGCTTGCGGAACGTCACAATATAATCCGCAAGCCCCTGCCCTGACATGCAGCTATCTTTAACAATCTGCTTATGAAGCAACCGGAGAGATTTGGTCCGCTGCTGTGCAACAACGGGATCTTTCCAGATGCATACCTCGCTATGGAATATCCATCCGGCATCCTCATAAGCGCGGATTATTTCGCCGCGAAAGTCGCGCATCCCGATATGGCCGTGGCGAATTTTGCTTGTCGGAAGCTGCATGCAATGCACGCTGTGAAGCCTTCCCGGCATGGTGACGCGCAACAGTTCCTGAATAAGAAATTGGTAATGCGTCCAGAACCCATCACCCTCGTTGTTCGATATGTCGCGGTCGTAGTTGCTGAACTTGTAAAGTCCCTCGAACGGCGGCGAATGAATGCCGAAGTGGATGCTATCGCCTGGTATCTCGCGGATGATTTCGCACGAGTCACCCTGATAGATTGCGAAGTTGTCACCGTGGGTCTGATCGACGCATTTGAAAGTCATGCTGCCATCTCCAGAAAGGAAGGAAGTTTGATTGGTTGCTGTGGATTGTATGTCGGCACGTCGCGCACTTGGCCGCGCACGAGTTTCGATGATAAGTCAGCCATGTGCATGACCATCGCTGCGGCCATGCGGTCGGCATCGGCTTCCTTGCGGCGGATATTGGAAACAGTAGCCCCTTCCGTCTCTGCCGCGATGATGTGACAGTTGACGGGCTTGGTTTGCCCAAAACGCCAGAACCGGCGAATGGCCTGATAGAATTGCTCAAAGCTGTCATTCAACCCGACGAATCCGGTATCGGCGCAATGTTGCCAGTTCATCCCGAAACCGCAAATTGACGGCTTGGTTACAAGGACGCGAATGTCACCCTCGCTAAAGGCAATCAGTTTGCGCTCTTTGGCTTTGTCATCATCCGAGCCGCGAACCTCAACAGCGTCAGGAATGGCCTTGGCCAATGCTTCGCTTTCCGAATTAAGATTGCACCACCATACGAAAGGGCGATCAGATGGCGTCTGCGCAACAGCCTCGGCAACGCGCTGTTCAACCGTATCGCGCCGCGCTGATATGCGTTCGGCAAGTGTCGCGGCCTGAATTGGAAACAGAAAGCCCGTTTCCATCGACGGCGCATATTCAACATCGACTGTGTGTTGATGATAGACCAGCGGCGGCAGGTCATAACCGTCATTGGCATAGCCCAGATCGGAGGGCTTGCGGAGCATGACAGCCCAAGTCGCCATCCATCTCCAGAACTCATTCTCAGCATGGCCCTTCAATCGCCAGTCTTGGGTTGATCCGCCATCATGCACAAAGAACGTGGCGAGCATGTCTGTATATTTCATCACGCCAAGGAACTCGGCATGATTGCCCAATTCCATGAAGTCATTAGGGGCTGGCGTGGCTGTTGCAGCCAAGCGAAACGGGATTGACTGACAAGCCTCAATCAGTGCCGTCCGGTAATGCCCGTTCGTCGATTTGAGAATGCTGCTTTCGTCAAGGATGACGCCGCCAAAGCGCGACAGATCGAAGTGATCCAGCTTTTGATAATTGGTTATGTTCGTTCCTGGCCCGCATTCAGATTGCGTAGAAACGACTTTCGCAGCGATGCCGAACTTGTCAGCTTCGCGCGCCATCTGATTTGAGACTGCCAGCGGGGCTAGGTGCAGAATATCCTTGCCTGTCGATTGGTGGACAGCCTGCGCCCATGATAATTCCATGAGGCTCTTGCCGAGGCCAGTGCCAGCGAACAGCGCAGCGCGACCCCTGCGAAGCGCCCATGTCACAATATCATGTTGAAATGGGAACAGACATTCGGGAAGATCGGGAATGTCTGAAAGCCCAGTCATGGGATCGTCAATAGCCTTCTGTGCAAGAAATGCGGCGTAGGCGTCATTCGTGTTCCGCGATGGCTTCATTCTAAGGCTCCCCCGCCAAAGTTTAATATGTGCCGCCAGCCTTTACAGACGGGAACCCAAGAGGCTGGCGGCTCCACGCGGGTCGAGTGCGCGGAATATCATGCGGCATCACTCAGGCCAGGATCAAGAAACCCATCGGGCAATTGAACCTTGGCCTTGCGTGCCATGTCTGCAATAAAAGGACGGTAGCGCCACGCGATGCCGCGATCACGCCACATGGATACGGTGCTTTGGTTCAGGCCGGTCGCTCTCGCTACCGCACCCGATCCGCCTAGCGCCTTGATGAGTTCGTTATGCATGGCGGCTATATTTCACAGATCGAAAATCAGTGCAAGAGGATTATTTCACATAAATTTACATTTGGCGCTTGCAATGCTAAACGTTGTGTGAAATAAGCCGTCTTACACACCGGAGACAGGCCATGATATTCAAGGGCTACGAGTTCGAAAAGACAGCAACCCGCAAATGGTATGTCACAAGCCGTAAATTTGGAAACTGCTTTGGTCAGTTTCGCACGCGGAAAGCGGCTTTTAATTTTATCAAAGAAATAGACGCATAATATCACCACGGAGATACGAACCATGCAAACCCAATCTTTCAGAACCGCCGCCAAGCAAACTTGGGAACAGGGCGACATTGTCAATGTAGGCTTCGTTCGCGGCCTTGAAGTGGTCGCCAAGGTTGCAACCCCCGGCGATTACAAGCCTGACTTGTATGCCCTTTGGCAGCCTTCCACGGGTCGGTTCTATTCGTTCGTTCCGCACAATGGCTTGGTCCGTTGCGACACCCTCCAGCAAGCGATGGAGTGGTAATCATGACCTACTACATCCCCAACGAAACGCCGGAACAGCAGCGGACACGCTATGCGAAAGAGCGCGAGACATTCATATCCAAGCTGGTCGATCTGCAACTGGCCATCATTGCCATGCGCAATCATGCGAAATTCACACGCGGCAAGCTTGACCTTGATGTGCCGGAATATCGCGACCTGCTTGAGGCATTCTATCAGCTTAGTGAAATCGACGCGGTGCAGGAAGTTGCCGACACCATCCGCTGGGCCGACGAAGACCTATACGGCAATCCTATCGGTTCCCGCGCGGCTCGTGAGGCATCGCGGGCATTTGATGAAGCAGGTGTGTTGTGAGCGGGCGGCATACAAGCGGGCCTTGGTTCGTATTCGACCAGCGCGAAAGCTATATGCGTTCGATTGGGTGGCCGGGGCCGTTCAATGATGCAATACTTATTTCGTCACTATCCCCAAAGGATGCCGTTGAGGCTCAGGGTGATAACTGCATTGTTGCCCGAATTTCATTCAACAATCGGGCCGAAAAACTTGGCGAGAACAATCTTGCTGATGCCCACTTAATCGCCGCTGCGCCTGATCTGCTTGAGGCTCTGCAAGAGGCTGAGAAATGGTTCGGGCCATTCTCTGAAATAACCATCAACGGCGAGCATGACCGCGAAGATGTGCGAGTCGTTGCCCTGATACGCGCCGCCATCGCCAAAGCACTCGGAGAGCAGGCATGAGCGGCTTCGTTCTTGAACTGCGCTACGGGCGCCCCGTCACAAAAACCGCCATTGGCTACAGCTATCGCGGATGGTCGATCAGTCCTGACTATGTCGGCTGGTCTGCCACAAGCCCGAACTATGACGCATCATGGGAAGGTGAAGAGGACGGCTGGGTTGACAATGGCGAGTGCGTCGACGGCTCCGATCAATACGCCTGCATGGACGCTATCGACGACTGGATTGAAGAAAACGGAGGCGACCAATGATCGGCCCAATCCTCATCATCACCGGCCTAGCGACGGCCATTTACTGTGGTTTGCAGATTTATTCAACGAAGGAGAAGTGAAATGACTAATACACAATCGCAAGCCCCCGAGCCGCTTCCAGAGCAATATCTGGGCGTCGAATGGAACGAAAGCGAGAGCGAAGTCTGGGCCATGTCAACGCGGGAGTTTCTGTTCTGCCTCGTAGTGGGAGGCGGGATTCTGGCGATGTTTTTTTATGCTTGGATTGGAGGGTGAGATGACGACCAAGAGCAAACCGAACGCACTTTGGGAAACGCTGGCCAAAACCGATCCCGCCCACACAAAGGGCTTCAAGCGCGCTGGAGGCTTCTCAGGAACCGCCGTCAAGCCCATGTGGGTATGGCAGAGGCTCACCGAACTGTTCGGCCCATGTGGCGAAGGCTGGGGCTTTGGCCAGCCGGTCTATCAGCTTGTGAACGGCGAGAACCGCGAAGTCATTGTCTACTGCACGGTTTCAGCCTGGCATGGCGACAAGGCCAATATCCTTTGGGGTGTTGGCGGCGATAAGGTCGTCTCCTACGTCAAGGCGAACGAGCAATACAAGCGGCCCGAGCGATGGGAAAATGACGACGAGGCATTCAAGAAAGCCTTTACCGATGCGCTGATGAACGCCTTCAAGTTTCTTGGTGTGGCGGCTGATGTTCACATGGGCCTGTTTGACGATCATAAATACGTCCAGACCATGCGCGAAGAGTTTGCGGGAGGGAACGGGCAATCCGTTGAGCAAGATAGTGCGCACCATCCCGCAGCCCCGAAGAATAGCGCCGGATTGACCGATGCGCAATTCGCGGAACTGACAACGCTGATCGATGCCGCAGGGGCTGACACAAAAGGCATCTGCGACTTTTACCGGATCGACAGCATCAAGAACATGACGACCGAAATGTTCAACCATGCCGTGCAGGCCGCGAAGGATGCGATTGACGGCCAGACAAGGAAAGCAGCATGAACGACTATCTTGAAAAACTCGACATTTTGCCGTTTCACATGCGGGACGGCGTGCGCCTTTGGATCGAGCGCGGCATAGGGCCAGGGTCATTTCTAACGGCTGTTTTGTCGAACGATCTATTCGGCGCACTTGGTCGCGCTGATGAAGAAAACTCCCGCGCGCTTAAGTCTTATGGCGTCTACTTTTACAGCTATGCTCCGAGCGGATGCTACGGAAGCCCGTTGCGTGTAGCCGAATGGGCAAAGTCTGGCGGACTTGCTGGGCGCGGTCTGTTGGAGCAAGCAGCATGAACGCGCCAGCTAAAATAGGCCACAACGGACCTCCCGCAGATCCGTTCGATGCAATCTCTGCGGACATTCTCGACCTGTTTGAACTGGCCGAAAGCGCATTGACCGGCGAGCCTATCGCCAACCAAGCGCAGGCCGATCAGATCAACCAGATTGCCAAGGATGCCTTGAAGGCAGGACAGGCAGCGGACGCGGCGCGCAAGGAAGAAAAGCGCCCGCATGACGAAGCCGCGAAGGCTGTTCAGGCCAAGTGGACGCCACTCATTACGAAGGCCGAACTTGCCCGCTCAACCGCGCTCAAGGCATTGACGCCTTGGAACCTTGAAATTCAGCGGCAGAAAGACGAAGCCGCAGCCAAAGCAAGGGCAGAGGCGGAGGCGCTCGCAGAGGCCGCTAGAAAGGCCGCACAAGAGGCGGCGCTGACCGCAGACCTGTCCGCCCGCGCTGAGGCCGAAACGCTTCTCAAAGAGGCTGACAAGCTGAACAAGACGGCGAACAAGATAGACCGCGCTCCAACGGGCCTGCGGACGGTGTGGCACGCTGAGATTACAGACCTGCGAGCCGCCCTTAATTATTATCTGAAAACCGCGCCGGATGAATTTGTGGCGACGATCCAGCGCCTTGCCGATCAGGACATAAGGGCAGGCGTCCGCAACATTCCAGGCGTTACCGCAATCGAGGAAAAGAAAGCGGCATGAACTACACAGACACAAGCATTGCCTATCTGGAGGCTGTTTCACGCTCCCGCGAATTGACAGATGCGGAGACGGCGGAACTTGCGCGGCTGGTGAAGCAGCAAAAGCAGAACGCCGCCCGCCGCTGGTATTATGCCACGCTTCCCGCTTACCGGAACAAGCGCAAGAAGCGGACGCCGGAGCAATTGAAGGCAAACGCAGACAGGCGGCGCGAACGTGCTGCGCTCGATCCAGAATATCGGGCCAAGCGCAATGCTCAATCCCATACGGGCCGCAAGTGATGCCCAAGCGCGCAACAGCAGCCGAAAGGCGTCACATGCAACGTGTAGCAGAGGAACCATGCCTTGTGTGCGGAATGCCTGCTACCGTCCACCATGTCACGTCTGACGGATACAAGCGGATTGCGCGCAATAACATGCAGGTCGTTCCCCTTTGCCCGCGCCATCATCAGATCCAGCACGGGCCGCGTGAGAGCGTTGAGGCATTGGGCCACGGCGGGTTTACGAGGGTCTACGGGATTGACTTGCTGGCAGAGGCAAGGCGGCGGGCCGATCCTGCCTATTGGGATGAAAATGCTGAAAAGATGGCTGACCCCGACTTTGCGCGGATAAGCCGGAACTATGCGGAAAGGCTGCGGAATGGCTGACAGTGCACCCCTCATCTGCGAACAAGTGCTAGGCTCGCTTCGTCCGGTCAACAAGGCCGCGCAGGAAGCCTTCAAGGCCGTCAATGGCCGCTGCGTGGTCAAGATTACCAAGATGACCCGTAACCAGCGCAGGCGGGGCTTTTATTGGACCCTGCTTGACGTTGTGGCGGAGGTTTTGCGCGATCGGACAGATACGCCTTGGGATGCCGAAACACTGCACGACGAACTGCGCAAGACGCTTCGCCTGTTCGATGGACCGCCACTGAAGACGCCCGCAGGCCGTGAAGTTTACCGCCTGAAAAGCACGTCTGACAAATCCATGACGGAGGTTGAGCGCGCAAGGTGGACAGACCGCGTGGTGAACTACTGCGAGCACCTGACAGGCGTTGAGGCAAAGACATTGATTGACGAGGTTCGCGCCCGTGGTGGCGGGGACTGGACGGAAGATAGAAAGGCAGCAGCATGACAACCTACCGCGAAGTTTTAGCCCGCCGTGGCATCATGCCCATGCGTGTGGAGGAGTCCCAAAAGGCTCACGGCGATCTTGTGCTTGATAGCTGGTGCAGGCCGGTTCGTGTTTATGGTTCCACAGGGAGCGGCGCGGGGGACCAAACAACCCGCGCCGTAGGTGGACGCAGTCACTGACAATGGTTGAGTATTACGCCCGCCAGCGCGACACGCGGAAGGCAGCGGGAACGGCAATGCGAAAATGGGAAAATAAATTGCAATAATCCACTTGACAGTGCGGACAGTCCGCATTATTGAGTGGATATAAGGAGATTTAGACATGAAGCTCGTTCACAAAACCGCGACCGTCGAGATTTGGGAAGTCAGCGAAAGCTACGGCTCTGACTTCTACGTTTATCGCAACGGAAAACTTGCTCGCGTCTGCCCCTCACTTGGCATGGCGCACGAGATCGTCGCGTGAAAATTCTTATCGGATATTCTGCCTGCCCGCTCACGCGCCAAGCGTTCGAGCGGCGCGGGCATGAAGTCTGGACAAATGATATTCTGCCTGCCCGCGATGGGAGTGCTCGACATCTGCAATGTGATGTTTGGGACGTTGCCTATGACGCTTGGGACATGGCCATATTCCATCCAATGTGCACCTATTTGACGATCAGCGCTGCTTGGGCTTTCACCGATGGGCCATATCATCAAAAGGTGAAGCCAGAGACATTGACCGGACAAGCGCGACGCGATGCCCGAGAACGTGAACTGGACAATTTTCGCCGCCTTCTTGCCCTGCCTTATCCCAAGGCAATCGAAAACCCTGCGCCATCTTTCGTGTCGAAGGCAATCCGCCCCCCCGATCAGACAATTCAGCCCTATGACTTTGGGGACGACGCCAGCAAGCGCACTGGCCTATGGCTTGACCGTCTACCGCTGTTGCAGCCGACGAAGCGCATAGCAGGCCGCAAGGTCAATGGCCGCGAGCGCTGGTCCAATCAGACCGACAACGGACAAAACCGCCTTAGCCCTAGCACGAGCCGTTGGCTTGAGCGAAGCGCCACATATCCCGGAGTAGCCGAGGCAATGGGTGCACAATGGGGCGGCGACTTGATAGCGAGGATGGCAGCATGAACTGGCGTGATTACCTGACACCGGAAGAGACCCAGGAATTGGAGCGGATCGATGAGGAAAGGCGCGAAGGCCAAGGCTTGCGCCGCAAGATATTCGACCGTTGCCGCCGCCGCATGGAAAGGAAGAACAAGTCGTGAATCGCGCCCTTGAACAAAACTGGCATGGGGAACGGGCCGGGAAAAACGCTGATTTTTCCGCAGGACTCCGTGATAGTCGGCTAGTGTCAAATTTAAACGGCACAACCTTTTTTAGCCGCGCGCGTCGAATGGTGCGGGAAACAACCGAACGAAGCGCCGCGATTTGCGGGCTGGCGGGAAAATTCAGAACAGGAGAAAAAGCATGAACTTTGCGCAGCCCATTCGCTGGAGCGATAACGATAGATATTGGGGACCGTTCACCTATGCCAGCGGCGACTATAAGCGCTTGGCAATCATGCTCGATTCCGGTGATGGCGACGATTATCCCGGCTGCCGGATTAGATTCAGCATATTCCGCCGCACCCTGATTTGCGCGCTTCCGCCAATTATCAAACCGTGGCGCGAATGGGTAGAAATCCGAACACAGCCAACGCGCGACAAGATGATCGCAGAAGGTCGAAAGCCCGGCTATTGGGATATTCACCGCCGCGAGTATGGCTTCACTCTTTCCGAAGGCTCTCTGCATCTCTGCTATGGCGCCCAGACGCACGACAGCACGACTGACAAGGTAAAGGTATGGTTTCTTCCGTGGCGTAGTTGGCGTCATGTCAGGAGCAGTCTCTACGATCTGGGCGGGCAGCACTTTGCCGATCTGCCACACCAACGCGG